>Ga0209427_10004739_pt1 | contig 15681 bp, 18 predicted proteins | sample DeeMarSWOR136_30_FD_187465 | JGI IMG/M metagenome (GOLD analysis project Ga0209427, IMG submission 187465) | Marine sediment microbial communities from White Oak River estuary, North Carolina - WOR-1-36_30 (SPAdes) (version 2) | ecosystem: Environmental > Aquatic > Marine > Intertidal zone >...
ATGTCCCTCCCCTCAAGCATGTCAAAAATGGTGGTGCGTCCATCGGCAGCGGAGATGACCATGTCAGCACTATGCTCTGTACCATCTGTCAGGCGCACACCCACAGCCCGGTAATCATCAACCAGTATCTTATCGACACGCGATTTATAGTGGACTTCTCCACCCAGATCGAGGTATCGCCGCTCGATGGCTTTGGAGAACTCCAGCGAACCACCAATAGGATAGCCCCCGTTACGATTGTGTAAATCCGACATGGTTACAATGGGACACAATACTGGGAAGTCGGGTATATCCCCAAAAATAAGGGGGAACGCCTCGCGCAGGAAGGGATCGCTGAAGCGGAGGGCATAATCCTGTATCGAGATCTTGTTGTACTTGCGCATGACTCGCATCATCGGCATCACCTTGATCATCTTGAGTAAGTCAAGCAGTCCTATCAATTCCACGGGCTTTTCTGGCATTAGTTCATCTAGTCCATAGCGGGTGAATAGACGTGCGGCATTGCAGAACTCTTCGATAACCCCGGCATCCACTGGTGATAGCTCTTTCATGTGCTGCTCAAACCTATCAATATCCGCATAGGCAACCAATGTCTTTCCACCAGATCCTTCGACGCGAACAAACTCCTCGTTGTCGACCATGCGTCGATATTGCACTGCTCCAAGTTCCTGGTAGAACTGATGAAGCCTACCAGTACGGGAGCCTTCCAACCAGTGGATGCACCCATCGAATATGTACTCCTTGCGCTTCCAACTCGTGCAAAGTCCACCGGGCCTGATGTCCATCTCAAAGATTTGGGTTCGGTAGCCGTTCATCTGGCTGTAGCAACCGGCGGATAGGCCAGCCAAGCCTGCCCCTATGATGATTATTGACTTTTCCATATTTCCTCCTGTTATGCTTGGATTATTAACAGGATGGTACATGTTATATTGATGTTTTTTAATTGTCAAGCACTATAGAAAGCTTATATGTAGCAGAACGTATGATTTATTATTACCCAGAGAACGAAAAGGGAGTATAAATACTCCCTAAGTAGTCTGGAAGTCCAATTAATCCGTCACCACTGGACGAACATAGGGATAAATGCATGGATTTAATTCAAAACTAACCATTCCGCTATCCGCTTTTAAAAGCTAGATATATCCCAAGAGACGTGATGTCGTTTAAAAATGGGGAGGGTATAGGGGTTCAATCATTGCTAGTTCGATGGGAATCGATGGCTATACCAATGCGAGGTCATACTTCCTTAGCTTTGATGCTATGGCTTTGCTGTTTCCGACATATTTGTTTAGCTCATCCCAGAAGCCATTACTATGATTGGGTATCCGTGTATGGACAAGCTCATGCAGCATAACGTAGTCAACCAAATCCTCAGGTAGTAACACCAACTTCACATTCAAGCTGATATTATTCTTTCGGGAGCAACTTCCCCATCGTGTCTTCTGACTCCTTACGGTCACTACGTTGAATGTGAATCCGTTTGTTTTTGCAAGTTTGTTCAACCTATGAGTCAACAGTCTGGTGGCTCTTTTTCTGTCGATGGTTGCAGATAAGTCTGCAAGTTCCCTGCTTTGTGTTTCGTGTAATTTGATTTTAGTTAGGTGATCTCGTATCCAGCGCTTTTTCAATTGAACAAATTCTATGGCATCGTTGAAAGATATTTTGGGAGGCACGGCAACCCTAACTCCTCGGAATGGTTTCACAGATATGCTCAATCGTTTCGCTCGCCTGCTTTGCTCAATAAGTAGCGAACCAATCCCGTTTACATTAATCGTGAGAGATTTATTCATATTTCTATTATACTAATTCATCGCTACCCGCATTCAAAAGCGATATATATCCCGAAAGACGTGATGCCGTTTAAAAATGGGGAGGGTTATTTGGAATTCTGGCTGTGAATATTCAACATTACCAAGTAATAGAACGTTGCAGCTGTTATTACCTGGCTATTCTTTGAAGTCTGATCCTATTATATCTTTGAGTAATGACACAAGGTAAATTAGCTATGGTTGCATAGAGTATCATTACTATTCCGACCCACCACAGATTCCATATAAAAAATAGCGGTCCGAATAGAAATACAATCCAATGGGTGAGTTCTGCCCTACAGGTCTCTCGTATGAAAGCATCAAGATAATCCTTGTTGGTTTCCTTCAAATGTTTTTTCTCAAAACCATTTTTGAATATCACTGCCCCATCGGGTAATCTTCTCTTCCATGATTTCAATCTAAACAATCTCTCGTATAACTTCCCATTTCTTTCCCAATCGCGTTTTCTATAAAACCAGGAATTTTTATTGAACGAAGCTAAGGGTTGGCGCGACATTATATATGACACACCTATGTGGATAACAAACCAGGCTGCAATATCAATCAGTATGGTGATGAATGTCGGGAGATGTACCAGCATTTTTACCTCTGCTCTTTACTTCTATTGTCCTGCCTTTCCAGCTCACATTCTTACGTATGAAAATGATGATAAAGGAATAGGTAAAAACAATCAAAAAGAATAACAGTGGAATTGGAAATAGTAATGCTGTGTAAGGTTTGAAATTGCCTATTCTGTATAGCATCCAGTATATCTGAATAGCATAAGCAACATATAGAAGCCCCCATAGTGTCGCTAGTGAAATATCGGTAATGATTACGGCTTGAATAAGATGTCTTGTAGTGCCAATAGCTCCGGTTATCCACGCGATTATCATAATGAGGACCGGGATTGAGGTCTTAACTGCACCCATGGCAAATCCCTTACTCCAGCCGGTGATAAGCTGACTAATACCACCCGGATACATACGAAAAGAAACAGTATTTCTACCTCCGTAACAATAGAGTTTGCCGCCTTTTTTCTTTAACTCAATACCGAAAGCTAAATCCTCTAATATTTCACCTTTGACCTTCTCAAAGCTGCCACTCTCCAAATATAGCTTTTTCTCTAGTGCCATAACGGGGCCAAATAATCCTATGGGCTTTACCATCCTACCCAAGATAGTAAATGAACCCATTGCAGCCATAAGAACAAGATTGAAGAAGGCAGACAATTGTTCGTACAACTTACGCATCTTGTGGTAGGGTTGAATTGACAGCACACCATCTATCTCACCGTAACTACTAGTAATACGATCAAGCCCACCGCCCTCAATTACCGTGTCGGCATCTAAAAAAATAAGAATTCTACCCGCAGCTAACTGAGCTCCTTGATAACATGCCCATGTCTTGCCAGTCCATCCTGGTGGCATTTGTTTGGATTTAATTACTTTTGCCCCTTCTTGCTCCGCTACTGCAGCTGTTTTATCGTCAGAATGGTCATCCACAACAATTATCTCATCCCCAGCCTTTATCTGACTCTTCAAAGATCTTAAAAGGTTTGGAATATTTGTTTCTTCATTACGCGCTGGGACAACAATCGATGCGGTGGGGCGAGTGGCATTTTTCGTTTTCCCATTTTTACAGAAAGGTATTTGAAAAAAGCAGACGAAACCCAGTAACCATAATATTATATGAATGAAAAAATTCGCTGACATAGTCTCATCGCTTCTTGTGCTTATATCTTATCGAACACCGTTAATATTTGCTGATATTAATCTATCTTTATTTCTTTGTCCAATATTTTAAGGATATGAATTTAACTCACCTCCAAAACACGGGGCCATTAACAATACCAACCGAAGGACTATATGTGGGAATAATTATTCACAAATAGAAATAGTTTAAACTCATTGCATAGTCAAGAGTAACAGATACGCTATCCGCGTTCAAACGCAGTATATATCCTCAAAGACGTGATGTCGTTTAAAAATGTGGAGGGGTAGCATGGTTGACATAAAAGAGATAAGTGAAATACTAGGGCACGCGGATGTGGGTATAAAGCTCAAGATATATCATCATATTGACGCGAAGTCGATACAGCAGATGCATCATGGCTGTAGTCCTATTTGTGCGATTGCTAACAATGCGATCAGTAAATAATATACTAGTGCGCGCGAAATGTGGTTACGCCAATTGACTGAATTCCCGTCTGTTGGCCCTTACCACGACTTCTGCCTTGTCAGAAGAAGACCACCATCTACAGGGAGTACTATACCTGTAACCCATCGTGCCTCGTCACTGGCTAGATAGACTGCTGCCCATGCTATGTCCCATGCTGTACCCTCGGTCTGAAGTGGGACATCTAATTTACGTTTTTCTCGTACTTCGTCAGTCATACCTTCAGCTACCATTGGTGTAAACACGGTACCCGGCATAATACAATTAACGCGAATGTTATCTTTAGCATGAGATGCGGCCATAGCCCTTGTAAGGGATATAACACCTCCTTTAGAGGCCGTGTAAGCTGTAAGGCCACGAGGGCGGACCGCGCTTGTTGAGGAAATATTGATAATAACTCCACCGCCCTCAGCAACCATCTGTGGGATTGCAAATCTACTTGTAAGCATTATGCTCTTAAGATTGACTTCCATCACTCTATCCCATTCATCTATATCCAAATCTACAACAGAGCCCTTACTATCGATGCCAACGTTGTTGTGCAGGACATCCAATCGACCATAGACTTTAACAACAGCATTTACTACCTCTTGGCAGTCTTCCAGCTTAGTCACGTCGGCAGTAACGACACTGGCTTCACCACCTTCGGAGGAGATAATATCAGCGGTCTCCTGTACACGCTCCAGAACACGGTCAATAAGTAGAACCTTTGCTCCTTCCCTTGCAAATAGGATTGCTGTTGCCTTTCCGTTTCCAATACCAGGACCTCTTGAACCAGCACCAGTAACAATTGCCACTTTCCCTTCGAGTCGTGGTTTACGCTCTATCATATCAGCCTCCTTTATTAAGAAACTAGGCGTGTGGAATGTGGTTAGGCTTGCCCTGTCTTAACAATAAAATCATTGATATGCACTGTAGAGTTTCATGAAAGCCCTGCGCAGTTTCTTGCTTGCTTCCTGAACTCTAAGCCAAGCTTCTTCAAATTCTTTCAGACTATTCATGTCAAGTTTGGATTCAGGGAACTGCGCTGTATCTCCAGGATTGGATGACTTTGAAGAAAGGTAACGACGTATAATACGAATATAATTCTCATTCGCAGCTTCATATTCATCGACTGCCTTCTTTACAGCTTCATCAGCCTTCTGATTGAATGGTTTGCTCATTCCCATTCGTTATTTATATTCTTCGCTGAGTTTCAGTAAACAGGAAATGTCGATGATATTAAAATTTAGTCTCGCCAGGTCTAAGAATTGAAAGGTGGGAGAATGATGAGCCTTCAGTAGCTCCATGCCAGTGACGCTCTCCAGCAGGAATGTAAATCGCTGTACCTTGCGTCACAACATATTCTTCATTCTCGTTAGCAACTATTCCTTTTCCCTCAGTTACATAAAGCACTTGTTCACCTGTGTGCGTGTGAAATACGTTACGAGCCCCAGGATCAAACCTTATCATGGTTACGCGTATTTCTTTGGCTATCTGATCATCGATGAGTGGTAGCCGGTAAACCTTACCCTCAAACATTTTACTTGTTGCTTCTTCTGCTTTTGCGTCACTTAGTTTAACTAATCTCATGGCTGCCTCCATACTGAATGTTTCTTCGCCGGTTCGAATCCACCCGCTGCCAGTTTGATTTTAGCCTTTGAACGTTCTCAAAATCTTTGTATCTAAGCTCGTATAATGTGATTAGGATTTGTGTATAAGATCAGCCAGCTTTGATTTTTTCCTACTCTTGTTAAGCTCTATCCACTCTTCAAGTCCTTGCTTACTTTTAGTAAGCGGCTTTATTAGTCTACTAACATCAATACCTGCTATATAGCTGGTTGATTTGTGCTTTTTAGCTGCGTCTATATCTCTATTAAATCCATCAGCAATCTCATAAGCATCTGCCAAAGTCGAATATAGACTCTGGTCGATATAGTCCATCTTATCCCTATTTCTCTTCCATGTAGAGGTTTTAAAATTTTTCATTTGCGACTGCATTGAGAACGACTCCACGAGTTTGCTATTGTAGTCTGTTTCTGATAGAAGGCCCTTAACCACGGCCTGTTGCCTTTGCTGTTCCCTATGCTTCTTGAACACAACATTGAAGATTATAAACATAATGAGTGGGATTAGATATGATATAACCTTCCCTATTTCACTCCAGTCAAAATCCATGGACTAACTCTTTAATTGTCTCTATGATCTTATTCTATGTTTTTACTGTTTATAGATGCAACCTGTTATGGAGGAGAGCCAATCCATAGGAACTAGCTTGGATAACACCGTTAAATGACGAATGTTTGGAAGTGCGCTATGTAGTTGTAAAAGTCAACTAGATAGCTTATTTGGCAAACTGTAATACAATTATAATTGGTTCGAATCCACCCGCTATCCTTCAATCAATATCTTTGACTTATCACTCAAATTAACCATCCCTCTCTCCGCGTTTAAACTCTTTATATATCCCGCAAGACGTGATGTCGTTTAAAAATGGGGGAGGGTGTAGGTGGTTGACATAAAAGCGGTAAGCGAGATGCTAGGGCATACAGACGTAGGTATCACGCTGAAGATATACCATCATGTTGACGCGAAGTCGATACAGCAGATGCATCGGGTATATAGTCCTATTTGTGCGGTTGCTAGTAGCCCTATAGAGTAAGCTAAGGAAAAGGACGTAAGATATACGAAGGGAGGGAGCCTGGGGAGAGTGCCGTAGTGGCCCTGTGGCTGAGATCACCCTAATCGGAACTGCACCTCCCCGGGCCCTACGGATGAATGGTCTAAAGGGAGACGTGCCTAGAGCACCACTATAGGGAAACCTTACCCGTAGCCCCTCTCAAATCACGGCCGGGAAGGAGGCAATTTAAAATGGCACGGTTCTACATCGGCATCGATTGGGCCGATGACCACCATGATGTCCATGTCACTGATGACACAGGTGAGATGTTAGACGGTTTTAAGGTCCCCCATTCCTACGATGGCCTAGAAGACCTCAAGATGCGCTTGGGCAATTTCTCCAGCAACCCGGGGGATATCCTCGTGGCTGTGGAAAGCCACCAAGGACTCCTGATTTACGCCCTCCTAGAGGTGGGATACCTGGTATATCCCATCAACCCCAAGGCGATGGATCGCTACCGTGACAGGTATCGGATGAGTTCTAGCAAGTCGGATCCCAAAGACGCCATGGTTCTGGCCAATATCTTACGCACTGACCTTCATCTCTACAGACCGCTGCCCATGGAGACAACGGACGATACTCGGCTGAGGCAGCTCACCCGGGCTCACAAGTCCCTGATCCAGCAGAAGGCGAAGCTCCTGAACCAGTTGACCATTCAGCTCAAAAGCTACTACCCGGTGGTGTTACAGCTATTTTGTCAACTGGACCAAGAGGTAACTCTGGCCTTCTTAGAGCGCTATCCCACACCAGAGAAGGCCGCTGCAACTTCTCTGGAGGACCTCTGCTCCTTCTTCAAGGGGCAAAGATATACTCGTCCATCCAAGGTTAACTTGATACACGGCCTGTTGCACAGGCCAGCCTTGAGGGCGCCAAAGAACCTTGAAGAAATTCACCAGACCATAGTGCTTAGCTTCGTTGCGGTGCTGCGCTCGCTGCTACTTGAGATTGGCAAGCTGGCCAAAGAGATTGGTGAGGAGTTTAAGCAAAACCAGGCTCACGAGATATTCTCCAGTCTACCTGCTGGCGAGATAACTGCCGCTAGGCTCAACGCTGAGTTGGGCAGCGACGGTTCACGTTATGCCAGTCGTGCGTATGTTCAGACTGCCGCCGGCACAGCGCCAGCCACCAGGAGAAGTGGCAAGACCTTGGTGATACTCTTCCGCTGGCAATGTAACAAGCACCTGAGGGCCGCTTTTCAGGACTTGGCGCGGCAGAGCGTGAAACGCTGTCTCTGGGCGAGGCGATACTTCGCCAATCAGATCAGGCTCGGACACAAATCCTCCCGTGCGTACCGTGCACTCGCAAACCGATGGGCAGCGATTATCTGGAAAATGCTTCAAGAACAGGAGCCCTTTAATCAAGCCCGACTAGAAAAGCGAGTTCCTCTCGTAAAAACAATTACTTGAACTTCTCTCATCCCGCTTTGACGCAACTGACCCTCAGTCGGGCTTGACAAAGGGAGTCCGATTAGCAAATATATTTATATGTGTGTGAAATGTAGCAAGGGCAATAGAGGAGGCAGTGATTACAGGCTAAAATAATGTAACGGGTCAATCTTCTATTATCTAATTCATTATTACTGGGCTATTTTTTATTGGTCAGGTCAATCTGTTTGGTGGTAATCCCATCTATCACATCTGCCTCCCCATACTGCCAGGACTGATCCAGCCGAATGCAGTTGGATTATCTCACACAGATTAGGGCATGACTTACATTCAAACGATGAGGTTTGATACTTTTCTTCACTTATATCAAAACCCCTGAAACTGCTTTTTTGCCTTTTATGCATAATATGCTCATGTGCCAATATGGCGGCACCTATTGCTCCCATGACCTCACAGTTTTGCGGAACGATTACTTCGGTTTCAAGAGCCTCCTCGAAGGCACGGACCATGGCTCGGTTGAAGGCAACACCACCCTGAAAGATCACCGGGGGCTTGATTTCTTTTCCGAGCCCAACATTGTTTAGGTAATTGCGAACTAGAGCCTGGCATAAACCATATAAAATGTCTTCAATGCCGTGTCCCAACTGTTGTTTATGGATCATGTCCGATTCAGCAAATACGGTGCACCGCCCCGCTATGCTTACTGGGCTTCCGTATAATAGTGCTCTATCACCGAACTCGGTTATGCTCATATTAAGACGTAGAGCCTGATGGTCAAGGAAGCTACCGGTACCTGCCGCGCACACGGTATTCATACCAAAGTCAATTACTACGCCATCCCTGATAATGATTATTTTGCTATCCTGTCCACCTATTTCGATTATGGTCCTGGCTTCTGGATAGTTATGCAGCGTGCCCACAGCATGACTGGTAATCTCATTTTTAATTAAATCGGCACCCATTAGTACACCTGCCAGATAACGGGCGTTGCCTGTGGTGGTGACACCAGCAATATGCCACCCATCATTAAAGCAGTGTCTGATTTGCTTCAGCCCTAGCTGAATCATTTCGATGGGTTTGCCCTGGGTTGGCAGGTAAATTTTAGTTATCAGCCGCCTGCCTTCATCGAGCAGGGCAAACTTGGTTGATACAGAACCGACATCGACACCTAAATATGCTTTCATAGTACGCTCACGCTCTCTTTCTCCGGTACAACATGTCAACAAAAGCCTCAAGACGGCTCAACATACCGACCTTGCTGGTTTGTTCGTCATAAATTAGGTTGAGCACCGGTGGACCTTCTTTAACCGAAGGCATGATATTGCGAGCCATTATTTCCGGTAAACAACCGAAAGGTTCTAGATGAACAATGCCATCCCAATCTTTATCATGAAGTACTTTTTCCCCCACTGATTGCCAGCCATCGCCGCCAAGATGGTGAGATACGTACTTTCTGGCCGCTTTGTGGGCCCTGTCCTTTTCTCTTAATCCCAGAAGAAGGATAAAGGGATTTGCACTCACCAAATGGCTTACAAAGATGGCACGCCTAACTTCAACACCCAGCTTGCCTAATTCGATTTCAACATCCATATTGGAAAACCGGTCTATCAATACATAAAATTCCCCTGTCACCCCCACCATCAATGGCAAGCCAGTTTCAATTATTGGAACAGAATGAAGGCGTTTCAAAAAATCCCTTCTCAACTTCCGTAGCTCGCTATAGGTGGCAGCATTGTCCACGGCAAAAATGGCTTCCTGGTAAATCCGATTAGCCTCTCCTTTTTTTTGTTCTACTGGTCTTACTTTCTGGATCTCTCTTTCCAAATTCTCCAAGATATTTAGTTTAGTAATGCCAAACATATAGGCTTTAACTATTTTCCACATTGGAGCGTTATTGGTTAGTTTCTGTAATATGTAAGTTAAGCCGCGCCCTTGTGTTACCATTTCGAACTGATAGCCCAATTCAATTAAGATTTGCTTTTGCACCTTGTTGTAATAACCGAAACGGCACGGCCCCGGTCCACCGGGTATAAAAAGCATATCAGCCCCCATCTTTAGGGCCTCTATCATGTTGCCTAAGGTTAGTTTGAAGGGAAGGCAGGCCGTTTCCGGAGAGTATTTAATGCCGAGTGCCAGAGTCTTCTGATTATTTGAAGGCGGAAGTACTAGGTCAACATTCAGCTCCCTGGCCATCGCTTTCACGCCTATCCAAACATCACCGAGATGAGGTACGCCCAGACGCATAACTATTTTCCTTCCTTCTCTGTATCATGTCTAGAAAAGCTTCTAATCTGGTTATGAGGCCAGCTTCAGCTACATGCTCATCCAGCATTATATTGATGAAAGGGATGTTCTTCGCCTGAACTCGGCGCCTTACTATGTCGACCATTAACGAATCAGGGCCACAGCCAAATACGGTTAGAGCGATGACTCCATCAATATCATCGCTTAAATATACCGCTGCCGCTCCAACCAGTACATCCTCATATTCCCAGTAGATTCGCCCCATAGTGTTTACTACTGCCTTTTCCATCTCTTCGTGGTCCAGCATCTCAGGAACCAACACTTCACAACCTGCTCGATATAAATATTGAACCAGATGATGATTTATCAAGTCATCGTAGAGAACATATGGGTGACCGATTATCGAAACCCGTACCTTTTCCCCTGAGGGACAGCTCGTCTTAAGAGGCACTTGTGGAACGCCCGCCAGCCTCTCCAGTGTTTGCGGTGGTGTCAGTTGCTCAGCAAGCATCAGCTTACGGTAATCGTAAAGGGCTCGTAATGCATTTAAGCAGGCTACTTCCAGGTCTCTCTGTTCATTAGGGAAATATTTTCTCAACCGGTAAATAGACCGGCGTACATCTTTCGACCCTTTGTCAATATCGACATGAATATCGAGAATAGTTGGGCACTCAGGTATCACCGCCCTTACCAAGTCCGGCAAGCCAAGGAATTTGGAGCAATAATAGGTCTTGGGCCTAGTGCAACGAATGGATGGTATAAAAACATATTCGCATTTGCCAACTAAGGAGAGACAATGTCCGACAAATACTTTAATTGGAAGACAGGTATCAGGTACCATTCTATGACAACCTGCCAGTAAAGTGGCCTTCGTGGTTGGGGTAGATAGAACTACTTCAGTGTCCAAGTGTTCGAAGAAAGCCTTCAACATCGGAAAATACTGATAATAATATAAAGCCCGTGGCACTCCAACACTGCTCATTTCTAGTTTCTTATGAAAATGCAAGATTTCTTTTATCGGTCAGCTTGACAACCTGTCAAGTCAAATAAAAAGGGCGCCAATAACCGCACTTCTATTAACGGTCACCAGAGCCCCCAATACATCACGCACCCCTACCAGCTATCTTATTTTCAAGCGTCTTTAATAACAGGCAAGTGCTATTATAGTCCTATTTGGGCAATTGTCAATACCCTTGAATTTCAATTAACATCCGAGCTTTCTTTAGGCTAACGAAAAGATGGGTAGTAAAATACGCCAGGTGAAAAGACTCATCTTTGGCATTGACAGTAAAAAATGGATGGTTATAGCATTGAATGAGAACTATGAATGGGACTGGAATCTAAGTCTGAGGAGGTGGGTGATGGAGCCAGTCAAAGACACCGAAAAAGTGAAAACGATGTTTGCGCAAGGTCAGACAACTCTTGTGGACAGGCAGACCGGGTATAAGTACTCGATGGTTGCGCGTTGCCCGAAAGACGGAGAATTCGCCTCTGTGATCAGGATCGAGAGGTCAGGACCATCTTTGAGTAAAGTGACATTTCGATGTACTTCATGCTTCACCGAGTATGAGGTGAGTCAAGAAGAAATATACATTCGCTAGGCATTAATGGTAATTTATTTCAGGTAAGCTTTATTATATTCCTTTCATCACTGAAGTCAACACTACGGCTGCTCATTGGGTATTGGCTGCCAAGCGTGCCTCACCCTCAACAACTGACGAAAGCTCACAAGGATAGCGAAAGCTATAAATACAAACACCCAATTTGCAGCTTCAGGAACAGGTGAAAATGCTAATGCCCAGACGCTGTAAGCTACAGCGTTGGTAAGGGCAAATAGGCTAAATATGGCACATAATCTCAATGGTTCGGGAAGATGTAGATCCAGATACCGAAAATAGTAATTCGTCCAGTAAGCTACAAATAAAGCAATCCATCCCCACATGTAGCTGAGTAGAGAATCGACAGCTCGCGAGGCAAAAAACATAAGCGCCAAGTATGATACCAGCACCATTATCATAAGGGTAAGCCAGATTTTAGACAGATATGTATCAGGAAATCGCCTCCCTTGACTGAGTGTTACAGTGCCAAACCAGGTTGAAAACGCACCGTAATACACGGGTAAGAGAGCCCAGAAGTTCAAGCTAGTTATCTTTGGTGGAAAAAGAATTTCGTTGAATTCAACTAGACTAGTTCCGAGAACAACTGCGAAGAATGCTGACATGATGAAAGCCTGGGGTGACTCCAAGAGTCTAACCGATGAGGCATATGTCTTATTAGTTCTCATCTTTACCTCCTATTCAGGTTTTAATCAAGTGAAATGAATTATAGTCCTATTTGGAAAGATGTCAATACGCTGGGAATTCGTAGTTAACCATTCTACTATCCGCGTTCAAACGCTAAATATATCCAGAAAGACGTGATGTCGTTTAAAAAGGGGGAGAGGGTAGGGTCGATATCAAAGCGTCTAGCGAGATGATAGGCCATGCGGATGTGCATATAACGTTAAAGATATATCATCATGTTAATTTCAAACGGATAAAAGAGATGCATAGAGAGCATAGCCCTTTGCGGAAGCTAGAGGCAGTTAACGCTCTAGTGTATTCTTTACGGTTCGATAGTCTATCGACATAGTAAGTGGGATTAATTTATTATCCAAGCACAAATATAACAAAAAAAGGAGGATTATTATTATGGCTCAAGCCTATTGCGTAAAATGCCGCAGCAAAAAGGAGATGAAAGATCCCAAACAGATAACCATGAAAAGCGGGAAGCCGGCTACGCAGGGATCATGCCCTAGCTGTGGAACTAAGATGTTCCGAATTGGGAAAGCATAACTCTAGCAAATTATATCAAGGTGCTATGGAGCTGGATGTTTGAATAAAGATATCCAGCCCTTTTCTATGTCACATTTCATCTTATTGTTGAATAGTTGTCAGCAGTTAAAATTAACACAGCGCTATAAAGCTAAACCTCGCGCCTTACGGTTTTCATCGTTAGAATAGTTAAGTCGAGCTAGGTGGCTAATTTAAAAGCTAGCTAAAAGTTCTTTGTTCTGTCCCTTAGCTCCACTTGAGAGGACGATGCCCAGAACTCTTCGCCAGCATCGACAAGATTCGAGTTGGTTGAGGAGAGTTTTTTCAATAACCTTCAAGTGGTCGCCCCCGAGTAGCAAATTAGAAGCACAGGTTTAATCATAACTAGCTAAAGCCTCTGCATAGCTCGAGCGGCGCATTCTAGTGTTCTGTCTACGTCGGCTTCAGTGTGTGCCAAACTAATATAAAACCTACCGCCAAACATTAAAATAACACCCTCCTCAGCCATTAGCTCAGCCCATCGTCTCTCCTTCTGCCAATCCACTGCAGCGAAATCTCTCACACTGTAAGCGACCTCTTTGTCCGTGTTCATGAACCTGGTGATAAAGGCACCTCTGGTGCCCTGTATGAACAGGGGAATGCCTTGTTTTTTACTGATATACCTTAGGCCATCCATAAGTGGCTTTTGGATATTATCTATATGTTTATAGAACGCTCCATCATTCTTCTCTAAGATGTTCATACTGGCAAGAGTCGCCGCTAAACCAAGTGGATATCTGCCGAAAGTTCCTCCTGAGGTTACCCTTTTCTCTAAGAGAAGATCCATTATCTCCTTGTGTCCAGCAAAGGCGGCTAGTGGAATTCCCCCCGCAACTGCTTTGCCAAAGGTAGCGATATCTGGTGTTACACCAAACAAACCTTGGGCGCTATTGAGGGCGACTCTGAAGCCGGTGATTACTTCGTCAAAGCACAGAACGATGCCGTACTTACTGCAAAGTTGCCTCACTTTTTCCAAATAACCGGGTCGGGGCGGGCAACAACCAGCATTACAGAGAATGGGCTCCATAATAATCATGGCCACCTCTTCGCCGTATTTCTCAAGCGTCTCCTCCAGAGTTTCTATGTCATTCCAGGGCAGCAGGAAACCCTGCTTGAGAGCTACCATGTCTCTGCCGCTGGATACCAAAGCTGCTTTGCTTTCTTTGGGGAAAGGTTTGCCGGTGGGTTCTTCGCTGACAACGCCACCCAAAACGTTATCAAACCATCCATGGTAATGTCCCTCAAAACGAATGAGATAACGCCGGCCAGTATAAGCACGGGCCAGTCTGATGACAAGCTGCACAGTCTCGGTAGCGGTCGGATTGAAATGGACTTTTTCCGCACATGGCACATGCTGGACAAATTTTTCGGCGACTTCTACTTCCACTGCCGACTGTTGAAAGACGGTTGAATTAAGCGACCATAAGGTATCTAACTGGTTCTTTAAAGCCTGGATGAATTCGGCATTGCTATGTCCGAAGATAAGCGGCCCGGCCGATAATACGTAATCGATGTACTCCTTTCCATCTGCGTCCCAAAGGTGAGCCCCTTCTCCTTTAACCATAAAACGGGGGGCGAAACCGGCACCGGGTAGATTGGTATGAGGTCCAGCCAGTACACTTTTCGCTCTCTCTATCAATTCTGCGTTTGACATCAGTTGAACCCTCCTTTTGTAAAAAGTTTAGGCTATTTTACTTTAATCTGACTTTAGGCTTCACTGTCTTATTGACCACATTTTGGGGCCATTTCCCACTAAGCACGCGAGTTGTCTCTTTGCCAACACTTGTTCGTAGCCTTTTCAGAGCATTGTCAGAATAATAAGCGGAGTGCGGAGTAACCACAACATTGTTCATCTTAAGTAAGGGATTATTTAGGTCGATTGGCTCTTTTTCAAAGACATCTAGCCCAGCTCCCGCAATCCACTTCTCCTCAAGCGCTTTAATGAGAGCTTCCTCATCGATTACTGAACCGCGGGATGTATTAATTAAAAAAGCGCTGGATTTCATCCGTCTCAACTCTTTTTCCCCGATAAGATGCCGAGTTTCCTGATTAAGAAGCGTGTGAATAGAAATATAGTCTGCCTCCCTGAGTAATTTAGGTAAACTGACCAGGGTTATCCCGTATTCTATAGCTGTAGATTTACTCAAATAAGGGTCGTAGCCCAGCGTTTTCAAACCGAAGCACTGTGCCTTCTTGGCAACCAGTCGCCCTATTTTACCGCACCCTACTATACCCAGAGTTTGCCCAGAAATTGACCCCATAGGTGCCTGGGTTTGTTTGCATTCAGTCCAATGTCCGCTTTTGGTGCCGTCGTTCATGAAAATCAACTTTTTAGCACAAATAAGAAGAAGAGCAATGGCGTGGTTTGAAACTTCCTCGAGACAAAAATCAGGAATATTGACCACAAGAATACCATTATCTGTTGCGGCAACCACGTCAATATGGTCATAACCAATTTGACCTGCCCCCAGTAGCGATACCACTTGTTAAGTCACAACCACACTTAAAATAGTCTCAGGAGCAGGTGGCCGGTAATTCCTGGCACTATGGGGACG
>Ga0209427_10004741_pt1 | contig 15680 bp, 16 predicted proteins | sample DeeMarSWOR136_30_FD_187465 | JGI IMG/M metagenome (GOLD analysis project Ga0209427, IMG submission 187465) | Marine sediment microbial communities from White Oak River estuary, North Carolina - WOR-1-36_30 (SPAdes) (version 2) | ecosystem: Environmental > Aquatic > Marine > Intertidal zone >...
CTTTTCCCGCATGAACTGGTCCTGGTTATCTTCATAATAATACTCTATCTCCTGGTCATCCAGCTTGACCTGATCCCTGAAATCCTTCGGATTAAAGGCAAGATAGGCTATCTTGACCTTCTCAGGGAATCGATATTCTTCCTTGTGTTCCTCAAAAAATTTTGTCATCAAGGCCTGATCGATCTTAATCGAATCCATATAGTCCTTTGATGGAAACCGTACAAAACCTATCTTTACCTTCTGATTAAAATAAGTATATTGATCCATTACCTCCTGATCGCTTACTACCAGAAAGGTCTGTAGAAACTGTATCAACTTTTCCTGAAGGAGCTCCTGGGCAGTAGCCTCCTCAAAATCCTCCGGATCAGTTCTATTGTTTGCCAGAACCGCTTTGTATCTGTTTTCATCGAAGATACCCCCGTATTGGAAGGCGGGATATGTCATTATTTTTTCCCTGATCTCCTTGTCGGTAATATCAAGGCCTATCTTCTCGGCCTCCCCGGCGATAATCTTATTTTCGATCAGGCCCTCCAAGGCCCTGTTCTTTAGATCAAACATATCAATGAGATTATCACTCCACATGTTTTTATATTGTTCCTGAAGATTTTTAAGGAGATCTCTGTAGGCATTTTGATACTCAAGATAGCTAATAACCTCTCCATCTACTTCAGCTACCTTTCCCCCTTCATCTGACGTGAAAGAGTAGCCAAAGTAGAAGATAAATACTATCGCGATCATCGCTATTAAAAATTTGATGAGCCAGGATTTGGCATGTTTTCTCATCAAGCTCAGCAACATTAGATAAACCCTCCTATGTCATACATATGATCCATTTTCCAAGTCGGTTGCCGCCTATTAACATCATATGGCTTTCATGTCCATAATCTAATCTAAACAGCTTTCACGGTCGGCATCATCACCTGAGGCTCTGCCAGGTAAAAGTCACCCTTCTCAATCCAGCCCTTTAATATATTTGCGATCTCCAGAGCCCTGACATGCGATGAAAGCGGCACGGTAGGTATATTCCTGCCATTAAACTTTATCGATCCCCTTTTAAGCTCCGCATAACTAACATATGCAAGGCTCTTCACTTCTCCCCTGGGGTAATCCTTTCCGTAGTCTACTATCCTCGTAAACAGTTTCTCATCGGATACACCTGTATAACGGGCCATCTCCTCATTCAGTATGGGTATCGGCACTCCTATACCAACTGCCAAAGAGCATCCATAGCCAAGCATGCTCACCCCAATCACCCACCTGGGGGACATCTCCTTCATGTCTCCCATAACCATAAGGGTGGCCGCGGGGGTAATTGGCACACCGTTTTCCCCTCTCTTGACCGTAGGATTATGCTGTGTCCCGGGGCCAATAACATAGCCCTGAGCCCCTCCGAGAAATATCCTCGTTCCCAGGCCTATAGTAAGGCAGTAAGGGTCATTCAACAGCGGGCTTAAAAGTCCGGAAGTTGAATAGTTGACGTTGCCTCCCTTTGGCTTTAAGACACCCATATAGGTGTAAATAGTCTTTGAAGTCAGATTAATCGCGCAGTTGTAATTTTGATAGGCGTTTCTCGGATTCAATAACACTGCATAGGGCAAATCAGAGAGGGAGACCTTCTTTTCAATCTCCTTGTTCGGGTAACAGTCGGTGCCATATGCCGTAGCCCTCAGGGTCACCTTTTTACCTGCGATAAGGTCATGTATAACATGGCCGCCTCCATATTTGAACTGCCCCGGATGGACGCCGTTCAAGGGGTCATCCTCTGTGGGTTCTGTTGCCCCCAGATAGATATCGACCGCAGCAAGACCCGCATAGGCCGGAACATTGTTCAACCATACCTTCGAAGCCTTTATAGCCGGTTTTGAATGGCCGAAATTTATAAAGGCCCCGGAGGAACACATGGGCGCAAAAGTTCCTGTTGTTACCACATCTATCTCTCTTGAGGCCTTTTTCGGACCTTTTCGTCTCACAATATCAGTCATTTCATCGGCGGTCACAACAACTACCTTACCCTCTTTGATTTTCTTGTTAATCTCCTTTATGGATCTAGATACATTTCCCTTAGGCACTTCACATACCTCCCTGAGTAAAAATCCGGGTTTATTAGATACTCCCTGACAGCCTGGCATTATTATCCTATAAACCCGTATGATTATCATAGATGTTATGCCATCAGATGACAAGAAAAAGTTTACAGGACTTTGTCTTGACTTTTAATATCTGTTTCTATAAGCATAAGGCTTACATTCCGGGAACCGGAATTGGGGAAAAATATCCATACTAAAGATGAAAAGATGGGCAATGAGATTAACATAGGGAGCCTGACCATCAAAGAGGACGGCCCTTTCTTTGTGATAGCCGGGCCTTGCGTGATTGAGGATGAGGATAAGACCCTAAATATCTCTGTATTTTTAAAAGAGATCAGTGACTCAATGGATATACCGATTATATTCAAGAGTTCATATGATAAGGCCAACCGGACTTCAGTGAACTCCTTTAGGGGTCCTGGAATAGATAAAGGTCTTTTGATAATCCAAAAGGTCAAAGAGGAGACAGGGCTCCCTGTTCTATCAGACGTCCATAATATTGATGAAATCCCTAAGGCGGCCATGGTTCTGGATGTTATCCAGATACCCGCCTTATTGTGCCGACAAACCGACCTGCTGCTCGCGGCATCCCGCACAAATCTGCCTGTAAATATTAAAAAAGGGCAATTTCTTTCTCCCGCGGAGATGGAACATGCTATTCAGAAGGTCCTTTCAACCGGCAACAGAAATATCCTCCTTACAGAGAGGGGCACCTTCTTCGGTTATAACAATCTTGTTGTTGATCTAAGATCCATCCCTATTATGAAGCGATCAGGTTTTCCCGTCATATTTGACGCGACCCATAGTGTGCAACTTCCCGGTAGCAGCGGCACATGTTCCGGGGGACAGAGGGAGTTTGTGGAATCCCTGGCCAGGGCTGCAGTTGCCGCCGGGGCCGATGGCGTGTTTTTGGAGGTTCACCCTGATCCCGACTCCGCCCTGTGTGATGGACCAAACTCTATTCCTTTGGACCAGTTCGGGCCACTTATCTTTCTGCTTAAGGAGATCTACGGCCTGATTAATCAAAAATCCCGATCTTCCGACCGGCCGTAACGGCCCTTGAAGACTTTTACAGATTTTGAATATTACTTGTTTTCTGTCATTTCATACCAATTTTTTGTCATTTCGACCGCAGGGAGAAATCTTGCTATTGTTAACGGCATAAATAAGTAAATATAATCGCAAAAGCAGGATATAGATGTCCGGGAGGGACTCTTTTTTCAGAGCGAAAGAGATTATTTACAGGGAACTGGCATAAGGATTTCGTCAATGCGAGCGGCATCTTCGACAGGCAGTCGGATAAAACCGATTAAATTGTCTTTGCAGAGAGAGATATCCTCTGGTATAATTATTGCAATCTGCAAGAATTATGAAACTACATTTAAAATATTTGCCTGTGCTAGGCATCATTGCACTCTTGGCCGTAATCGGATTCTTCCTGATCAAGGCTGTATATGAGGATGTTGAAGATGAGGTTTTAACAGAACTGCCTACGACGGAAGGCCTCAGGCTTGAAAATATCCAGTTTATTCAGGACAATCCCGATGAAGGGGCAAGATGGATACTTGATGCCAATGAGGTCATGATGTCTGAAGACAGGCAACATATGTCATTCAACAGATTTCACCTTAAACTGGAGCCTGAAAACAACTATACGATAGATCTGATGGGAAACAGCGGAGACTACGATAGGACCGCCGATGAGATAAACCTCCATGGCGACCTGGAAGGGCATACCGAAAACGGTTACAGGATATTCACTGACCATATACTTTTTAAACAGAAAGAGGGCAAGCTGATTGCAGATGGACCGGTCGAGATAAACGGCCCATTCTTTTCTGTTACGGGCAGAGGTCTACGCATCAATCTGGAAAAAGAGACTATACGGATACTCTCCAATACCAGGACATTTATAAAAAAAGGATCATTAGTTATATGAAATATTACAAACTCAATTACATATTAATATTACCCTTGCTTACCTTCTTGTATTCAAACCCTGTATTCCCGGAAACCACCCCGAACAAGATGGTTATTGGCGATACCTCGGAATCAATAGAAATTAGTTCAGACAACGGCTTTGAAATTGATAATAAACGGCATGTGATGACCTTCATCGGCAATGTGGAGGCTGTAAAAGATGATATAACTATCAAATGTCAGAGGCTTGAGCTCTTCTATGAAAATTTATCTGGCAATAATGATACAGAGGAAGAAGGGAATGTAAAAATTCTGGAGATTGTAGCCCTGGAAGATGTAAGGATCAGTCGACCTGACGGTGGATTAGCTATGGCTGAAAAGGCCGTCTATAATAAAAAAGATGAGATAGTGGTTCTAACCGGCAACCCGACTGTCAAACAGGGTACAGGCTCTATGGAAGGATCCAAGATTACGCTGTTTTTAAAAGAAGGAAAAAGTGTTGTAGAAGGCCCGGCAAAGGCCGTAATTTTTCCGAAAGAAGAAAAAAGGTAGTTCAATTGACCGTTCATAAAGATAGCTTTAAGGCAAAGGACCTGGTGAAGAGTTACAGGGGGAGGAGGGTAGTGGATAAAGTAACCCTTACCCTTAATCGAAACGAGATTGTTGGCCTTTTAGGTCCAAACGGGGCCGGGAAAACAACCACGTTTTACATTATGATAGGACTTGTCAGGCCGGATGAGGGGAGTGTCTTCCTAAATGATCAGGATATATCATTAGACCCCATGTATCTGAGGTCGAGGAAAGGCGTAACCTATCTTCCCCAGGAGCATTCTATTTTCCGAAAACTCACCGTTGAGGAAAACCTTCTGGCAGTTATGGAGGGGATGGATATCCCTTCATCTGAGATTAAGGAACGATTGAAAAATCTGTTATCCGAACTTGACATCGGCCACCTGGCCAAGCACAAGGCATTATCCCTTTCCGGCGGTGAACGGAGAAGGCTTGAGATAACCAGGGCCCTTATCACTGAACCGAAGTTCATGTTGCTTGATGAACCCTTCGCGGGAATTGATCCGCTTATTTTGAATGACATCAAACTGATTATAAGACGGTTAAAGGAACGGGGAATAGGAATTATTATTTCAGATCACAATGTCAGGGAGACGCTGGATGTCTGTGATTCAGCCTATATCATTGACCAAGGGAAGATCATCGAGTTTGGATCCCCGGAGAACATATTAAACAGCAAATTGGCTCGAAGCGCGTATCTCGGTGAAAATTTCAACTTATAATTCTAAATATGCAGTTTGTAAAAAGATGATCTCATGGCTTTACAATTAAAACAATCTCTGAACCTGTCCCAGCAGCTCATCATGACGCCTCAACTTCAGCAGGCGATTAAACTCCTTCAACTTTCCAGGATAGAGCTTCTTGAAACTATAACACAGGAGATGGAGAGCAATCCCCTGCTGGACGAGCACTCTGCGGATGAGACTGACGAGGAAAAAATCGCCTCTGAAACAACGGGGGCAACAGCTAATGATCAACCTGCCCATGAAGTGACAATTGAACAGAAGTTTACCGAGGACATGGACTGGGAAACATACCTCTCGGAATATAACACCGGTTGGGCCGAAAACCCTTATGACTCAGGAAAAGAATTCCCCAACTTTGAAAATGTGAAGGTCAACAAAACCAACCTGAGATCCCATCTCTTATGGCAGCTCGGCATGAGTGACTTGAACGACAGGCAAAGGGAGATCGGGATACACCTCATCGGCAATGTGGATGACGACGGATACCTAAAGGTCACTTTAGAGGAACTGTCCCTGCTTATTGAATATCCCCAGGAGGAGATTTTAGAAACGCTAAGTTTTATTCAGACATTTGATCCTATCGGTGTGGCTGCCAGAGACATGAAGGAGTGCCTGCTTATTCAGGCCAGATTCGCAGATATGGGGGGAATAGTCGTAGAGAGAATTATTCGGAACCATATGGATGATCTTGAGAAAAAGAGGTATGATCTTATATCAAAAAGCCTTTCCATTCCCGTGCAGGAAGTCTTGTCCGCGGTATCAATTATCACCAATTTTGAACCTAAACCCGGCCGTCTGTATAATGATGACGAGACAATTTACATTAGCCCTGACATATATGTCTTCAAGGTAGGTGATGACTATGAGATTGTCCTCAACGAGGACGGCATGCCAAAACTCAGGATCAATAACTATTATAGGGAGATTTTAAACAGAAAAAACTCCTTGGAAAAAAACACCAGGGAGTATATACAGGACAAACTGAGGTCAGCGGCCTGGCTGATAAAAAGTATCCACCAGCGCCAGAGGACCATCTATAGAGTGACGGAAAGCATCGTCAAGTTTCAAAGAGGTTTCTTTGATAAAGGAGTAACGCATTTGAAACCACTTGTCCTTAGGGATGTGGCTGAGCAGATACAGATGCATGAATCCACAATCAGCAGGGTTACTACTAACAAATTCGTCCATACGCCACAGGGTGTTTTTGAGTTAAAATATTTCTTTAATAGCTCCGTCAATAGCTTGGAAGGCGAATCGGTAGCCTCCGAGAGCGTAAAAGAACATATCAAAAACATCATAAGATCTGAAGATAGGCACAGGCCATTCAGCGACCAGAATGTTGCTGACAAGCTAAAGGACTACAACATTAATGCCGCGCGCAGGACTGTTGCAAAATACCGGGAAAGTCTTGGTATACTTCCTTCAAGAAAAAGGAGGATGCCTTATTGATTCTCACGTGATTTAGGTTATAATCATTAACAAAAAATCTTCTCCCTATGGAGGTCAAACTTATGGATATTACAGTAACATTTAGACATCTTGAACCCATGGATAGTTTAAAGGAATATGCGGAGGAAAAGGCGTCAAAAATAGAAAAGTATTTTGATTTCCCTGTTGAATTTCATATTGTGCTTGTGGCTGAAAAATTCAGGCGCATGGCGGATGTTACCCTTAATGTCAATGGAACCGTCATTAAGGCCATCGAAGAGACGGAAGATATGTATTCTGCCATTGACCAGGTCATGGATAAGATAGAAAAACAGGTAAAAAGATACAGGGACAAAACAGCCAGAAAAAGAAGGGTTGAGAGCCGTAAAAACGAGGGTAGCATCAACCTGGAAGAGATTGAGGTGGTTGCAGGCTCGAGTCAGGAAGAGCCTAGAATAGAAAATGAAAAACTATTCGCAAAGCCTATGGATCCGGAGGAGGCAGCTATGCAGTTAGTTCTCTCTCAACAGGAGTTCCTGGTTTTTCGAAACTCTCGTTCCAGGGATATTAATGTAATATATAAACGCAAAGACGGCAATCTGGGCTTAATTGAGCCCTCCAACTGATTCATCTATTCAGAAGAAGTGAACACTATGAAAATGTCAGATATATTAGAACAAGAAAATCTTATCCCTGACTTAAAAGCCAAGGATAAAAAAAAGGCGATAGAGGAGTTGGCTGATGCCGTGGTCAAAAGCAATCCGTCCCTTGACAAGGACAGATTAGTCAGGGTACTTTTGGATAGAGAGTCCCTGGGGAGCACTGCTATAGGAGATGGCGTAGCAATACCTCACGGCAAGTTTCCTGGAATTATTGCGCCTATTATATCATTCGGCAGAAGCCGCAAGGGCCTGGACTTTGAATCTATGGACGGTCAGCCGGTTTTTCTTTTTTTCCTGCTGGTTGCCCCTGAAGATTCCGCAAGCGTTCATCTCAAGGCCTTGGCCAGGATAGCAAAGATGCTAAAGGACAGTAATTTTCGAAAACTACTCATGGACGCCCCTAACAAAAAAGAACTATATAAAATCATTATTCAGAATGATGAGGAATTCTAGATGGCTTATTGCCAGAGGCTGCTTTTTTCGGCAACCTACGATTAAAAAAGGCAGGATCGTATTATGATAGGGTTATTGATAGTTACTCACTGTGACCTGGGTAAGGAATTCGTGAAGGCCGCCGAGTTCATCGTTGGGCCCATTGAGGCAATAGATGTGGTATCCATTACTCAGACATTGGAATCCAAAGAGATCCACAAAATGTTAGAGGATAAAATCTCCGCCTTAAATAAGGGACAAGGCGTCCTCATCCTTACAGACATGTTCGGGGGGACCCCCTCAAATCTCAGTCTCTCTTTTTTAGAGGATGAGATGGTCGAGGTTATAACCGGAGTGAACCTGCCTATGGTAATAGCTATCGCCCAGAGTCGATCGGATATAGGTTTGAGCGAACTGGCGGAAAAGGCGCAAGAAGCTGGCAAGATGAGCATCTCTCTGGCTGGAAAACTGTTGAAATAGAATGATCAGGAATCATCTTATAAAAATCTCCCCCCAAGACCTGCCGGTCTATGCGGAACAGATACTTGAAATTGAAAATTGCTCCTTTCCCTCTCCCTGGGGGATCACCGCCTTTAAAGGGGAACTCGAAAAATCGATTTCTCATCTATGGGCCCTGATCGCGGATAAACATCTGGTGGGATATATCTGCTTCTGGATGTTTGATAATGAAATCCAGGTCCTTAATCTTGCCGTTCATCCGACAAACAGGAGACAGCATTTTGGACAATTTCTCCTGACACGGACGATTGAAACAGGTGTCTCTAAAGGATTGAAATCGGTCTGGCTGGAGGTCCGGCCATCTAATCTTGCTGCCAGAAGCTTATATTCTAAATTCGGCTTTCACGAGATAGGGCGCAGGCCAAGATATTATAGAGAGACCAATGAGGATGCCCTGATAATGTATCTGGAACTATCCACACGGGAGGCCAATATCTTGGATAAGAATCGAGAAATCCGTTATACTAACAGCCTGCAGCCTAAAAAGCTTAATAATAATAAAATCCAGGAGGGATGAGATGACTGTAAAAGTAGCAATCAACGGTTTTGGTCGTATAGGAAGGATGGCCTTTAGGGCCGGATTATCACATAAGGAGATTGATTTTGTAGCTGTTAATGATCTTACGGATACAAGGACCCTGGCGCATCTTTTAAAATACGATTCGACGCAGGGGATACTCAATGCGGAAGTCTCAAGCACAAGTAATTCAATTATAGTCAACGGAAAAGAGATAAAGGTCTTTTCGGAAAAGGATCCCTCAAAGCTGCCGTGGCGTGATCTGGATGTGAAATTTGTCCTAGAAAGCACCGGCCTTTTCACGGAAAAGGCAAAGGCGGCAGCGCATATTGATGCAGGGGCCAAAAAGGTAATCATATCCGCCCCGGCAAAGGGCCCCGATATTACTATCGTTATGGGCGTAAACCATAAGGAATATGATCCAAAAAAGCATCATATCGTTTCCAACGCATCATGCACCACAAACTGCCTTGCCCCTGTCTGCAAGGTGCTCCTGGATAATTTCGGGATAGAAAAAGGGCTTATGACCACAACCCACGCCTATACGGGCGATCAGAGGCTACTGGATTTTCCGCATAGGGATCTTCGAAGGGCAAGGTCTGCGGCCCTTTCCATGGTCCCCACCACCACCGGCGCCGCAAAGGCCGTGTCACTTGTCCTTCCTCAGCTTGAGGGAAAACTAAACGGGATAGCTATCCGTGTCCCCACGCCGAATGTATCTTTGGTGGACCTTACCGCTCAGCTCAGCAAACCGGCCACGGTTGCTGAGATAAACAAGGCCATGAAAGAGGCGTCTGAAACCTATCTTAAGGGGATACTTGCCTATACTGAAGAGCCTTTGGTATCAATAGACTTCAACCATACCACAGTATCTTCTACCCTGGATGCGCTTTCCACGATGGTTGTGGGAGATATGGCAAAGGTTTTTGCATGGTATGACAATGAATTCGGCTATGCGACCAGGATGATTGATCTAACGGCATATATGGGAGGTATGTAATCAGGTACTGTCATGAGAGGCCATGATTACGATTTTCATAATCCCAATGAAGCCCCACGGGTAAACCCGTGGTCCCATTAAAATACCCGTCTTCGCCTTCGCTACGACGCGGTTATCCGCCTAAATTGTGGGCGACATCGCGCCGTAGCAAACGATTAATTACGTATTCAACCACGTGCAAGCTCGTGGTCTTCTGCGAAGGCGGATAAAATTGTGATGGAGTCTGTCAAATGGCTGAAAGAATACCGCTGATCGCCGGCAACTGGAAGATGAACCTTGGTCCGAATGAATCAGCCGCCCTTGTCATGGCCATAGCACGGGGCATAAGTGATATAAAGGGGATCGAGGTCCTCGTTGCCCCGCCCTTTACCAGCCTGCCTGCTGTGAAGAAGGCCCTGGCCGCCAGTCGGATCCTTTTGGCCGGCCAGAACATGCACTGGGAAACGGCCGGGGCATTCACGGGCGAGATATCCGGCCAGATGCTTGTAGAAGCCGGCTGCAGCCATGTGATACTGGGGCATTCGGAGCGAAGGAGCCTCTTTGAGGAATCTAATGAGACGGTAGCCCTCAAGGTCGATGCAGCCCTGCGTGCAGGATTGATCCCGATCATCTGCATTGGTGAGACACTTGAAGAAAGGGATTCGGGCAGGACCTTTGAAGTTGTAAAGGAACAACTCGAGGGATCATTAAAAAGTTTTATAGATAATGGCGAAATGCCACATTACTCCATACTTGCGTACGAGCCGGTCTGGGCCATCGGGACAGGCCGTACTGCCACACCGGATCAGGCCCAGGAGGTACACCAGTTCATCAGGGAATGGATAAAAAAGGTCTTTAATAAGGATACGGCTGAAAAGGTAAGGATCCTTTATGGGGGAAGCGTGAAACCTGACAACACACCCGGCCTGATGTCAAGACATGATATTGACGGCGTACTTGTGGGCGGTGCAAGCCTAAATGCCGACTCATTTCTGCAGATTATAAGATATTAGCGACGGCCCATTGGCTATTTAAATATTGCTGTTGCATTTTTGATTCATTATGATTAGATTATCGGACTTTAATACTAAATTCAGGAGTTAAAACAGATTAATGCTCTTTATCATCATAGCCTTGCATATACTTGTATCCATCGCCTTAATACTGATTGTCCTTCTTCAGAAGGGCAAAGGCGCTGACATGGGTGCTGCCTTCGGCGGTTCCAGCCAGACGGTTTTCGGGAGCGCAGGAGCAACTTCTTTTTTATCCAAGATAACTGCCGCAGCGGCAATTGTCTTTATGATCACCTGTATCCTCCTTGCCATAATGTACGGGAAAGGGAAGACATCCTCCATTATGGAAGGGGTGAAGAGCCCCGCGCCGATAACACAGCAGCAATCAGCACCTGCAGAAGGGCAGCGAGATACCCAGGCAGAATAATCTGTGCCGAAGTGGTGGAATTGGTAGACACGCTATCTTGAGGGGGTAGTGGCCAAAACCGTGCGGGTTCAAGTCCCGCCTTCGGCACCATTTCAACAATTCTCTGGACTGGAGTGATTGGGACTGTTACTCTCAAGGGGTATGCGATAACAAAACAGAAAAATAGATCTAAGAGTGGCGTACTTCTGAAGCAATCACAACAGTTGTGAACCTTTTCCTCAAGTAGCCTGATAGCATTCTATTGCATCAGACATTTTCCCCATTTATTTTCCCAACTACCTTTAAAATAATAGCGGTGGAAATTTTCATCCCCATAAAAAGTACAGAAAGAACAATAAACACACCCAGGAACCTAAAAGTGAGCATTCCAAATATCCATGTCCAGCTATCCTTTGTAATAGTGACGGTTGTCCCCCCCTTTGTCTCTTTTGATATTGTCACTGAATGCCATTCCCGATTTCCATCATCCTCAATATAGGTAGCATTTTTCCAGTCACGGTATTTAATATCCATTTCATCCTTGAAGGCATCCCTATAAAATGCTACTGCATCATCATGACTTAGATTAGTCAGAAGCTTCAGTCGTTTGTATGTTTTTTGAACTGTCTCCTTGTATGGAATAATAGGAGCACCGAGAAAGTCTTCAGCCTCGGCAAGACTTGTAAAAAAAATCAGCAGAATAACCTGTATAAGAATAATATGATTTTTCATTTTCATTGATCCCTTTAATTGAACATGGCAATAAACATTCCGGCCGCAGCGGCAGTGCCTATTACTCCGGCAAGATTCGGTCCCATTGCATACATTAAAAGATAGTTGCTTTTATCGTATTTCATGCCCGTTGACTGGGATACGCGCGCGCACATGGGCACTGCCGAAACTCCTGCTGATCCTATCAGTGGATTTATCTTTTCCTTCAAGAAAAGATTCATGACCTTGACAGTCACGATGCCCCCCGCCGTGCATATAGCAAAGTCAATTAGACCGAGGCCGAATATAAACAGCGGTTTATAGCTAAGAAATTTGTCCGCCTGCATAGTGGCACCTACTGAAATCCCAAGAAATATTGTTACTATATTCATCAACGCGCCCTGGGCGGTGTCTGTGAGTCTTTCAACAACACCAGTCTCCTTCATCAGGTTACCGAGCATGAACATTCCCATGAGAGGTGTGACAGCAGGCACAAGGAGCGCAATAATGCTCACGGATATAAGCGGAAAAAGGATCTTTTCCCGTTTTGAAACGTTTCGCAACTGTTTCATACGGATCCTTCTTTCCTTCTGGGTTGTCATTAATCGCATTATAGGCGGCTGTATAAGGGGCACCATGGCCATATATGAATAGGCAGCCAGGGCATTAGGACCCAGTAACTGCGGGGCCAGGTGCTGTGTTAGATAAATCGTTGTAGGACCATCGGCGCCCCCGATAATTCCCACAGACGCGGCCTCCTTAAGTGTGAATCCGGCCAGGACCGTTCCTGTAAAGGTTACAAAAACGCCTAGTTGTGCGCCTGCTCCTATAAGGAGGGTCTTCGGATTGGCAATAAGGGGACCAAAATCTGTCATAGCCCCGAGGCCAAGGAAGATGACACACGGTATGATCTCCCACTCAAGTCCGTAGTGATAAAAGAACTGGATAAGCTGTGGTACATGATCCTCACTAAAATCCATCAGAGGGACTAACGGAAAATTCACTATAAAAATCCCGAAACCGATAGGCAGGAGCAGCAAGGGTTCATACTCTTTGGCTACAGCAAGATATATAAACAGCAGACCTATTCCCCACATTATAACCAGCTTCCATTCAAAATTAAATACTCCGGTGGTTTGCAAAATCCCTAAAATAAGATCTTTAATTTCGTTTATATTCATGATGTTATACCGTTTTCAGTTAATATTTTTAGAAATCACAAGATTGCCGATCTATTTAGACCATTAATGTTATTGAATGCAAGAAAAACTTTTTTATTCTATTATTAATAATCCATAACGCCCCGATCTGGACCGCAAGAATTTTCCATTAACAGATAAAAACAAGGAAAATATCATACTAACTGCAAAAGATGTTATATAGTTACAAACCCATAAAATCTCACTAAAAAAGAAAAACTCTAATCAAAATACGGAGGTTATTATTTTCGGAGGAATAGGCATGCCGGAATTTATTATGATATCAATAATAGTATTGCCCTATGGCACGAAGTAGAAGCATTCAATCAATATCCTTCCAATCCAACATCATGCGTATGAGGTTAGCTTGACATAAAAGCGTAAATCTTCTAATCTCGTCCATCAAAAAGCGAGTACTTATCAATTCAACATAAACCCGCAGTTTGCTCCTGAACTCTAAGGAAGAGTTGTTCTATTTTAGAAGCGGCTGGCACTTCAAGTAAATAATGCGTATTGCACGTCCCGCTTGCCAAGTGTGACCTATTAGGAGGATGTATGAAACAGAAAGAAACATTCCAGCAAGAACCGGAAACGGCAGGACCTATTTCCCTGATAAAAGCCTACTATGTTCTCATTCTTGTGACGCTCGTGTGGGCCCTTCAATTTGCTAATATCCAGATTGTCAATATCGTTCTCGAACAAATAAAAAGCGATTTCAAGGTGTCGGACACGGCTATGGGTCTGATTGCTGGCATTGTCGTAACCCTGCTTGGTTCGCTTCTTTCCATGCCGATTGCGCGATTAGCCGATCGGAAAGGCAGATTGGCGATCATTTCCATCGGGGTCGCCTTTTGGAGCATGATGACGACACTGGGAGGATTTGCGCAAAACGTCCTTCAACTGGTTCTGTCTCGTATCGGATTCGGCATCGGAGGTGCTGTATCTCCAGCTCCCGGCAATTCACTTATTACGGACTATTTCCCCAAAAACAAACTGACAATGGCGATGGGGATAATGTCCATTGCGCCATGCATCGGCGGTTTAATGGCGGCCTGGATCGGGGGAATCGTAGGCTCCTCTCACTGGGGGTGGCGCGGAGCTTTCGTCGCTGTTGCAATTCCAGGTTTTTTTGTTGCCGCGCTTTTATACTTCACTGTTAAGGAACCTGTTCGCGGAATTCAGGACGGAAAACACGCCGATACCAGGCATTACGGAATCGGCGAGACACTGCGATTCTTTTTTGAAAATAAAACATATTTTCTGGTCGTGATCGGTTTTACTTTTTCCGGCATCGCAGATCTGGGGCTGGCCACCTGGTTCGTACCTTTTATGCAGCGTGTGCACAAGACCTCATTGCTGGAAGCCAGTACATTCGGAGGCACCTTAAATTCGATTGCCGGCATTATCGGGGTTCTTCTGGGCGGTGCCGTTATAACCTATCTGGGGAAGAAAGATGACAGGTGGAGGATCGTTGGGCCCGGCCTCACTTCGCTTTTTGCCGGCCCGGTTTTGATTATTTTTTTATTCGCTCCAATGCCTTGGGCCTATGCCGGTCTATTTTTTGCAATGATCCTTTTAACTTTTCGCATGGGACCCATACTCGGTTTGGTCCAAAGCGTTGTTAAGGTTCGAATGCGGGCTTTCGCCGCCGCAACCTTATTCATGATCGGCACCATACTCGGGTCCGCTGCAGGTCCACTGCTCATCGGAGCGCTTAATGACATTCTGGAACCCGGTTATGGGGATCTTTCAATTCGGTATTCACTGCTCTGTGTGTCTGGATCGAGCATGATAGGGGCCCTGTTTTATATTTGGGCGGGACGGCATGTTATATCCGACTTAAAAAGAAGCATGGCAGAGTAATGCACCGCCCGTTGAAGGCTACCAATCGTACTATCTGATATCTGGGAATACGATCCCTTTCTAATTGATCAACTTTCTATCTGCTCATATCCGAACATAATGCGATGGGTGATTCAAATTCAACCTTCGATGAGGACAACAACTCTATCCCGGAAAACGGGATATTATTGACATCTGTTTTTCAATCAGCTGATAATGATTTCCCAACCGTTAAAAATACGCAATCCTTTAATCAAGGAGTAAGACATGTTAAAAAAATGGACCTTACCTGTCTTGTTATTCCTGTTATGTCTTTCAATATCATCCATATATGCCTATGAGGTATTAAACGGCCCTTCGCAACTTATACAGTATAAGGCATCAAAGGCCTATGAAGGGTATACGCTTCTTACATCATTAATAAATCCGGAAAAGACATGCCTTATTGACATGCTCGGTTATGTGGTCCACACATGGGAGCATAAGACCAAGCCGGGGGGTATGAATTATATCCTTCTTGAAAACGGTCACCTTCTTGGAAATACCGGCACCGGCGTGATGCCAGGACCTCAAGGTGATCCCGATGACGCCAGAACCGGGCAGGAGCCCCCTGAAAACAGCAATCAACAGGCAGAGCCCGGGGACAGCG
>Ga0209427_10004742_pt1 | contig 15680 bp, 11 predicted proteins | sample DeeMarSWOR136_30_FD_187465 | JGI IMG/M metagenome (GOLD analysis project Ga0209427, IMG submission 187465) | Marine sediment microbial communities from White Oak River estuary, North Carolina - WOR-1-36_30 (SPAdes) (version 2) | ecosystem: Environmental > Aquatic > Marine > Intertidal zone >...
CGGCGGCGGTTACGGTCCCGACGCCTCCCGCTACACCGGCCCGCCGGCCGGATTCCTGGTGACGATCGGCGGCAAGATAGTCTACCACGCCGGCGACACCGGCCTGTTCTATGACATGAAGCTGATCGGCGAGATGAACGATATCGATGTCGCTTTCCTGCCGATCGGTGACAACTTCACCATGGGGATCGACGACGCCGTCAAGGCCGTCGAATTTCTCAAGCCGAAGAAGGTAATGCCAATACACTATGACACCTTCCCGGTCATCAAGGCGGACCCGAACGAATTCGCCCGGAAGGTCGCGGGTGCGCAGGTGCTGGTGGTGAAACCGGGAGGAACCTTCGATTTCTAGGACCTGCCGTTTCCGGCGGCCGGGTCTTATCAGACACAAAACCGGAACCAGGGCGGGCGGCCGAACGGCCGCCCGCCGTTCATTTGCGCCGGCCTGGCACGATCATGTTCAAACTTGAAATAATGCAAACTGGAACTTTAGTTCCTTTTTATGCGTCAAAGGGCTGAAGTGCGACGAAGATATTGAGGCGATATGAAAAAGCTCATCAGGATTCTGCTTTGGATTGCAGGGATATTCGTGGCCCTGCTGGTGCTGGCCATAGTCGCGGTGAAAATCTTCCTGCCGGTCGAGAAAATCAAGGCGATGGCGGTCGACGAGGGCTCGGCGCGCCTGGGACGGGAGATAGTTGTTGAAGGTCTGGACCTGTCTCTCTGGGGTGGCCTTGGGGTGGAACTCCACAGCGTTCGGATCGGCAACCCCGAGGGTTTTGAGACGGGAGATCTGCTGACGGCCGACAAGGTCGATCTCAAACTTCAATTGCTGCCGCTCATTTTCGGGGACATCCGGGTCAATCGGCTGGTCATCGACAGACCTGACGTTCGCCTGCTGAAAACCGCATCGGGCGCGGTCAACTACTCTTTTGAATCCGCGGATTCGACCATCCTGCCCGAGGAAGCCAGACAGATACCGGCGGAAGGCCAGGCGGCGGCTCTGGTCATCTCCTTTGAGGAACTCGATATCCGCGACGGAAATATATGGTACCGGGATGACAGCACGGGTATGTCGTTGCGACTGACCGGCTTCGATGTGGCCTCGTCCCTGGAGTACCCTCGCGAAGGCTACTATCAGAGCTCGGGTCGGCTTCGCGCCGATACGGTGCTGGTATCCACCGGGGAGCCATATCCGCCCGTTTCAATCGATCTCAACTATCGAGCTGCTTTCGACATGGCCGCTCGCGCTTTGTCGATTGAGAACGTCAACGCCAATATCAACGATCTGCGCCTAAGATTGACTGGTGAGTTGAGCGGTTTGCCTGATCTCAACGCTGCATCAATGAACGTCAGCTCGGACCAGATCGCCATCGCCGATTTGCTTTCCCTGCTGTCACCGGAGCAGCGGAGCAAGCTCACTGACTATTCGATAGGCGGCAGTTTCTCGCTCGATGTTGACCTGACTTACCCGGTCGCGTCGGACCGGCTGGAATGGCTGTATACGGGTACGGCGGCGCTGAGCGACGTCTGTATGTCGGCCGCCAGTTTCCCCGGCGAGTTGGCTTTCCGCCGGTGTCTCGTTGACTTCGAACCGGATAACCTCCGCCTGAATATCGAGGACGGCAGTTTTGACGGGCAGCCGCTCAAAGGCTATCTGGTTGTCGACGATTTCGCGGATCCAGTCATCTCCGGCGAACTGGCCGGTGGCCTCGATCTGGCCCTGGCGGAACCGTTTCTTCCGGCCGGGCCGGGCCATGAGGTGTCCGGGCGGACCGAATTTGACCTCAAATTCTCCGGGCCGGTCAAGGTGGTCGACAGCCTGGTCTTCTCCGGCGAACTGAAGGTCAGCGGCGGGAAGTACCGCTCCGCTCTGATCCCGGAGCCGATCGACAACTTCGATCTTGACGCTTATCTTGATCGACGTCTGGTCAATCTGCGCCGGCTCGACTGTCGCTTTCCGTCGGGTCAGCTATCGCTCAAGGGCCGCCTCACCGACCTCGTCCCCTATCTCCTGGCCGATTCCGCAGCAGCCCGGAGTGTGTCTCCCACCGTTGAGGCGGATATCAATGGCACCGTCGATCTGGCAATTGCCAAACCGTATCTCCCGCCTCGCGGAAACCCGCAGCTGCGCGGAGAGTTGAAACTGGATGTCAACATTGCCGGGCGACTGAAATCGCTGGAGAGTTACCGTTCCCGGGGTCAGGTCACCGTCACCGGCGGAAGCTACGCCGACTCATTGTTACCTGAACCGATAGAGCGGTTCGACGCCGAACTGCGGCTCAAACCGGACACCATAGATATTCGCAGGCTGGACGCGAAGTTCACCTCCAGCGACATATCCATGAACGGCCAGCTGATCCGGCCCTTCCCGTATTTTCTGCCGGTGCTCGAACTGGAGCGTGACAGCCTGCCGCAGCCACTGCTGCTCTTCGAGCTTTCGTCGCACCGGTTCGATACCGACCGCCTTTTCCCGGAGGCGGTCCCCGGAGCCGGTGTAGAAGCAACCACCCTGTCGGTGGACTCGCTGTCACCGGTCATCCTGCCGGATATCGAGGGTCGCGGCACGGTCCGCGCCGACACGGTGATTTACTGCAAGGTTGAGTTGACCGAGGTGACGGGCAAGGTACGTGTGCTCGATCGCAAAATTGAGTGCTACGACGCTACGGCCAGGGTCTATACCGGCTCGGTTTCAGGCAAGACCACTATTGACCTGTCCGACTTCGAAAGGCCGCGCTATGTAGGCGAATTCAAGGCCGAACAGATTGAGACTGATGACTTTGTCTCCCGGTTCAGCAAGTTCGGCGGCCACCTCTTCGGAAAAGCTAATTTCGCCGGCAGCTACAATGCTCGAGGCTGGGAGCCGACCGAGTTCTTCAATTCACTGACCGTGGATGGTGATCTCAACGTTCGCAATGGCAGGCTGGTCACGACCGGGGTGGTTTTCTCGGCATTCAGTGAGCTGGGCTCCCGGCTCGGCAAGACCGTGGACAAGGAACAGACGCTCAAGGACCTGGCGTCGAAGGTCGTGGTGCGCGACGGACGGGTTTTTACGGATAGCCTCACGAGCGCAATGGGCGGGCTGGGTAACCTGGCCTTGATCGGTTCTTACGGCTTTGATGAGACCCTCGACTATAGTGGAATGCTCAGTCTCAGCGACGTCTCCGGCGGGCAGCTGGGTGTGGTGGGGAAGTTGTTCGGCCAGAAGGACTCCAAACAGGTCAACGTGCCGTTCAAGATCGGCGGCACGATTCTGTCTCCCAAGGTCGAGATTGATTACGAAGCTCTCGGCAAGCAGTTGGGCGAAAACCTGCTTGACCAGGCCATCGACCGTCTGAAGAAGAGATAGCCGGACGGTCGGGACAATCGGCCGGCTGATTGTCGCGACGATGTTCAGGTGCCGTTTCAAATACGGATTATACGGCTCCCCCGGAGCGGCCCGGACTCAACGTTTTCTCGCTAACAGCCGATAGGATAATGAGAAGCCGGCTGATCGTCAGTCGGCTGGAAACGGGTGTTCCTATCCTGCAGGAATCGGGATGGTGCATGCCATGCGGCCCGCGTCAAGCGGACCTGACTGTTAACATGACTGCTCTTGCGACTGACAAGCACACCGGCATCAAACGCTGCGCGCTGTGTAAAATCGACCGCAAAGGCCGATTTATCCTGGCCAACCAGGAAGCCCAGAACCTGTTCGGGCTCACCGAAGTCGAGCTCTTCGGCCGCCCCTTTGTCAACTTTCTTGACGCCGCCGATCGCCCGGTCTTCCAGCAACTGGTCAAGAACCGCAATCCTTACGAAACCGCCTTCGACTCGGCCTGCTTGACGCTCCTCAGTCACACGGGCGTACCGATTCCGGCCACCGTCATCGTCTCGGTGAACTTCGGGGGCGGTAACCCGGCCAATTATCAGATAGTCATGAGACCCGAAGACCGAAAGGTTACCGCAGGCCGGTCAGGCACCCACGGTCAACATTGGGAGGAACTGGCCCGGCTGCTATCTTCTGATGACGACTGGAGTGATTTGCAGCACGTTGTTGATCTTCTGCGCGATCTAACCGGGATTTCAGCAATAGCCATTTATGACATCACCGATCCCGAAATCAGCCGTCTGGTTCCGGCCGGAGCCGAAGCGCCCGGCCTTCCGGCCCTCGAGCACAACGCAGCCGGCTTCGCTTCGGACGGTGGCGACCGGGACACCGCTCGGCTGGCCAATGAGGTCCGAGCCACCTTTGCGCTGGCCCCCGATCGCCTGGGATTGATCCGGTTCGTGTTGCCCGAAGCCGGCGCCGACGGAGAGCGCAAAAACCAACGCTCCAGGACCGAGCTGGTGGCTGAATTGATTCACGCGGCCCGACCGCCGATACAGATTCCCGGCGTGACCGAGGCTGCCGCAGAGTCCTCCCACTCGACCCCTGAGGTCATGGACCGTCTCGGCACGGGAATGATCATTCTGAACGGGCCGGGTGAGGTTATTGAATACAACCAGGCCGCCGGATCGATCTTGTCACCGGCATCCGAACCAATTGGGAGCTTGCAAGAGGTTATTGAACTTATCGGTGCCAGGTGCGGCGATGGCGCGACATCATCCATCGAGGGATACCTGGCCGCTTCAAGCAGTCACGATTCCCCTCCCGGCTTTGACGCCTCGTTTCCGACGCTGGATGGCTCGACCCTGAGAGTGAAGATCATCCCCCTTGAGGCCAACTCCGAAAAACGCTGCTGTCTCCTGTTCTGTGAAGGGGATACCCGTCCTGTCGACATGACTACCCCCCGCGGGCTGTCGCTACAGGTGGTGGGCGGCGCCGTGACCATGCTGCGGTCGTCCGTGGAGGCGGCGGCCTCGGTCTGGCAGAAACTGGAACATGAACACCACAATGATCTCAAGCGGGATGGTGGGTTCTATCTCACCTGTCTGAGCCATCACCTCGATGCCATGACCGTGAGCCTCGGCGACCTCGAGCAGATGGTGCGGCTGATCGGTGATGACGAAGAACTTCAAATCGTCGATCTCCAGCTGCTCATCGAACGACTTGCCGCCGAGCTGACCGCCGCCCATCCCGAACTGTCGTTCGCAGTCAGGCACACCGACCTGCCCAAGATCAAGCTGTCGCTCCGCAAGATAACGGCGGTTCTTCACGACGTGCTCGCTATCGGTGTTCAGGCGGAAGGTGATTGCGAGGTCGAGGTGACCGTGGCCGCCTCAGTCGAGAATGGCAACTGCGTCATATGGGTTCGGGACAACGGTCCCGGCCTGACCCGAAAGCAACAGAAAAGAATCTTCCGGCTGCGTCGCAGTTGTGTGCCGGGTGAGACGGGTCGTGCGCCCGATCTTTCCGCCGGACTCCTGCCGGCCCGCGAAATCGTAGCCTCGATGAACGGTTTCCTGGAACTGGAGTCGGACCCGGGCAAAGGGACCATTATCAAGATCGTTGTTCCGCTGAGTTGACTATGTCTGAGCGCTTCAGAATCCTCCTGCTTGAGCCCAACCGGTATCGGGCGATGATGATGCAGAGGGCCCTGGCGCGGCGTTTTGATGCCGCCATCGTGGTCACGTTTAAAGACCCGGCTCAGGCACTGGCTGAGCTCAGGCTGAACGGATACGCTGCGGCCGTTGTCGATGTGGACATGATCGAGGACAACCGGGGTGAACTGTTGCAGGCTCTGCTGGCAGCCAATCCCCGCCTTAAGCTCATACTTCTGCGTTCTCCCGAGACGTCGCGCTCGCTTCTCAACGTCCCGGGCGACCGGACCCGCTGTGCCTGGGTCGCAGCCCACGATGCGCCGGACAATTTTGCCGACCTGATTGACGACCCGGCATCCTTTCCGGCCGGTTCGGCACGAACCTCGCCGAGTGTCCGATCACCCCACCAGTCCCGGTTGGTCCCGTCCAGTCAATAAACCGGCGGTCGGTCGATAGAATAGCGGTTGACAAACCGGCGACAGTCTCTATTTTGGGCCCTTGTTCCTCAGATTGGGTGGACTATGAACTCGATGACTGGCTTCGGGCGAGCCGAAGCGAACAGCAAGTACGGACGCTTTACAGTAGAGGTCTCCAGCGTGAACAGCCGTTTTCTGGAGCTGGTAGTGCGGTTACCTCGCCCCCTGACGGCGCTGGAACCTCAAGTGCGGGAAGTGCTTAGCGGCTCAGTCAAACGCGGCAAAGTCAGTCTTTTTGTCAATCTGGCCGAAAATGGGTCGGTCGCCCATGAAGCTATCATTAATAGGGAATTAGCCCGTTCGTACCATCGTCAACTGCTCAAGCTCAAGCGGGAGCTCAAGCTGGAGGGCTCGATTTCGCTGACCGATCTGCTTATGCTACCCGAAGTTACCCGCCCCGCCCAGGCTGAACCGGATGTGGAGGTGCTCTGGCCAACCATAAAAAAAGCGATCTCTAAGTCAGTCAAGATGATGCGGGCTATGCGCTTACGTGAGGGTAAGGCTATGGCCTCCGACATGAAGCATCGGCTCAAAATCATGACTGGGCTGATCGGTGATATCGATAAGGGCACTGCCGACGCCGTGGAAACGTACAAAGCCAAGCTGTCGGCCCGCATAAGCGAACTTCTGAACGGTCAGAAACTCGATCCGGCCCGCCTCGAAGAAGAGATCGCCGTTTTCGCCGACAAGACTGACATCGCCGAAGAAAGCCTGCGCTTCCGCAGCCATATCGACCAGTTTGCGGGGGCGCTCCGGCAGACCGATGCCGCCGGGCGTCGCCTCAACTTCATCCTGCAGGAGATGAATCGCGAGGCGAACACAATCGGCTCAAAGGCTTCGGACTTCGACATCTCTTCGAAGGTGATATCGCTTAAAGAAGAGATCGAAAGACTTCGCGAGCAGGCCCAGAACGTCGAATAGAGTATCCGGAGCAGATAGTGGCGCGCAACCAACCCGGAAGAATAGTGATAATCTCCTCGCCTTCGGGGGGCGGGAAGACCTCGATCTGTCGCCTCCTCCTTTCTCCCGCCCGCAAACGCCGGGGGTGGCGGTTCTCCATCTCCTACACGACCCGCGCGCCGCGTCGAGGTGAGCGGAACGGCCGGGAGTACTTCTTCGTATCCGAGGAAGAATTTGCGCGGCTGGTTCGCCGGGGCTTTTTTGCCGAACACTTTAAGGTGCACCTTTACCGGTACGGGACCCCGCGGCATCCGATAGAAGTTGTGAGGCGACGCGGGGGCGTGATGCTGTTTGATGTTGATGTCCAGGGTGCGAAGCGGCTCAAGCGGGAATATCCGGATGCCATTTCAGTTTTTATTCTGCCGCCGTCTCAGGCCGAGCTGCGCCGTCGCCTGAAGCGTCGTGGTACCGAGACCGCTGAACAGGTCAAGCTCCGGTTAGCCAACGCCTTGCGTGAGACGCGCACCTTTGCCAGGTTTGGCTTTGATTATGTGGTAGTGAACAGAGACCTGAGCCGGGCCGTCAATACGGTTCTGAGCATAGTGGAAGCCCATGGCAGCCGGGTCGACCAAACCGATCCGGAACAATTGAAGAGAATAACAGGTTAGTTCAGCATAACGAATGGAGATAAGAGCTTATGCCGTATCAGTCCATCGATAAACTCGACGCCCTTACGGAGAACCGGTACGAGGCGGTTCTGGTGGCGTCGAAGCATGCCCGCCACCTCAATGCTAAGCGGCTGGTTAAGTTGGCCCGTTTGCAACAGGATGAGGAGACGATCGAAGTCGATATCGAGGCCAGGAAAATGACCGCGGTGGCCCTTCGTGAAGTGCTGGAGGGTAAAGTAAAGTACGAGCGAGCCGATACCGAGTAAGACTGCTGTCAGCCACTCGCATAGGAAAGATCGATGGCCAAGAATCTTGTTATCGTAGAATCGCCCGCCAAATCACGGACCCTCAGTCGCTTTCTGGGCAAGGACTACGATATCCTGTCGACCGTTGGCCATCTGGTCGATCTCCCTCGATCAGCGCTGGGTGTGGATACCGACAAGGATTTCAAGCCCGCCTACACCGTAATCGACGGCAAACAGAAGATTCTCGCCAAGCTCAAGAAGGCGGCCAAAAGTGCGCACACGGTCTACCTGGCGCCCGACCCGGACCGGGAGGGCGAGGCCATCGCCTGGCATGTCGCCAACAATCTATCCGACACCAAGGCCCGGGTCTACCGGGTGAGCTTCAATGAGATAACACGGGCGGCGGTAACCGAGGCCATCAAGCACCCGCGCGATATCGATCTGGACCTGGTCAACGCTCAGCAGGCGCGCCGCGTGCTGGATCGTCTGGTCGGCTATATGGTCTCGCCGTTCCTGTGGAAGACGGTGGCCAGAAATCTCTCAGCCGGCCGGGTTCAGTCGGTCGCCCTCCGGCTGGTGTGTGAGCGTGAAGTCGAGATCGAGAACTTCGTCCAGCAGGAGTATTGGAAAGTCCGCGCTAATATGTCCAACACCGGCGGAGAGGCGTTCTGGGCGGCGCTGCTGAGGATCGACGGCAAGACGGTGGCCAAGGCGGGCGAGGGCAATAAGACCAAGATCGTCATCGGTAATGAGAAAGAGGCGCGTGCGATTGAAAAAGACCTCGACCGGCAGAAGTTCGAGGTCGCCGGGATTAAGAAGTCCGAGCGAGTGCGACGACCGGCGGCGCCTTTCATTACCTCTACCCTTCAGCAGGAGGCGGCCAAGGTTTACGGTATGTCGCCCAAGCGCACGATGGCGGTGGCGCAGGCGCTCTACGAGGGTGTAGACCTGGGGCAGGAAGGCCCGGTCGGTCTGATCACCTACATGCGGACCGATTCCACCCGGGTAGCGGCCGAGGCTCTCAAAGCGGTGCGCGAGCATATCGCGGCCGAATACGGCGAGAAGTATCTCCCCGGCAAACCGAATTTCTACGGCAGACAGAAGCAGGCTCAGGATGCCCATGAAGCCATCCGGCCGACTCATCTCCTGCTGCCGCCCGACCGGATCAGGAAAAACCTCACTCCGCAGCAGTACAAGCTTTACAAACTGATCTGGAACCGCTTTGTCGCGTCGCAGATGAAGGAAGCCGTTTTCGATGTCGAAACGGTCGATGTCAAGGGTGGCAAATACCTGCTTCGCGCCACTGCCCAGCGCCTCAAATTCGACGGTTTCCTCAAGGTCTACCACGAGGAAAAGGAACCGGACGAAAACGGCAACGGCGACAACGGTGCGGAAGCGCTGCCGCAACTGGTCAAGGGTGAAGTGGTCGGGCTCAACAGAGTAGAATTGACCCAGGCGTTCACCAAACCGCCCGCCCGCTATTCCGAGGCCATGCTGGTCAAGCGTCTCGAAGCCGACGGTATCGGCCGGCCCTCAACCTACGCCATGATCATCTCCACGCTCAGAGAGCGCAAATACGTCGAACTCAGCGAAAAGAAACTCCACCCGACCGATCTGGGGAAAACCGTTAACGGCATCCTGGTGGAACATTTCCCGAAGATCTTCAATGTCAAGTTCACGGCCGGGATGGAGAAGGAACTCGACCTGGTGGAAGAAGGCAAGGACGATTGGGTCGAGGTGGTCCGTGAGTTCTACGAGCCGTTCAGTGAGCAGCTGGCGAGCCTAAAGGGGAAGGAGCAGGCGATCAAGGCGGCCATGATCGAGACCACGGATATTGAATGCCCCAAGTGTGGCAGCCCCATGGTCATCAAATGGGGCCGCAACGGGCGTTTCCTGGCCTGCTCCGGCTGGCCGGAATGCAAGTCGACCCAGCCTTTGCCGGAAGAAGCGGCCAAGAATCAAACCGACGAGGTATGCGAAAAGTGCGGCTCGCCGATGGTCATTAAATCCGGTCGCTTTGGCCGGTTCCTGGCCTGTTCGGCCTACCCGGACTGCAAGAACACGAAGGCGCTCACGCTGGGTGTTAAATGCCCCAAGCCCGGTTGTAAGGGACAGGTCATCGAGAAAACAACTCGCACCAAACGCATCTTTTTCGGTTGCACCGAATACCCCAAGTGCGATTTCGCGAGCTGGGATCGGCCGGTCGGCACCGCCTGCCCGGTCTGCAAGAGTCCTTATATGCTTCAGAAAACATCCCGCGTGAAGGGCGACTACCTGAAATGCCCCGAGTGCCGGCACGAGTTGGTTGAAGAACCGGCCGAAAACACGACGGCCTGACTTCGGGACCGGCAGTAGACCCATTCGGTCCTGCTTGACAAGACGACTGAGGAGGGATATGTTAATCCGGGAGAGTCCGGCTTTCGCTCCCTTTGTCAGTTTCAGTCGGTCGGTCTGGAGTATTGTCTGACGATACCCGTTGGAGCGCCGGCTGCCGACGATCGCAGGGTGGGAAGGCTGACAGGACAAAGGCCCAAACTATGTCCGACTCGTATTCAAATTCCGACGCCGGGGCAGGCGGCGAACTGAAGCAACCTCCAGCCTCGGGTTCCTTTCAGTCGTGCCGCGATCTGCCCGAGTCCGCGCGCCACCTTCTGGACACGCTGCGCGGAATAGATGATGTTGTCTATTTTTTGGGCCCCGACGGGCGTCCGTGCTGTTTCAATCCCGCCACCCTTGACCTGACCGGTTTCTCCGCCGAGGAACTTGAGGCCGACCCCGGACTCTGGGATCGCCTCATTCACGCCAGTGACAGGGAATACACGCCTCGCCTGCTCCAGGAGCGCCCCGCTTCGGCTACGGTCGACTATCGCCTCCGTCACAAGAATGGCCTCTGGCGCTGGGTCCACTCGCATCGCCTGGCTCTGATCGATGATTCGGGAGCCTTCCTCGGTTACTTCTGTCTGGACCGAGATACCACCGAGCAAAAGGTGGTCGAGGAAGCCGTCCGGGCGGCCCGTGACCGGGCCCAGGAATACCTGAACATCGCAGGCGTAATCCTGGTGGTCATCGACGCCCGCCAGAAGGTCACGCTTATAAACAAAAAAGGACGGGAGATTCTGGGTTGGGACGAAGTAAATATCGTCGGCAGCAATTGGTTCGACCGCTTCGTGCCCCCGCGCGATCGAGAAGCGACCCGAGCCGTGTTCAAGCAACTGATGTCCGGGAATATCGAGCCGGCTGAGTATTTCGAGAACGCCGTGCAGACCCGTGACGGACAGGAGAGGTTGATTGCGTGGCATAACACGATGCTGAGAAACAAACAGGGTGAGATTATCGGTACACTGAGTTCCGGTGAGGACATCACCGACCGCCGGCGCGCCGAAGAAGCCCTCCGGCAAACCGAAGAACAATTCCGGGCGTTGCTCGAAGGAACGACCAGCTGTATTTTCTTCATTCAGGACCATGTCATCAGGTATGCCAACCAAGCCGCGCTCAGAGTGTTCGGCTACCGACGCGAAGAGATGATGGGTCAGCGTGCGGCGCTGATTCATTTCTCTCCGGAGAAATACGAGGAGTTTGGCCGCATCGTCTATCCGGCCTTGGAGAAAAGTACATCGTGGCAGAGTCAATGGCCGTTCAAAAGAAAAGATGGCTCCACCGTCTGGATGGACAACTACGTCTCCCGGCTCCCCGACGGCGGACTGGTCGCCATTCTTCATGACATCACCGACCAGGTGGACGCCGAGACCGCGTTAAGCGAAAAAGAGGCCGAGCTGACCAGTATCTTTCGGGCGGCGCCGGTCGGCATCGGCCTGGTTGCCGATCGCATCCTGCGGCAGGTTAATGAGCGGATTTGCGACATGGTCGGTTATACCCGAGATGAATTGATCGGACAGAGTGCGCGTATTCTCTATCCGTCCGATGAAGATTTCGAATATGTGGGCCGCGAGAAATACGATCAGATCAGGGAATACGGCAGCGGCACGGTCGAGACGAGGTGGCAGCGCAAGGACGGCCGGATCATCGACGTGCTCCTGAGTTCCACCCCGCTCGATCCCGAGGACTGGTCTAAAGGGGTGACGTTCACGGCCCTTGATATCACTGAGCGCCTGAAGTCGGAACAGGCATTGTTGGACAAGAACGTCGCGCTTCGAGAAGTCCTCAGCCAGATCTCGGCTGAGAAAGAGGCGATTCGGGAGCAGATCGCAACCAATATCGACGAAGCTGTCATGCCGACGCTCAGACGTCTCAAGGAGAGAATCGATCCGTCCCAAACCGCCGTAGCTGACCTTCTGGTCAGAGAGCTTGAGGAAATAAGTTCGCCGTTTCTGGAGCTGCTTAAGAGCCGGCACCCGAAACTCTCGCCGCGCGAGACGGAAATCTGCCGCATGATCAAGAACGGACTCGCCTCCAAGGAGATTGCCGAAACGCTTGGTATTTCCGTGACTACTGTCCACAAGCACCGGGAATTGATTCGCCGCAAGCTGGGCCTGTCCAATGTCGACGTGAATTTGGCGTCCTACCTGCAGTCGCTGTAGCCCCGATTTTCTTTGACTAACTCGTTGAATTTCAATATCCTGCGCGCATGTTGAAACGGGCGCTGGCAGACTTTCTCAGGGATCTGGGTGAGATGAGGGGGCGGTCGCCGAGAACGATCGAGGCCTACCGCCGCGACCTGGCCCCCTGGATCAACTATCTCGAAGAACAGTATGCCGCGTTACCCGGTACCCCCCGGAACGATCCGCTCCTGTTGAGGATATACTTGCGACAGCGGGGCGAAGCCGGGGTTTCGAATCGCTCGCTGGCGCGGTTTCTCTCGGCGCTCTCGTCGTTCCAGCGATTCATCTCCGGCCGACGCGATGCCAAGGCTTACATCTTCAAAATCCCTCGCATCAAGTATGGCAGCCGGTTGCCGGAGTTCATTCCGCAGGCCGACGCCGCCCGGTTGTTCGAACATGACAACGCCCGCAAGGACAAACAGAGTTATTTCTACTGGCGTGACTATATGATGATCGCGCTGCTGTACGTCACGGGTGTGAGGCGGGAAGAACTGGCCGGTATCAGGCTGGGCGATATAGACCTGCGCCGGGGCCTGATCCGGGTCATAGGCAAGGGTAGGAAAGAGAGAATCGTGCCGACCGGCGATACTACTCTGGCTGAACTGAAACAGTATCTCGAGAAGAGGGAGGCCGCGGTGGAGGACATGGGCGTGGCCCCCACGGCGCTTTTTCTCAATCGCCGCGGCGCGGCGCTGTCGGTGCGCTCGGTCGATCGGCTGGCAAAGAAATTCGGTCGCGCGGCGGGTCTCGACTTCACACCCCACACGCTGCGCCATTCCTTTGCCACCCACCTGATGGAAAACGGCGCCGACCTGATGCTGATCAAGGAAATCCTGGGCCATGCGTCGCTGTCGACCACCCAGAAATACACCCATGTTACGGCGGAGACGCTGAAAAAAGTGTACCGGACGGCGCACCCGCGCTCCGGGTCCAATCGTTAGGGAACACCATGAAAACCAGATCCACTACGATTATAGGCCTCGTTCACAATGGCCGGGCGGCGATGGCCGGTGACGGCCAGGTGTCGATTGATGACACGGTCGTGAAAGCCAAGGCCAGCAAGATCCGGACTATGTATGACGGTAAGGTGCTGACCGGCTTTGCCGGCACGGCCGCCGATGCGCTGGCGCTGTTTGAGTTGTTCGAGCGCAAACTGGAGGAATTCAGCGGCAATCTGCCCCGCGCTTCGGTCGAGTTGGCCAAAGAATGGCGCACCGACAAGATCCTGCATCGACTGGAAGCGGTCATCGCGGTGACTGACGGCAAGTATATTTTTCTTATCAGCGGCACCGGTGATGTGATCGAGCCGGACGACGGTATTGTCGCCATTGGCTCCGGGGGTCCGTACGCGCTGGCGGCGGCCCGGGCGCTTATCTTTGCCAATCCTAAGATGACGGCCGACAAGATCGTCCGGAAAGCCATGGAGATCGCCGCCGAAATCTGTATTTACACGAATGACAACATCAATGTGGTCACGATCAAATGAAAAACGACTACCCTAAGCCAAGAGAGATCGTCGCCCATCTCGACCGGCACATAATCGGCCAGGACGCCGCCAAAAAGTCGGTGGCCATTGCGCTGCGCAATCGCTGGCGGCGGCAAAACGCGCCCGACGACATTCGCGGCGAGATCATGCCTAACAACATCATCATGATCGGCCCGACCGGTGTGGGCAAGACCGAGATCGCCCGGCGCCTGGCCGACATGGCGCGGGCGCCGTTTATCAAAGTGGAAGCCTCCAAGTTCACGGAGGTCGGCTATGTCGGCCGCGACGTGGAATCGATGGTGCGCGACCTGGTGGAAATCTCCGTCAACATGGTCAAGCTGGAAAAAGCGGAGACCTGCCGGGAAAAGGCCGAGCGGGCCGCGGTCGAGCGGCTGCTCGATCTGCTGGTCGGCCCGCCGCCCCGCAAGCCCGGCGTCGCCGTGGCGGGGCCTGACAGCGCCGCACCGGCCGGAACCGATGACCCGGCGGCGGCGAGCCACACCCGGGACCGGTTTCGTGACATGCTGCTGGCCGGGAAGCTGGACGAGCGCGAGGTCGAAATCGACGCTCCGCAAAGAAGTCTCCCGATCATCGAAGTCTTCTCGCCTCAGGGCATGGAGGAACTGGGGGTCAATTTCCAGGAGCTGTTCTCAGGCATGATGCCCAAGCAGACCAGGCGGCGCAAAACGAGCGTAAAGGATGCTCGCCAGTTCATTATTAATGAAGAATTGGATCGTCTGGTCAACATGGATGAAGTAATATCAACCGCTCTCGAGCGCGTGCAGGAGTCCGGCATCATCTTCGTGGATGAAATAGACAAGATCGTCGGCGGCGACGGCAAGAGCGGCCCCGACGTCAGCCGCGAAGGTGTCCAGCGGGATATTCTGCCGATTGTCGAGGGCTGCGCCGTTATGACCAAGTACGGCATGGTCCACACCGACCACGTGCTGTTCATCGCCGCCGGAGCGTTCCACGGCACCAATCCATCCGATCTGATACCGGAACTCCAGGGGCGTTTTCCCATTCGAGTCGAACTGGATTCTCTGACGGCAGAGGATTTTGCGCGCATCCTGGTCGAACCGCAGGCTTCTCTCGTCAAACAGTACCGGGCGTTGCTGGCCACCGAAGGGGTCGAGTTGGAATTCACCGAGGGCGCGGTCCAGAAAGTCGCCGAAATCGCCGAGCAGGTCAACGGGCGCACCGAGAATATCGGGGCCCGACGCCTCCATACGGTTATGACGACCCTGCTCGAAGATCTCCTTTTCGAGCCACCGGTCAGGAAGCGGAAAGTTACCGTTACGGCCCGTTCGGTGCAGAAGAAACTCTCCGGGATCGTGGCCGATGAAGACCTCAGCCGCTACATATTATAACGCAGATGATTCGGCTCGGCGAGCGGGCAGGTCAGACGATATACACCCGAACGTCGCCGATAAAGTGGTTGCTCGCAACGTAGAGCTTTGATTCAGCCTCGCTGTAGTTCCGAGTCTGGGCGCCGAGGGAATTACCGAACCCCGAGGATCGCCGTCCCATCATCTCGATGTCGCCGATGAAATTGGAGCTCTGGGTGAAGACCGCCATGCCATCCGGCACCAGAATGCGTACATCGCCGATGAAGCCGGAAACAATCATCCGGTTGAGCCCCTGTGCCAGTTGACCGCCGTGCAGTTTGATCTCGACGTCGCCGATAAAGCTGCTGACCTCGATGTTCTGAAGATCCACGCCGCTGCAGTCGACGTACATGTCACCGATGAACTTACTATAGCGCGTCTTCCCGGCCGCGCCGGCATCGGGGGAAGCCGATACCCTCATCGAATCCTGAGCCGGCGGCGGGGCGGGGCGGGGCCGCTCTTCACGGATGGGAGGGGGCTGCGGGGGTTGGTCGG
>Ga0209427_10004743_pt1 | contig 15675 bp, 16 predicted proteins | sample DeeMarSWOR136_30_FD_187465 | JGI IMG/M metagenome (GOLD analysis project Ga0209427, IMG submission 187465) | Marine sediment microbial communities from White Oak River estuary, North Carolina - WOR-1-36_30 (SPAdes) (version 2) | ecosystem: Environmental > Aquatic > Marine > Intertidal zone >...
ATCATGTTTGGACAAATGACAGCCGGCTCGTGGGCCTATATTGGCACTCAAGGAATTCTGCAGGGAACCTACGAAACCTTAGCAGCTGTAGCTGCGGAGCATTTCGGCGGTAGCTTACGTGGCAGAGTCGTTTTGACAGCAGGCCTGGGAGAAATGGGCGGTGCGCAACCTCTTGCAGTCACCATGAATGAAGGTGTAGCATTGGTAGTGGAAATCGACAAGAGAGCCATTGAGAAGCGAATCAGGCACAAGTACCTGCAGACTTGGACTGAAAACCTTGACGAAGCCATTGGTCTGGCTATGGATGCCAAGAGAGAGGAAAAACCAAGAAGCATCGGGCTCCTTGGGAACGCTGCGGAGGCGTATCCAGAGCTTCTAAAGAAAGGGATAGTTCCAGACGTTTTGACGGATCAAACCGCGGCCCACGATCCTCTTACTGGATACTACCCCGCAGGGCTTTCCAAGGAAGAAGCAGACAAGCTCAGAAAGGAAAAACCCAAGGAATACGTGGAGAAAGCGATGAAGAGCATGAAGATCCAGGTCAAAGCCATGGTTGATATGATGAGGAAGGGCGCAGTAGTCTTCGACTACGGCAATAACTTGCGTCAGCAAGCCTACGACGCTGGATACAAGGACGCTTTCTCATATCCAGGGTTTGTACAACGCTACATTAGGCCCATGTTCTGCAAGGGAAAAGGCCCATTCCGGTGGACGTCGCTTACAGGCTCTTCTGAAGACATCTACAGGCTGGACGACTCAATCTTGCAAGAATTCGCGCACGATGAGGGGCTGTGCCGCTGGATAAGGAAGGCGAGGAAGGAAGTGAGGTTTCAAGGTCTGCCTGCTCGGGTGTGTTGGTTGGGCTTCGGAGAGAGAGCAAGGTTTGGAAGGACAATTAATGGTATGGTGAGGAAAGGAGAACTTTCAGGACCTGTGTGGATAGGTCGAGACCACTTGGACTGCGGAAGCGTTGCTTCGCCGAATCGTGAAACGGAGAGCATGATGGATGGAAGCGACGCCATCGCGGACTGGCCGATCCTAAACGCCCTACTCAACGCAGTCGGGGGTGCGACCTGGGTGTCGGTTCATCACGGAGGAGGCGTAGGCATAGGCTACAGCATTCATGCAGGCATGTGTCTCGTTGCAGATGGAACGAGAGAAACGGAAAACCGTCTCACAACTGTGCTGACAACAGATCCAGGAATAGGAATTGTCAGGCACGCAGATGCGGGTTACCAAGAAGCCCGACATTTGGCAAAAGAAAACGCAATCAAAATGCCTATGTTGCGTTGAGACGGAGGGGAAGGCGCTTGAAAAAGGTGACTATCGACGGAGAAACCTTGACAATCGAAGACGTTGCCCAAGTTGCTCGACATGACGCTAGGGTGCTAACCTCCGAAAAGGCGAAGGAGAAAGTGAAGCGGACACGAGAAGTCTTGGAACGTTTTGTGAAGGAAGGGAAAATCATCTACGGAGTGACAACAGGGTTTGGAGCCCTCGGAAATGTGTCAATTCCGCTGAAGGACTTGAAACAGCTCCAATTAAACCTCATAAGAAGCCATTCCTCGGGTGTTGGTGAGCCCCTAAGCAGAGAAGCAATTAGGGCTCTAATGCTTTTGCGAGCAAATACATTGGCAAGAGGCTTCTCTGGGGTGAAGCTGGAAACCTTATCGACACTAACGCAGATGATCAACAAAGGCGTGCATCCAATTGTTCCAGAGAAGGGTTCAGTAGGGGCTAGCGGAGACTTAGCTCCTCTTTCCCACATGGTTCTGGCAATGATTGGGGAAGGCAAGGCCGAATACAACGGTGAGATTCTCGATGCAGAAGAAGCAATGAGCAAAGCCGACGTCCCTACTATCACACTCGACGTCAAAGAAGGTCTTGCTCTGAACAACGGTACGCAGATGATGACCGCGCTCGCGGCCCTTGCAGTCTATGATGCAGAAAACCTCTTGAAAACGGCTGAGATCGCCGCAGCAATGAGCCTTGAAGCCCTCTGCGGGATTATAGATGCTTTCAGTGAAAGCATTCACAGAGCGAGACCTCACAGGGGACAGATTGAAAGCGCCAGAAACCTTCGCAGGCTCGTATCTGGCAGCCAATTGGTGGAGTCAGGGGACGATGCCATAAGAAAGTCCAAACATCCACAAGACCCCTATTCCCTCAGATGCGTTCCCCAAGTGCTTGGTTCAGTCCGCGAAACGATAGGCTTCGTCAAAGGCATAGTGGAAGTGGAGATCAACTCTGCAACAGATAATCCTCTTATTTTCCCTGAAGAAGGAGTTTGCCTATCCGGAGGAAACTTCCATGGGCAACCGATTTCCGCTGCTATGGACTATCTGGCAATCGCTTTGACTACAATCGGCAACTTCTCTGAAAGAAGAACCGCAAGACTGATAGATGGAAACTTGAGCAGAGGACTTCCACCATTTCTGATTTCAGAAAAGGCCAAGACGGGGTTGCAGAGTGGTTTCATGACTTTGCAGTCTACAGCTGCAGCGCTTGCTTCGGAAAACAAATCCCTAGCTCATCCGGCAAGCGTTGACTCAATTCCCACATCAGCGAATTTTGAGGACTTCGTGAGTATGGGTCCGATTGCCGCCAGAAAAGCTACGGAAATCCTCAGAAACACTGAAAGCATAGTGGCAATCGAGCTTCTGGCAGCCGCGCAAGGCGTCGAATTCAGAGTGAAGAAACCTGGAAAAGGCACCAGAATTGCCCTAAGTACAATAAGAAAACATGTGCCTCCGCTAAAGGAAGACAGGGCACCGTACAGAGATATGGAAACCGTTCGCGCGTTGATCCATGATGGAGGATTCGCAAGCATAGCTTGAAACGAACTCTTCTTCGTGTGCAAATGCCTGTTCGCGCGAAAAAGTATCTAGCAATGCATACTGTTTCGCGCTCACTGGAATGCTTGGAGAGCTCTCAGCCGTTTCACTATGTTTGGGTGGCTTGAGAACAACTCTAGAAATCTATCTACGCCTGTAACCTTTCTTCGCAGAACTTCCTCGACTAGTTTTCTGTCTCCAAGTCCGGATTGGGCTATTGCTTTAGTATCTGCAATAGCTCTGTCTGGGTCTGATATGAAAAGGGCTTTGAAAGAGCTTAGCTGCCCGGTTCTCGACTTTCTAGCTTTGATTTTTCCGCTTGCCTTGACAATTTTCGCCAAGCCTTCTGAAAGCTTTCTAGGCCCCTCATCCACAATGGAGGCGCTGTGGCGGTCAGCGTAGTATTCTCGAAGGCGGCTTAGGTACAGCGTGAAGAGAGTAAGTATCCAGTACAGGAAAATGCTGATTATTCCGATTACTGCCCCTAGGGCTGAGCCGCCATCGTTTCTGCTTCTTCCGCCAAACATTGACGAGAATATGAAGGAGTAGCCAATGAAGTAGAATATTGCCGGCAATATGGACACGAACATCATGACTTGAACGTCTTTGTGTTTCAAGTGTCCCAGCTCGTGCCCGACAACTGCTTCAACTTCTTCGCTCTCAAGAGTGTCTACCAGCCCTTCCGTTATCGCCACTCTGCTGCCTGCTATTGGAGAGCCGTAGGCGAAGGCGTTTGGAATCGGAATACGTGCAAGCATTAGCCGCGGCTTCTTGATACCGCTCTTCTGGCTCAGGGTTTCAACCATAGCGTGCAGTTTCGGGTTCTCAGTCCTAGAGATCGGACGCACTCGATAGATGGCATCCACCAAGTACGGCGCGATGAGCCATTGCAGAATGTTGAAGCCAATCACGAATACCAGAAGCCATGTGACACTGAAAGTTCCGGTCAAGCTCAACAAAACGGTGAAGAACAGCGTTGAGAGTCCTATAATAATAGCTAGAGTTCCAACCATGGATGCTCGAAGCTTCAAGAGAGAACTCATGTCTAACCCAAAGAATCTTCCCAATACAGTCTCGCTTATAATCTTTACTCCAAGACTGTTCCTTTTCCTACAGCCAGAACATCCTCGATGCACGCATGCTTATTGTTAGGGAAGGTTGGAAGATTTCGATCCCTTCATCTAGAAGTAATCTCATCCGTGCATGGTGATGTCAAGATGGCTTCTTCTCCACTCTGTGCAGATTGCCAACTCTGGTTATTTTGAATTCTACGCCAAGGATTTCTTGGGCTAGCCATATGTTTGTTTCCAGATGGTCAGTTAGCAAGCGGGTCAAGAAGACCGATTCGCCTTTCGAGAGAGCCATGTATGGCACCAGCATGTCCGCGAGATGTACGTCTACCGTTGCCTTTGCTTGTAGTTCGCTCACCAGGTTTTCTGCAGCTTCCTTTCCGACACTCTCGCTTGGCTTTCTTAGTTCGCCGATGGCATCGCCTCCCAGAAGAGCTTGGGTGCTGGTTTTCGCCCATAGCGTGAGAGAGCTGCCCTTTTGAAGGGGATTCGAAAGGTCGTTGACGACTTGGATGCTAGCCTTGTGCCCCCACGTTTCAAGAAAATCGGTGGCGGCTTTTGCTTGACGCTCTGCGACTCTTCGATCCGCCAGAAAGGTGCAAACAGATACACCCTTCAACGATTCTACTAGCCCAAAATCCTCAAGGCAAAAGGAAGCAAGGTTGGGATTGGGCCAGACTGTGATGGAAACCTCGCCCATGCCTTTTGGGTAGTAGCCGTATCTGTGGATCTGCATGGAGGTTTTCAACCCGATTCTTCGGATAAGTGGCAGAAAAACGTGGCAAAGATAGTTTATTGTGGGAGAATGTGTAACATCCGTTCCCCCTTTAGAGATGTGGATTTGCGCAGGACTTCTGGCGAAGGCGCAGATTGGCAAGACAGTGATCAAGAGCATTGGAATGCTTCCTGCCGTACCAATTTCCGCTCCTATCTTGCCGCCCAAGATTTCCCCTGGGTAGAACCAGAGCTCTTCTGAGCCCAGTTCCGCTCCTTTGGTTGTTGCATTGCAGAGTTTGGCAGCGGTCAAGACCGCCTCCAAATGTTGGGGCTTGAGTCCAGGCTGAGGACGTTTCCTGCGTATGTTATATATGTGAAGGCGCTCTTTCAGAATCGCAGCTAAAGCCACCGATAGGCGGAGAATCGTGCCACTTCCGCTTTTTTGGCTTCCGTCAACTTCCAGCAACGTGCGACCTCAAGTGATTCTCTGCAAGAATATCTGAAGTGACTATTTTTGCATTATGCACTGCCCCTATTGTGACGTGAAGGGCAAAATAAATGAGAGACAAAGGTGGATAGTTACAGAGTGAAAGGAGCAGAGCCAAGTTATGAACGAAGCAAGTACGAAGACGGATGAAGTGCTGCGGAGACTGACTGAGGTGCTTGACGTCTTAAGCAAAATCTCAGAAGATCTGCAGGATATTGCGAAGTCGCTACGAACCGTTACACCGAGGACTGTACCTGTTGCCTCAAAGTCAGCATCTGTGACGCCGACTTCAACAACGTTGGCGACGCCGGCTGCCCAGCCGATTGGAAAGGGCGTCGAAGATGTTCGAATGATGTTCACTAAGGAGTTGGAAGAAATGCTTCGTTTCGAAGATAAAGAAGGCTTCATAAAGATAACACCTCGTCAGTATCTGGGCTCAGATAATTTCGCGAAAATCGCGTCGATCATTAGGGGCGCAGGCGGCGAATATGTGAGTGCCGGTAGAGACTCTCACTTCAGAGTCCCAAAATAGAGCAAACTCGCCGGTCACCAGACTATCGAGAAATCACTGAATTCATCTGTGTGATTCTCTAAAGATATCTGAGTGCTGCTTATTCTTGCACTTGATGGTCCTTTCTTGCAGAATTCGACCATCTTCTCAACGTTTTTCTCTTCTCCTTCAAAGACTGCTTCGACTCTTCCATCGGTAAGATTCCTGATCCACCCTGTCACATTGCATTGGCGAGCCAGTCTACGAGCCTCTGACCGAAAGAAAACTCCTTGCACGATACCACTAACAAGAACGTGAGCTCTAACCTTCATTCTCAACACACAATCTTGACTGCGAAAGAGCCTTGTAGGGTCTCAGGCAGATGCTCGAGTCTTTCAGAATCTACACATAAACGATTCCCTGCCGCCACCCAGTAAGCATGCTTGGGCGCATTAGGGAATGTTCGAGTTTCTTTCCTGCAATCAACATTAGTGGGCGTATGCTTGGTTTTTCCCCGAAACAGACTTTCAACCGGAATATTTTCACTTATCTCTCTCCGCCCTGCTAGATTATGTTTCTGCATCGGGCTTAAGAGCCCACACGCACAAGTTCTCAACGTGAATTCAATGTATGCAGACAACGGCAAGTTCATGATCTATGCCTCTGAAAGGCCGAGTCCTGAGCGCCTTAGAATCGTGGGTTCTGCAGTTGCGAAGGTGGCGAATGCTTTGAAGCTTGAAACCGAGGTCTCTCCAAGGAGCAAGCTGCTGTCCATCTATGTCTATTACAGGAGCCACGTGGGCGACGAGATTCCTGTATATTGTGATTGGGGCAAGAGCTGGAAGGAAAACGATGTCTATCGAGCCATCAAGAACATGATGTTCGTGCTTTCTTTTCACCCAAGCCATCCATCCTTGAGAAGTATTAGAAAGGAAGTGTGTATTCCCGCTTAAGGTGCCTTTTTGAGCGTTATGCTTTGATTTGACAGTTCAACTTCATAGACTTGGTTAACGTCGAATTTAATGCCTAGTTGGTCGTATTCCTGCTCACTTAGGAATAGAATGATCTTGGGGAGATTGAATCCCGTCTTCATTGTTTGAACCGGCAACTGCTGCTGCAACGCCTGCACAACGCTCTGCACCATCCTTGCCTCTTCGGTGCTTGGTCTAATAGCGAACCGTGGGATCTTGCGTTCTTCTACGAGCTCTATGCGCTTGCCCAGTACTCCTTCAGGGTCGCGGATTGATTCGATTCGTTGAACTCTGACTAGAACCATCTTGAAACCACATCGTATTATCTTGTGAGGATAGGTTTTATGGATTTCTACTAGAAGTAGCCGCCTAATGGAAAGTTGCACTATCTACGCCCAAGCTAGGCTTCTACGCTTGTCCCACTGCATGCATTTGGACATGTTGTCAAGTATTGTTCTGCCCAAGATTTGCGATCAGCTTCGGTAAGTCCGTGATTGACCTGACTATGTGCTTGGCGCCTGCGTGATTGAGTTTCCTGGCTGCTTCGTCATTTCTAGCTATTCCTATAGCCTCGACATTCAAGGCTTTGGCACTTAGCATATCGGTAATGCTGTCGCCTACGACTAGAGTTTCATTGGTTTTCGCGCTCAAGGCTTTCAATGCGGCGGCGAGGTGTGTCGGGTCGGGTTTTACATTGGAAACGGCTTCTCGCGTGATTATTGCATCGAAGAACTGCTTTAGGCGGAAGTTGACGAGAATGTAGTCGGTGGATTTTTGGCTGTTAATTGTGAAGATGCCTAGTTTCAGGTTCCTCTCAATCTTCAAGTTCTTTAGAGTCTCGAAAACTCCTGGCAAAGGTGAGGTTTCTCGAGCAGCTTGGAGTTCGCGCCTACGGGCTAAAGAGAGGATGTGTTCCTGAACTTCAGGAAATTCCTCTTCTCGGCCAACATTTCTCATGTAGACTTTTGACTTTTTCAGCATCTCAAAGATGCTTTCCTTGATGGAGAGCAGGGAGGCAGGAATGCCGTGATTCGCCAGCAGCTGCTTGACTTCTGCTCTGACGGCTTTGTAGTCAAGGTTGAACTCAGCAAGAGTTCCATCGAGGTCAAAGACTATGGCTCTTATGGTCAGCTGCGGACGCTCCTTAAAGCTTTGTTTTTCGGCGATAGAGCTGGACCTGGATTGATATAGATTTCGGTCATGGATTACTACTAGGAGTTTTTCCATGAGATTGCTGGGTCAGCCTGTTACGACATATCTGTAGGCAATGTATTTTCCTGCGGTCTCGCTGTCCCGAATGATTTTCACGATATCCCCCGCTTTTGCGCCTATTGCCTTCGCAGCAGGATCAGAAGTTCTGATTCTCGGAAGCTGGTATGGCTTGACTCGGTATTTTGCGAGCAATTCCTCTCGTTCGCTAGGGGGCAGAATCTCGTGCTTTGGTACGAGCTCATGAGTGAAGAGGTTGAAGGCTGGGAAAATCCTAGGGATGAGTTCTATTCGGTGTTTGGCTGCGTTTTTCCTAGCTGCCTGGGTATAGCGGCCGCCTGTCACCACTATTCCCCTTTTCAACTCCTCTTCTTTCATTGTCTTTGCCAATTGATTGACATACGCAACTCCAACGGTGCCTTCGGAGGGAATGCAGTAAACCACAGATTTGCCCTCTTTTGTTTCGACAAAAATCCCTGTGGCGTTCTTGTATTCCTTCTTTTCCAAAACCTTGTAGCCTCTGAGATTTATGAGAACCTCAGCCTTTCTCTCTTCGAGAGGGGCCGCCATTTCGTCATCCAAACATGATACCTCAAAGCAGGTCGAACACAGCTGAGAAGACATCAATCATATCCCCCTTAAGCTTTACGCCCCGCTTGAAGGTGGAAACCTTTAGACACGTCTAAACAAAGCATACGCAATTCTTATTTTCCGGCATTTTTTCATACCCCAATGAAAGGGCTGAAAGCATGGGAAGTGCAGGCGCCTTCTCGCCTGGCCACATCACGGGCATATTCCAAATTTGCGATGGGTTAGCCGATCCGCTGCACAAGGGTTCGAGAGGCGCAGGGGTTTCAATAGAACATGGAGTAGAAACGAAGGTGACTCTGGTTCAAGCTCGCCAAAACAGTGTAGAGATACGAGTCAACGGGCAAGAAACAGCTAAAGCAGAGGTCTCTGAAACAGTGACTGAAGCCTTCCTCTCCCAAATCGAAAAGAAGATGAGTGTAAAAGTGGAGCACGAAGTCGGAATACCTGTTGGGTCAGGCTTCGGCTCAAGCGGAGCAGCAGCACTGAGCCTAGCTCTTGCGCTCAACAAAGCCTTGGAGTTGGGACTCACCAAGATAGAAGCTGCTCAAATAGCCCATTCGGCAGAGATTTCCTGCAAAACCGGTCTTGGCACGGTATTAGCTGAAACTTTTGGAGGCGTTGAAATACGTACAGAGCCCGGGGCACCTGGAATAGGGGAGGTTCACCAAATCGCCTTCAACGATGATCCCACGGTTGCCAGCCTGACTTTCGGAGCTCTATCCACCAGCAATGCACTAGCCAACGAAAGCCTCCGCAGGAACATTAACAAATGGGGTGGAAAACTGCTGGCCAGTCTGGCCGAAGAGCCGAACGTGGAGAATTTTCTGCGGTTTTCAAAGAGTTTCGCTGAACACACAGGTATGATCACTCCGAGGGTCAGACGAGTTCTCGAAGACACAACGAATAACTCAATTGCATCCTCTATGCCGATGTTTGGCGAAGGCGTTTTTTCCATAGTCGAGGAAGACCAGCTCGAGAAGCTTCTTAAAATATACCGCAAACATGGTTCTTCAAGCAGAATCCTTCTCAGCAAAATCGACCTTCAGGGGGCTAGGCTCTTATGAGGACTGAAGTTCCAGAAGACCATCCTAGGGCCGAATCCCTGCGAATTCGCGAAAAGCTTGTTGAAGAATTCATGACTGGGGTTGTAGCCTCTGCCGGATTGATCGCCCACGGCAGAGGGGAAGCTTTCGACTATCTCTTGGGAGAAAAAACCGTCCAACCCGCTTCCACCGCAATAAGAGCCGCAGGCGCCCTCCTGTTGACCGGCAAGAGCCCCGTAATCTCAGTTAATGGTAATGTTGCTGCACTCGTCGCAAAGGAGATAGTGATCTTAGCAGAATCTGTCAATGCGAAAATCGAAGTGAACCTCTTCTATAGAACTGGTGAAAGAGAAAGAGCCATCGAAAACCTTCTGCGCAGAGCCGGAGCGAAAGCCATTCTAGGAGTCAACAAGGAAGCTTCCGCTGTCATCCCCGAATTAGGAAGTGAGAGAAGACATGTAGACCGGCGTGGCATTCTGACGGCGGATGTTGTTATGGTTCCTCTAGAAGACGGCGATCGAACTGAAGCTCTGGCCAAAATCGGAAAAAGAATCATCGCCATTGACCTGAACCCCCTTTCGAGAACTTCTCAATACGCCTCAATCACCATTGTAGACAACATCGTAAGGGCGATGCCCTTGCTCGTAGAAACAGTTGATAAACTTCAGAAGAAGAGCAGACACGAGCTGAAAGATATAGTAGAGCAATTTGACAACAAGAAGAACCTGGGTAAATGCATTGGTCTGATCGAGGAAAGACTGCGCGAACTGGCTGCAGAAGGAAGGTTCGTTGAGTTGGGAGGAGTGGAATAGCATGGCAATCGACAAGGTGTATGTTTTAGGTGCTGGAGCCATTGGAAGCGTTTACGGAGCGTTCTTGTCAAAGAACGCTGATGTTACGTTGGTAGGGAACAAAGCTCACATCGAAGCCATCCGAGCACGCGGCTTGAGACTTGTCGGCGAAGTAAGAAAATGCTTCCTTCCGAAGGCGGATCTGAGAATCGGCGAAATCCCGCCAAGAACGTTGATACTGCTGACTACAAAGGCTCATGATTCCGCGAGCGCTGTGAAGCAAATAGCCAGCATGCTGAGGGATGACACAGTCATAATTATCCTGCAGAACGGCATTGGAAACGAAAGAGTTGTCGAAGAGATTGCCATCGGAATCGAGGTCCTGCGAGGATTGACCACAATGGCTGCAGAACTCGAAGAGCCTGGAAAGGTTCGAGTATGGAAGGGCAGTACAATTCTAGCTAAGGGCGATGCAGCCGAGGATGTCGCAGCACTCTTTAATGAGTGCGGGCTGGAAACGCGAGTCTCTGAGAAAATCAACAGTGAAATCTGGGGCAAACTTGCTTTGAACTGTGTCATAAATCCCTTGACAGCCCTCTTTCGTGTCCGAAACGTGGATATCACATCGGAATCGCTGAAGTGGGTTAGACACGAAATCGTGCGAGAATGCTTTGCGGTGGCAAAGGCTGAGAGAGCAGATCCGGAGTTCGGCTCGGCAGACATTGATTCTAAGATTCGGGGCTATACGAACTTCTCCTCAATGTGCCAAGACGTGATGAAAGGGAAGAAGACGGAAATCGAGTTCTTGAATGGAAAAGTGGTGAAGCTTGCACAAAAGCACGGAATTTCAACACCTGTGAACCAGACGATGACTTGCCTCACGAAATTTCTGGAGGAGCGAACCAGTGGAGTTCCAAGAAAGGATTAGGCAGAAGAAGGGAAAAGACAAAATCGTGATGTTAACGGCCTACGACTATCAAATGGCCAGAATCCTCGATGAAACCAGCGTTGATCTAATCCTTGTGGGAGACAGTTTAGGGATGGTTTTTCAAGGAGCTGAAGACACCAAGAAAGTCACGATGGAGGATATGGTCTACCACACGAAAGCGGTGGCGCGGGGAGTCCAGAACACGCCCGTCATTGGGGATATGCCCATCCACAGTTACGACACCGTTGAAACGGCTCAAGAAAACGCGAAAAGGTTCTTAGAGGCTGGAGCCAACGGCGTGAAAATCGAGGGAAATAGGCTGGAAATTGTGAAGACGCTACTGGACTCCGATATTCCTGTGATGGGACATGTGGGGCTTCTGCCTCAAACAGCGGAATCCTACAAGGTAAGAGGAAAAAGCGTCCAGGAAGCAGAGCAGATATTTCAAGACGCCTTAGATGTGGATAGGATTGGGGTCTTCTCCATCGTCCTGGAATGCATTCCGGAAAGCCTGGCCTTGAGAATCACAGAAAACGTGAAAGCGCCAACAATCGGCATTGGAGCGGGGAAAGCCTGCGACGGACAAGTCCTGGTGATTAATGACATGCTAGGATTCTATGAAGGCTTTTCGCCGAAGTACTTGAAGAGATATGCGAACCTGCGTGATACAGTCAAGAACGCTGTCATAAGGTTCTCAGAGGAAGTGCGCGCAGGCGAATACCCAGACGAGAAGCACACATACCATTAGGGCGGCTATTCATATGCAAGAGAAGGGATTGTCAGCTAGATCAGTCCTAAAGGATGTAGAGAGTAGACTTCAGAGAGATCTCACATTCGAATCCGGCAGAATATTGGGATCTATGTGCACTTCACCTCACCAGTTGGCCCAGCAAGTATACGTTAAGTGTATGGAAAAGAACCTCGGCGATCCCGGGCTTTTCCCCGCCACAGCTGCGCTCGAGGAGGAGGTCATAAAGATGCTGGGCTCGATTCTTTCAAACCCCCATCCAGCGGGCAACATAGTCACAGGAGGAACCGAAGCCAACGTCCTCGCTCTCATGGCCTTCAGAAATCTGAAGCGGAAAGGGCATGGTGAGATAGTCGTGCCCGTTTCGGCACACTGCTCATTCGAGAAAGCCGCAAGTCTTCTGGGATTGAGGATTGTTAGGGCGGGGTTGAACAGTGATTATCGTGTGGACGTTGACATTATAAGACGGGCATTGACCGCGAAGACTGTTGGAATAGTGGGTATAGCTGGAACGACGGGGCTAGGTGTGGTGGATCCCATTGAAGAGCTCTCAGAAGTCGCTCTCGAAAGAGGATTGTTCCTTCATGTAGATGCGGCCTTTGGGGGATTCGTCCTTCCGTTCTTGACGGAATTAGGGTATAAGGCGCCTAGGTTCGACTTCGAACTTCCTGGAGTGAGTTCGATAACGGTTGATCCACACAAAATGGGCTTGGCTCCAATTCCAGCGGGTGGAATCATTTTTAGGGATTCTGATTTGAAGAAGGCGATAGCTTGGAAAGTTCCCTACTTGGCGGGAGGCGAGACGGAACAGACGACTTTTGTGGGCACACGTTCTGGTGCTTCAGTCGTAGCCACATGGGCACTGCTCAGCCATTTGGGAAGAGAAGGCTACAGGGATATCGTCAAACGATGCATGGACTTAACATTTAGACTCGCTGAAGAAATCAGAAAAATCCCTAGGCTGGACATCATGACAGAGCCAACTACAAACGTCGTGGGTATAAAGTCCGATTTCTTCAACATTGCAAGATTGGCCAGCGAGATACGGAAGTTGGGCTGGGCTGTTTCGCTCTTTCCACAGCATATAAGAATCGTGGTTATGCCACACATAAGGGAAGAACACTTGAAAAGCTTCCTTGAGGACTTGAGAAAGGTGTCTAGTGATTTGAAGAGTTGGGAGGGCAGGAATTGAAGCATCCTTCGAAAGATATAGTTGGAACCAAGAGCGGAGAATTGCAGGGTAAAAGACTGGTTTTGTGCATTACAGGATCTGTAGCAGCTGTTAGAAGCCCAGAAATTGCTCGAGAGCTGATGCGTCGAGGAGCCGAGATTTACTCTGTGATGTCCCGTAGCGCCCAAAAGATTATCCATCCGTACCTAATGGAATGGGCAACTGGAAATCCTGTTGTTGTTGAGTTAACAGGGAAGATCGAGCATGTCGGCTTGACAGGCGAAAGGTCAGCAAAGGCGGATTTGCTACTCATTGCGCCAGCCACGGCGAATACCATAGGGAAGATCGCAGCTGGGATAGATGACACGACCGTGACTTCGGTAGCTTCCACAGCCATAGGCTCTGAAACGCCCATTGTAGTAGTGCCAGCAATGCACCAATCAATGTACAAGCACTCAATAATCAAAGAGAACATCGAGAAACTGAAGGCTTCAGGCATCAAATTCGTAGGACCCAAGATAGAGGAAGGAAAAGCGAAAATCGCGGATACAGAGGATATCGTTGAAACCGTTGTCCACATACTTACAGCCAAGCATCAATTTCGGGGGAAACGTTTCCTGGTTACATCCGGACCAACCATTGAATACATCGACAACGTAAGAGTAATCTCAAACAAGAGCTCCGGCAAGATGGGGCAGGCTATAGCTGAAGAAGCCCTCAAACGAGGCGCAGAAGTGACTGTCGTTTGCGGCGTGGGGGCGGCTCCTCTCCCCTCGAGGGCTAAAGTTTTGAAAGTGGAAACAGCAGAGGAAATGCAGCGCGCAGTCTTGGAGGAACTACGTGGCGGAACCTACGACGTTGCCGTAGCAGCTGCTGCAGTCTCGGACTGGACTTTGTCTAGACCCCGCAAAGGCAAGATTTCTACGTGGAAAGTCTCTTCCTTAAACCTGAAGTTGAAGCCCACACCCAAAATCCTTGATGAGATGAAAAAGATAAGCCCAAGAACTTTCGTTGTTGCCTTCCGAGCTGAATATGATGTTTCCAACAAGAAGCTCGTCGAGAGCGCTTACTCGAGGCTGCAAAAAGCACAAGCGGATCTAATTGTGGCTAATGATGTTTCAAGAAAAGGCGTAGGCTTCAGATCAGAAACCAACGAAGTTTTCATAATAGACAAAGACAAGCGCGTCATCCATGTTCCCCTGAGTTCGAAGCATGTTGTGGCAAGCAGAATATTGGACGTGATAAACAGAAAGGCCAACTGAAACATGCTTGACGGGGCTAACGCAGACAAATCCTTCGAGTGAGAAAAACATGATTAGACGGTTCAAGACTGTCGCTGTGGGAGGAACCTTCGACGAGTTTCACAAAGGACACCGAGCTTTGCTTGTGAAAGCTTTCGAACTGGCCGAAAAAGTCCTGATAGGACTGTGCACGGATGATTTCGTAGACAGAATGAAAAAGCCGCACGAAATTGCGCCCTTCGCCGTCAGACTTGAGGAGCTCAAGAGCTTCCTGGGGAAGAACGGGTGGCTTGAACGAGCGGAGATTGTGCCCCTACACGACCCCTACGGGCCCGCATTAAACAGCAGAACAATAGATGCAATAGTTGTAAGCAAAGAGACTGAGCCTAGGGCAAGTGAGATAAACACGAAGCGCAGGGCAAACAATCTTCGACAATTAGATGTTGTTTCAATCGAGATGATATTGGCTGAAAACTCCAGCCCAATATCCACCACTAGAATTCGTCGACTAGAAATCGACAGAGAAGGACGAGTCCTAAGGCGATAGACTTCGTTTCGCATTAGTTCATGGTGTAATACCGATATTACCGGCATATTAGGGTGAACGCGTTGAAGAGAACTGGCGTTGCAAGGCTTCCGCTTCATCACGGCAAGGCCCCTAGATGGCTGTTTGCAAGAATGACCAGACTTGCAGAGGCAATAGTGTCGATAATTGTTGATGAGTACGGCCACGATGAGTTCCTACAGCGAGTCTCGGATCCGTTTTGGTTTCAGGCTCTTGGATGTGTCTTGGGCTACGATTGGCACAGCTCAGGAGTGACAACCGTGCTGACTGGTGTGCTCAAAAAGGCCCTTAAGCCGGAGGAGCATGGAGTGGCTGTTTGTGGAGGAAAGGGTAAAACATCGCTGAAGACACCTGAAGAAATCCGCGAATGGAGCGGAAAATTCGCCTTTTCGAATGCAGACGTTGAAAGGCTGGTTTACTCAAGCATGATGAGCGCGAAAGTTGACAACGCAGCGATTCAAGCGGGTTATCCTCTCTATCACCATGCATTCTTCCTTTCCGACAATGGAAATTGGGCGGTTGTTCAGCAAGGAATGAGCAAGCAAGACCGAACAGCCCGAAGGTATCATTGGGCTTCGACAACGTTCAACAAGGATTTCATCAATGAACCCCACGAAGCCATTGTGGGAGATTCCAAGAGAGAAGTCGTATTGGATATGACGGCCAGAGAGAGTGAACAGTGCAGGAGAACTTCCGTTGATATCTCGAAAGAAGGTCCGAAGAGGGTTTGGAGGCTCTTTGAATCAGTTAGACCGGCCTATCAGAAATCTCTACGAGAGTGGATTTCAAAGCCCTCAGACGAGACCTACGCAATAAGCA
>Ga0209427_10004746_pt1 | contig 15671 bp, 16 predicted proteins | sample DeeMarSWOR136_30_FD_187465 | JGI IMG/M metagenome (GOLD analysis project Ga0209427, IMG submission 187465) | Marine sediment microbial communities from White Oak River estuary, North Carolina - WOR-1-36_30 (SPAdes) (version 2) | ecosystem: Environmental > Aquatic > Marine > Intertidal zone >...
GGCAGAGTCCCAATTTATCACACTTGGCAATCTCTGCGTTCTCAAGAATTTGTTTAATGACTTCTTTTCCTGCTGGGGACTCTTCCTTTTTTTCCATTTCTTTGATGACATCAAGTACATCATCCTGGAGTTCGAAATTTGCTTTCTGGACTAGATCTTTTACTGTATCCCTGACCTTGGCCAAGCTTACGACTTTCATATAATCCCTCCGGGTAAGAATAGATTTGAAAACGGTCTGAATTAAATCTTAGTTTAGGATTCTATAAAAAGCCTGTCAAGAAATTTAAATTTTTAGGTTTAGGGCCATTAGCTTGATTTCGGTCATCTCTTCGATTGCGTATCTAAGGCCTTCTCGGCCGAACCCAGACTCCTTCACTCCACCGTAAGGCATGTGGTCGATCCGAAAAGTGGGGATATCGTTGATGATAACACCTCCCACATCCAGGATTTCAAAAGCTTGAAAAGCTTTTTTCAAATCGCTGGTGAAAATTCCAGCTTGAAGGCCATAGATTGAGTAATTGACTCCTTTTAATGCCTCCTCAAAATCTTCATAGCGGTAAACGACCACCACCGGCGCAAAAGCTTCTATCCAGGAGATGCGGAGTTCGGGCTTAACGTTTTCCATTATTGTCGGCTCAAACATTACCCCGTCTCTTTTTCCCCCCAAGACGATGCGGGCGCCGTCATCGACTGCCTCTTTGATCCATTCCTCTGTCTGTTTTGCAGCATCAAGCGTTATCATCGGGCCGATATCCGTCTCTTCCTCAAGAGGATTTCCCATTTTGAGCTCCTTTGTAGCTTCGATGAAATCGGCCATGAACCGGTCATAGATTTTCTCGTGGAGAAATATCCTCTGAATGGATATGCAGATTTGCCCTGAGTAAGAAAAGGAACCCAGTATCATCCTGGGAAGGGCGAATTCCAGGTTTGCATCAGGCTCTATGACAACGGCTGCATTCCCTCCGAGTTCAAGCGTCACCTTTTTTTTATGGGCTTTCTTTTTAAGCTCCCAACCAATAGCCGGACTTCCCGTGAAGGTGACCATTTTAACCCTCTCATCCGTAAGCAAAATATCGGCTGCCTCATATCCTGAGGGAACGATGTTTATTCCCCCTTGAGGATAATCAGTCTCGTTGATGATTTCGCCGAGAAGGATGGATGTCATGGACACCTGGGAAGAAGGCCTTAAGACAACCGTATTCCCTGAAGCGATGGCGGGTGCAACTTTATGAGCGACAAGATTAAGCGGGAAATTGAAGGGAGAAATAGCAGAAATTACTCCGATAGGGAAGCGTCTCACTAAGCCCCACCGCTCCTTTGTTTGGGCACTCAGGTCAAGGGGAATGATTTCTCCACCTATTCTCTTGGCTTCTTCAGAAGCGATTTTAAACGTGTTTGCTGCTCTTTCAACCTCTATTCTGGATGCCTTGATTGTTTTTCCTCCGGAGAGAGTTATCGACTTAGCCAGTTCTTCCTTTCTTTTTTCAATTTCTGAAGATATTTTCTCCAGGACTTGAGCACGTTCCAGACTTGAGAGCTTTTTTGTTTCTGAGAAGGCTTCGTGAGCGGCAGTAACCGCCTTTTTTGTTTTATCTTTCTCGGCAAAATAAACTTTGCCAACAACACTCTGGTCATAAGGAGATTTGATTTCTTGCCTAATTTTTGATTCTTCCCACTTCCCTTTAATCAATAACTTGTATTCCCGCATTTTTCATTCCTCCTTTTTCTCTGTCATAGCGAGCTTCTCTGTCATAGCGAGTTTATCTGTCAGAGCGAGCTTCTCTGTCATAGCGAGTTTATCTGTCAGAGCGAGCTTATCTGTCATTGCGAGTTTATCTGTCAGAGCGAGCTTCTCTGTCAGAGCGAGCTTATCTGTCATTGCGAGGAGCGTAGCGACGCGGCAATCTCGTTAAATAAATTATGAGATTGCTTCGCCCTTTAGGGGCTCGCAATGACATACCAGGAATCTCATTCGCTCTTCGCAATGACATACCAGGAATCTCATTCGCTCTTCGCAATGACATGCGAGGAACCTTCTATGCTTCGCCCGCAATGACATTTAATTTGTTAGCATTTCTAGAGTTTTTATTCTTCACTGAAGAAAAGGTTTTTCAACATCATCGCATCCTGCTCTAAGTTGGGGCTTTCACAGATGATCGTTCCTTCAACTCCGTAGTCCTTCAAAGCTTGGATCCATTCGTCAAAACGGAAGTCAGAATCTTTCAGGTTCAAATGCTTCTTTTCTCCTTTATCGTTGTAATCAACTCCAGATATATGAATGTGCATATTTTTAATGGCTTCGCTTCCCAGTTTTTTTTCGATTTTTTTAAGGATTCGGTGGAATTCGCTGTAGCTGTTTGCTTTTCCTTCCCGGGCATGGATATGGCAGAAGTCGATGCAGGGCAGGATTCCATCCACCTCGCGGCACAGATAAAGGATGTCCTCGAGCGAGCCGAACTGCGTCCTTTTTCCCAACGTTTCCGGCCTGAGGATAACCGGATTTCTATCTGATTTCAAAATGGAAACTACCTCCTTCAATCCTTCCTTGATGGTTTGAGAAGCCTTTTCAGGTCCAACTCTTCCATAGTAGCCAGCGTGAAAAACAACACTCCGTGCGCCGCAAATCTCGGCCATCCTGGCTGAGCTCAAGATTCTTTCCTGGCTTGCCAGTCTTTTTCCTTCCTCGGCCGAGTTTAAATTTACATAATAGGGGGCGTGAACACTGAGGGCCACGTTGAAAGCTTTTGCTTCTTCTTTTATCTTTTGGGCCAGGTCAGTTCCCATTCTTACGCCTTTGACAAACTCGATTTCCAGACACTCAAGACCCACTTGAGCAGTTTTCTGAATACCGGCTAAAGTGGAGGATGGAGAAGAAGATAGAGGCACTCCCGCCGTGCCAAAAAGAAGTTTCTTAGAAGCAGAAGTCATCGGCCTCTCCCTTTTCAGAGTTGAGGAATTCGCTTACAATCTGCAGGGCACAGAATTCACCGCACATCGAACAGGCCGTAGATTTTGATTTCCTTTTCTTTCTTATTTCTTGGAATTTATGGGGGTCCAGGGCAAGTTTCCGCTGCTCTGCCCAATCGAGTTTTTTCCGGGCTTCAGATATTTTTAAATCTCTATCCAGAGCGCCTTTGACACCCTTGACGATATCAGCTGCATGGGCAGCAATCTTAGAGGCGATGAGGCCAGCCCTTACATCCTCGACTGATGGCAGGCCGAGGTGTTCGGAAGGTGTGACATAGCAGAGGAAATCTGCTCCAGCCGCAGCAGCTATAGCTCCCCCTATGGCCGAGACTATATGATCGTAGCCCGGGGCAATATCCGTGACCAGAGGACCTAAAACATAGAATGGCGCTTCGTGGCAGACGCGCTTCTGGAGTTTTATGTTCATCTCAACCTGGTCGAGAGGGATATGCCCTGGCCCTTCCACCATGACCTGGACGTTCTGTTCCCAGGCTCTTTTAACCAGTTCACCCAGAGTTAAGAGTTCTTCTACCTGAGGCCGGTCAGTGGCATCCAGGATGGAACCGGGCCTGAGTCCATCTCCCAGGCTCAGGGTTATGTCGTATTCATGAGCAATTTCAAGAAGCCGGTCGAAACGAGCATAAAGAGGATTTTCCTTCTGGTTGTGGAGCATCCAGGCAAGATGAAAAGCTCCGCCCCGAGAGACAATATCAGCCACACGTCCCTGCTTCTTTAATCTTTCTATGCCTTTTGATGTCAGGCCAGCATGGACTGTCATGAAGTCCACACCCTCTTTGGCCTGGGCCTCGATAGCTGAAAATAGGTCATCCTCGGTCATGTTGACGATAGAGCCTCGCTTGCCGATAGCATCGATGGCTGCTTGGTAGACGGGCACTGTGCCTAAGGGAATCCGGGCTTTTTTGAGGATCATCCTGCGGATTTTCGTAATATCGCCACCTGTGCTCAGGTCCATCAGCGTATCAGTGCCATATTTTAAGGAGATCTCGACTTTTTTCAGCTCGTTTTCTTCCTGAGGAAAGTCCATAGAAGTTCCGATGTTGACGTTAACTTTTGTGCTGAGTTTCTGGCCTATGCCCACAGGATGAATAGGGGAGTGGTTTGGGTTGTGAGGGATGACGACCTTGCCCTCCGCAACTAGATTGAGCAGCTCTTCCGGAGCAAATCCTTCCTCATCAGCTACTTTTTTTAGAGATGGTGTGATATTACCTTTTTTTGCTTGCTCTACCTGGGTCATTGAATACCTGGATAAAATTGAAATGTGAATTTATAGTTTGTTCCTTTTTAACTAATAAGTATAGGTTACCTCTGGTTGTCTGTCAACCATGACCGGCACTTGAGTAAGCATCTCCATTTCCGTTATTAGAAAAGGTTTTGGGAAATAGCCTGGCTCCCTTCAGATTTTTAACGCCATTCTCCATTCGATATTTTATTATATGAGATTGCTTCGTCGCTTCACTCCTCGCAACGCTCCGCTCAAACATACTCGCCGCCCGACTCTGTCGGGTTCCCTCGAAGAGCGAATTCCGAAGGCTAAATCTTCAATGGTCGCTGCGGCTATTTCCCAAAACCTATGCCTTAACAATTAGTTATTACAGATATGGAAATGCTTCCGGCAGGCGATGGAAGCATGGGAACAGAGCTTGAAAACTTTGATTATTTGAATTGTCTTGCTGGATTCAATGACAATTCATTGTATGAGATTGCCGCGCTCCCTATGGTCGCTCGCAATGACAATTTTATGTCATTGCGAGCCCTGAAAGGGCGAAGCAATCTCACGAAAAAAAAGCATATTAATGATTAACTGTTTTTTTATTGGTTAAGAATTTTTGCTCTAATTTCATTATTGTCTCCAGGACTTCTGGATGATTACACCCCTTTTTCCATGCAAAAGGATCAAATTGAATCCCTATCTGGTATTTATAATTCATCGCAGGATTTAAAGATGTCCATCTTACTCGTCCCCTGAGAATTAAGGGAGAAGGTTCATCAGGAATAGATATTTTTAATGAAATTTTACTGGCGATTGTAAAAAGTCTCTTTCCCATAATCCGGACTCCGCCCCGGCTGATCTCTACTACTGGGTAGAATTCTTCGACATACTGCTTTCTAGAAAAGAAAAATCTCCCCTCCTTGTAAGTAACTGTTGCTCCCTCGATTTTTATCCGTTTATATGCCCTTCTATCGATCCCCTTATATTCCATTCATGCCTCCCTTTTTGCTCTATTTAAAAGCTGCTGTTACTCAAAGCACCCGCTTTTTCATAACTTTTTGATTACAGCCTTATCACTTTCTGGCTTTTTCTTAGCTTCTCTCAGCTTGAAATATTCTATCAATTTTTCAAGGTCAGACCGTGCAGGTTTATCCAGCTCTAATTTTTTTAGCCCTTCATCACCTAATAGGTCGAAAGCCTCTCTTAGGTATTTCTCGCATTTTTTTACATCCTTGAGATAGTAGTAAGAGAGACTAAGATAAACGTAAGCTTTTCCCCGAAGTTCTTTTTCTTTGTAAAGCCCGAAGACGGCTATTTCTAATTCCTTAACAGCTTCCTTGTAGTTTTTAGCTAAAAATGATTTTTCTCCCTTTTTGAAAAGGTTTTTATAGAAAGCGTCAGTTTCTTGACATGTAAGGTCTGAATATCCAAGAAGTATTACGCCCATAAACAAAAGTGCCCATAAATGAAATGTTTTCTTTACTATCATATTACTTGTTAAATTTACTTTCGTATTACTTATTAGATATTGTATTACTCCTGTGGTATTGCTCCTGTGGTATCGCTCCTTTGTTCTGACCATTCATTTGTGCTGATGTTTGAAGTCTGCACTTTTTTTGTTAACTAAGATGCTATATTTATACCCTCCCACTCATAATTTGTCAAAATGAAAAAGAAATCCTTCTTATTGATGAACAAAAGCTTTGTTATCGATTAAGAATTTTTTCTCTAATTCAATTATTTTCTCCAGGATTTCTGGATGATTATGCCCTTTTTTTATTCCAAAAGGATTAAATTGAACTCCGACCTGAGATTTAAAAATCGTGGTGGGATTTAAGGAAGTCCATCTTACTCGTCCCTTAAGAATTAGGGGAGAGTTTTCTGCAGGAATGAATATTTTTAATGAAATATTACTGGCAGTTGTGAAAAGTCTATGTCCCATAAACCGCATTCCGCCGCGGCTGATATCGACAACAGCGTGGAGTTCTTCACCATACTGCTTTTTAGAAGAGAAAAATTTCTCCTGTTTGTAACTGACTGTTACACCTGGGGTTTTAATCCGTTTATATGCCCTTCTATCGTCACCCTGATATTCCATTCATATTCCCTTTTTTCTCTATTTAAAACCTGCTGTTTCTCAGGGCGTCAGCTTTTTCATCTGTTTTTTTGTTACAGCCCTAGCTTTTTCTGGCTATACCTTAGAACCTCTCAGCATAAAAAAATTTATTTATTTTTCAGTGATTCGAGCAATTCTTTTGCTGCTTCTTCTCTACCGCCAAAAATGAAGTACTTCTCAAGATAGGAAATAGCTTTCTTCTTTTCCCCTTTCTTGCTGTAAATTTTGCCTACCTCAAAATAAAGTTCAAAAACCCAGGGTTCTAGCTCTATAGCTTTAAGGAATTCTTCGAGAGCCTTTTCTCTAAAGCCCTGCTGTAGATACATCCATCCTAAGGATTTGTGGTGCCAGTAGTCAACAGGTCTCCTCTTCAAAACAGTAGATTTCTCTGGTTCATTTTCAGAGATAATAACTTCGTTCGTTCTGTTCCTCATAAGCCCAGATGTATTGACATTGGTTTCATCTTGGATCAGCTCGACCTCTTCCTCAGTCCCTTTTGAAAGCTTCAATCTTCCGAGGCCAAATATGTTATCCTTGCCGCTTGATCCTAGATCCAAAGCTCGGGCTTCAATGATTGACTTAATCTCATCCGCAGTGTAAGGGAGCTTCCCCATTAATAAAGCAAAAGCTCCTGCCACATGAGGAGCAGAAGCTGAAGTTCCAGAAAATCCTAAATCACCGTAAGTTGCGCTTGAGACTCCAGAAGGAGCTACTAAATCAGGCTTGATTCTCCCATCCTCTGTTGGTCCTTGGGAGCTGTACGAATGATTAGAATCATCAGACCAATCAGTTGCGCCCACGGCTATAGCATAGGGCGAATCTGCTGGGATAGCTAAACTTCCAGCAGGCTCTGAGTACTCCAGGTCTGAACCGCCCCAAAAAAACAGTTCTAGTTTGCAATCTCTGGGTGCATACCATTTATAAATCCTAATATATCGCCAGCCAGTACTTTGCGCCGTATCTATTATGGTCTCTTCGGGCTCCGCTCCAGCTGTCTGGTCATTATTTGATGAAGCAATCACGAGCCCTCCTGAATCATAAAGGAATAGATCGTAATCATTTCCTTCTGAATAGCTATAATTTGAGCCCATCCAAGTGCCCCAATCATCCCAGTTTAAAGAAACTTGATAGGTAGTGCCAGCAGCAGCATAGAACATAAACCACTCATCTTCTGCCTGAGCTGGATCTTCGAAATTACACCAATCATCTGCATCAGGATCCCTGAATGAGCCTTCCCAATGTCTCTCAGCATTATTCCCAGAAGCAGAGACCCAGATAATATCATTATTATAGGCATTTTTGACATCTTCACAGATAAGGCCTGTTCCATCGCCAGCTCCCGAATTTAGCCAGCCCACAGAGCAGGAAATAATATCTACTTTTTGATTTTCATCAGCCATCCCTTGATCAATTATCCAGTTAACCGCATTGTGATACTCCACGTCAGTGCTAAAATTAACCAGCCAAAGCTCTGCACCAGGGGACATGTCATGAACAACCTCAGCACAGGCAGTTCCATGAGCAGAGGCGTATAAATCGCCATCAGCTCTAAATGACCTGGTTACCACGGAAGAAGGAAGCTCAGTACCTAATAGAGCGTCATAGCCTTGAAAACCGAGGTCAAGAATACAAACCTTAACATTTTCTTTTGAGCGGTAAGAGATTATAGTCTGCCACTCGTCCGCATCTGTTTTTTCTACTCCTTCACTGATTACAAAGGGAATAGCCTTTCTGGGCAGCCGTAAATATCTCACCGCTGAAAGATCAGCCACTTCTTGAAGAGCATATAAAGGAACGACACTCTGGAGCAACCGGCGGTGAGTTGTCTCTACTTTTCCGCCAAACGTCTCAATTTGCCGGCTCGCTGAATGTAATAAGCCTGCCTGAAGATCGTCCCTTTGTTCCCGAATATTTCCAAGCTTGGAACTCCGGCCATAGGATGGCGTATCAGTTTTTTCTCCAGTTCCTGCTGACTTTGCTTCGGCAACAACCCGGACAAGATCACCTTGTATATCAATTCCTCTCTGTTTAGCAAACTCCCTAGCCCCTTCAATACCCCGGGTAAAATAAATCTCCTTAAGTTGGTACAAACTAGATTCCATTTTAGGATGACCTTCTCTTTGATAAATATTCATCGGAGGAAGATTCCCAATTTCAGGAGGATTATCTTGTAAGGTAGCTCTACCTGGCAAAAGAATCATTAAGCCTGCCAAAGCGGCTAATACTATCCCTAAGATTCGTTTAAACTTAAGTTTCTTCTCCATTTTTTTATCCTTTTATATTAACGTACGGGCTTGATTCATCTTATGTAGGGGCTTTATCCTCAAGCCCGCCTTGTTTTTTGTAGGGACTTTGTTCATCAAACCCGCCTTGTTTTGTAGGGACTTGATTCATCATGCTTGCCTTGTTTTTGTAGGGGTTTGATTTATCAAACCCACCTTTAATTCTTAAAAATAAAACTTCAATCCTCCACCAAAAATAAGGGAATTGAGATTAAGGTCTTCTAAGCTTCCCGAGGTCTCTGTGCCGATAATTTGGTCTGTCAGAGTCCAGGAGCCTTTAATTTTAGCTATAAAGTATCTAACATCAGCATTCAGAGCTATGTTCTTGGTGAGGAAGAGGTCTATTCCTGCTCCAATGTGATATCCTATGGCGTTTTCTACCTTCTCTTCTAGGTCAAAACCTAAAGCATCCCAGGCATCAGTGATTTCTTGATCTAGATTGAATCTATTCAAATAGTAGCCTCCTCCTCCCACAAGATAAGGGAGGAATCGCCAAGAAATAGGAAATCTGGCTTGAACGCTTAGTTGAATCGGGATGACTGATAGTTTTCCTTTACTTAATGCTTCGGGATCTCCTTCTACATCACTTTGAAAGCTTAGCCCCTTAAGCTCAATAGATATGTTTTTAGTAATTCCTAAACAAATATTTCCACCATACTTTAACCCGCTGCTAAAATTGCTTTCTGTTGGCATAGCATATCCGGCCAGGAATCCTACCCCAGATTTTGGACCTAATTTAAATTCTTTTGGAACATAAGGTCTTGGCACATAGGTTTGTCCCGGAGGAGCAGAAATGAAGGAGCGATTTTTTTGCATAATTTTTGGCTTCTGTCTTACCTCTCTGGCAATTTTTGGAGTCCCCTCTATAATTTCAACCAGCGAAGTTTGTATAAACCCTAATACTACGGTAGATCTCTTTTTAGAATAATAAGAGACACGATACCAGATATATCGTATTTTCTCTGGAGAGATTTGATTAAGGATAGTCCCTTTCTCTACAGTTTCGACTATCGAGCTATTGATATTAGCATCGGCATAAATATAGGCTCTGGCAGCTGTGACTTGAAGCTTATTTTCTTGGGATAATAATGATGAAGATAAGAATAATAGAGACATAGAAAAGAACGTAAATATTGCTTTTTTCATTTTTACAAATTCATAGTTTCGAGAGTCATGGTGTTCTTGAATTTTCCTTCATCCATTTTTCGGCTTATAACTTCTACTGACAGATAGAATGACGGGAATTCCGCTTCCATTACCTGGCGTAATTTTAGTCGCTGTACTCGAGTAGAAGTTGAATTTTTTGGTTCAGCGCAATAATGAGTGCCTAGGTAGGCGAAAGTTTTAAATTTTTTAATAAAAAATCGAAAAAACTATATTTTGGCTTATTTTGATTGAAAATTGTTGGAAATATTACAATTAGCCGATTTTTTAATTCTTTAAATCACGGAAAACGAGATGCTTATCTTCAGCAAGAAAATCCTTGACATATGATAATTAATTTGTTATATTTCAACAACATAAACAAGCTTAGATGAGGATTTTTTCAGCAGAGGGAGAAAATATGTAGGAAGTACCATAAAAAAAGCATCCGTCTTCCCAGTAATTAAAATAAAAAATCAAAAGGAGAGAAGCAAACTTTGAAGTAGAATTTTCTTGGCTAATATGATAATTATAATGCCAAGCCCCTGAGAAAAAAGAAATGGAAGGCAAGATTAAGGTTGTAATCGCTGACGACCACAGGCTATTTCGGGAAATGCTCCGTCTTGCCCTGCGCCCGGAAAAAAACATCAAAATCGTGGGTGAGGCAGCCACAGGGCGTCAAGCGATCGATGCCATCAACAATTTTAAACCTGACGTCGTCCTCCTCGAAATCATTTTGCCCGAGATGGATGGTATCGAAGTCCTCCCCGTAATCAGAGAGAAACGCCCGGAGACAAAAGCACTCATGCTTGCCGCCCATAAGGACGAAGCCAAGATTTTCAAGGCCCTGAAGGCGGGGGCCAAGGGCTACGTCTCGAAGGATGCAAGCGTCTCCGATCTCATAAAGGCGATTCAAACAGTCCATAAAGGAGAGCTTTGGGTCGAGCGGAAACAGATGGCCAGATTCTTTGACAGGGAGGCTGTCCACAATCCTAAAAGAGAAGGTCAACCTGCGAAGAGGAAAAGCGTGCTGACTCCGAGGGAGAAGGAGGTCCTTTCTTTCCTCAGTACAGGCCGCACGAATAAAGAAATTGCCAAGGCCCTATTCATTAGTGAGAAGACGGTCAAGAGCCATTTGAACAGCATCTTTAGGAAGCTCAAAGTTTCGCACCGGCTCCAGGCCATCCTCCACGCGATAAATAGAGGGCTGAAATAGGATTTTTTTGGATAAAATCCAACCAAAGTCCTATTGACAATATACTTTCAAATCGTTTTACTAGGAGCTAACACAGAAGAATAACATTGAGCTTGCCACCTGATTTTCACGTGAGAATCGCCAAAAAAACCCATCCGTCTGAAGAAAGCGCCGGGATTATGACTATCGTCGTCCAGCGGCCCTATGCCCATCTCGAAAAGGAGCTGCGCAGCGCTTTTAAAGGGCAAAAAGAAGTCAATGTCATCCTGGACAGGCGCTATGAGGAGAGACGGAAGAGACCACAAGCTGTTGAAATAGAGCGGCGCCAGGCCGAGCAGCGTAGACAAAAAGAAGAGCTCGTAGAGGTAGTAATTTCGACCTAATACAAATGGTCTAAGCCAATAGACTGAGATAGGCTCCTAAAAAAGCAGAACCCTCCTTCCAAAAAATACATCCAAAGTCCAATTGCCACTATAACTGGTCTCCTCTAGAATATGACATTGTTGTTCACTGGCAGTAACCAGGAAATTCCATCCCGTAAAGATACCAGATACCCATAACGCTAGGGAAAGGGGTAAAGGACATGGGTGATCAGATCAAAGTTGTCATCGCTGACGATCAGGGACTATTCCGGGAATTGCTTTACCTCGCTTTGCGCCCGGAAGCGGACATCGAAATCGTGGGTGAGGCGGCCGACGGGCGCCAGGCCATCGATTTAATCAACGACCTTAGGCCCGACGTAGTTCTCCTCGATAGCGCCATGTCGATGATGGATGACACAGGAGTTCTCCAGGCAATCAGAGAAAAAAGCCTGAAGACCAAGGCGCTCATGCTCACCTCAAATAAAGATGAAGCTATGATTTTCAGCGCCTTAAAGGAAGGGGCCAAGGGATACATCTCGAAGGATGCGAGTATCTCCAATCTCATCAAGGCGATTCAGGTAGTTCATGAAGGAGAGCTTTGGGTCGAGCGGAAAAAGATAGCCAGGTTTTTTGAAAGAGAAGCCTCCGCCGATTTGAGAGGGGATAACCGAGCCCGGAAACCAGAGGAGATACTGACTCCGAGGGAGAAGGAGATCCTTTGTATCCTCACCTCAGGCTGTACGAATAAAGAAATTGCTCGGGTCCTCTTCATCAGTGAGAAGACGGTCAAGAGCCATTTGAACAGCGTCTACAAGAAGCTCAATGTCACTCGACGCCTCCAGGCCATCCTCTATGCGGTAAACGGAGGGCTTAGCTAGGCAGCGTTTTTATGAGGCATGGAGGCGTCGAGCCAAGCGAGAGTGTCCAGTTTTGAAATTTGCTAAAGGATGTTTATCCTTTCCCCCAGATATCGTCGGCCAGATTCTTTCATCAAGATAATGAAATTCAATTTATCCTGCAGCTTAACGACTAAAGAGATGCGGCAACGAAAATAAGAAGGTTTGGTCTTCAATCTTTCTTTGAGGATAAATTAAAATGGAGTGGAAGAGGTAGTCATGAGTTCCCCGCCTAAACTTACAATGAGAATCGCCAAAATAGCTCAACCCCTTGAAGAAGGGGCCGGGATTATGACTATCGTGGTTCAGCGGCCTTATACCCATCTTGAAAAGGAGCTGCGCGATGCTTTTAAGGGTCAAGATGATGTTAAGGTCATCTTGGACAGGCGATACCGGGAACGGCGGAAGAGACCAGAAGCTGTACAACTAGATCGCCGCAAATCTGATCGGCGCAGTCCAAAGAAAGACATGGTAGAAGTAGTAATTTCTACCTAGTTAAAAAGGTCTAGGTCAATCGGCCTAGATAGCATCCCGCAAAAGGGTTTTTTCCCTTCCAAAAAATACTTCCAAAGTCCAATTGCCATTAGAAGTAGCTTTTTCTAGAATATGTAATTGTTCTAAGCTAGCGGTAAGGCAGTTTTTATAAGTTTTGGGGGATGCTTTCGGAGCTACCTCTTTGTCAAATGATAAATATTCGTCTACCCGCAGCGTGCTTTTAAAGGATCAAAATAATGTCCAGAGCCTTCAAAGCCAAAATCATGGTCGTCGAAGATGAAAAGACTGCAGCTCTGGATATCCAAAAGATTTTGCAGAATCTGGGACATACTGTAACCTCAATTGCACTTTCAGGAGAAGAAGCCCTCAAAGAGCTAGAAAGGCTGGAAAAGCTTAAAAATCTAAAAAGCCTGGACGGAGATAAACCCGACTTAGTCTTAATAGATACCTCCCTCCTTGAAAAAGGGGAGGGAATTGAAGTTGCCCACCAAATACGCACCCTGTTCGATATTCCAGTCGTCTATCTTATAGATTCCACAGATGAGATGACACTTGAGCTTGCAAGAGTAACAGAGCCCTTTGGATATATTCTCAAGCCCTTCGAAGAGAGAGAATTCCTCACCACCATAGAAATGGCTTCCCACAAAAGCACGATAGAGAGGAAATTAATCGAGTCACACGAACAGCTCCGCAACCTTTCCCTGCATTTGCAATCCGTGAGAGAAGGAGAGAGCACGCGCATTGCCCGTGAGATTCACGATGAATTGGGACACCAACTCACAGCTTTGAAAATGGACTTATCTTGGTTATACAAAAGATTACCCAAGGGTCAAAAACCGCTGCTTGATATAACAAAATCAATGTCAGAGCTCGCTGACATGATCATTAAAACTGTGCAGAGGATTTCCTTAGAATTAAAGCCAGTAATCCTGGATGACTTAGGTCTAGTTCCAGCAATTGAATGGCAAGCCCAGGAATTTGAAGGTCGAACCAATATTAAATGTGAAGTTACGACAAATTGTGGAGATATTGATCTGGATCTAGATCGATCTACGGCGCTCTTCCGCATTTTTCAGCAGGCTCTCACAAATGTCGCCCGCCATGCAGATGCCACAGAGATTAAAGTTAGCTTAAAAAAGAGACCGGGCAAATTATTGCTTAAAATAGAAGATAATGGCCGAGGAATTACGGAAGAGCAGATTTCCGACCCTAAATCCTTCGGGCTGTTCGGGATGCGAGAACGCATCTTTCCTTGGGGAGGCGAGGTTAAAATAAAAGGCCTCTCAAACAAGGGAACCACCGTTACCGTCATCCTCCCTGTAACTTTAAACCATGATTAAGATACTTGTCGTCGACGACCACGCTCTAGTGAGAGATGGTCTGAAAAGGCTTCTCGTGGACACTCCAGATATGGTTGTTGCCGATGAAGCAAGCAACGGTGAAGAAGTAATAAATAAAGTAGGGAACAATGATTATGATTTAGTCCTCTTAGACATTTCCTTGCCGGGGAGAGATGGGCTCGATGTTTTAAAACAACTAAAATGCACGAATCCCAAAATTCCTATTCTCATCCTAAGCATGTATCCCGAGGAACATTATGCTGTCCGGTCCTTGAGAGCAGGTGCTTCCGGCTATTTGACAAAACAAAGTTCATCGGATGAATTAATCGGAGCCATACGGAAAGTCGCCCAGGGCAGAAGGTATATCACGCCCTCTCTTGCTGAAAAATTAGCTTTTGACCTGGGAGTCGATGTTCGAAAGTTACCTCATGAAAGACTTTCCGACCGTGAATATCAGGTGATGTGTATGATTGGCTCAGGCAAAACGGTAAAAGAGATAGCTGAGACACTTTCTCTGAGCATAAGAACAATTAGCACCCATCGGGCCCATATCCTCAATAAAATGGAAATGAAAAACAACGCCCAACTCACCTACTATGCCATAAAAAACGCCCTGGTCGAATAATCTATGCCACACCTGTCATTGCGAGGAGCGCAGCGACGAAGCAATCTCATAGCATTTGTCATTGCGAGCCCCGAAGGGGCGAAGCAATCCCATAGTACAAATTATTATATCAAAATCATCCTTCCACTGATTTACTTCTAAAACACCCCTTTTATACAATCCTTACGCCTGGGAAGAGGAGGGACCTCCCCAGCATAGAATCAAAAACATAGGCGTCTATAAGTCATGCGCATACTTATCGCAGATGATTCTGAGCTTCTTCGTGTCCGCCTGGTTGATATGCTTTCTGAAATTGAAGGAATCGAAATAATAGGTCAAGCCCAAGACTCCCTCGGCGCTATCGAGTCAATCGCAAAACTGGACCCTCATGTTGTGATTTTAGACATCCGCATGCCTCAAGGAAATGGGATTAAGGTATTGGAAACAATCAAGAAAAACTTGCAGTCTCCTAAGGTCATCATATTTACAAACTATCCTTATCCCCAGTATCGAAAAAGATACATGGACGCGGGTGCAGATTTCTTTTTTGATAAATCCACCGAATTCGAAAAGCTCGTTGATACCGTTAAATATCTAGTTCACAACTGCTCTTAAACAGAACAAACGAAATAGAAGAATCAGACGGTTTAGACCAGAGCACGGTGAAAGACAACTTATATTGTTTTTAACTCCAACGGCGGTAGCCTGCCAATTTTTTACATGCTTGTTTGATGCCTTTGCAACCATTCAACAGTTGAGTCAAGATTCTAAGACAAATTTGAAGCCAATGAAAAGACCATTGAGGGAGAGAAGTTCGTATTATCTCCCAATTCTTTAGTCCTTTCAAATAGGGGCAAAATCATTATAATAGAAATAGAGTCAAGGAAAAAAGCGATATGACAGATGGAAAAAAAGCATTAGTTTGCGGAGCAGGAGGGTTTATTGGTAGTCACCTTGTAAAAAGGCTGAAGAAAGAGGGATATTGGGTCCGTGGCGTGGATTTGAAAAGACCTGAGTTCGCCCAAACAGCTGCAGATGAG
>Ga0209427_10004747_pt1 | contig 15669 bp, 14 predicted proteins | sample DeeMarSWOR136_30_FD_187465 | JGI IMG/M metagenome (GOLD analysis project Ga0209427, IMG submission 187465) | Marine sediment microbial communities from White Oak River estuary, North Carolina - WOR-1-36_30 (SPAdes) (version 2) | ecosystem: Environmental > Aquatic > Marine > Intertidal zone >...
AAGGAGGAGAATGTCCATCGGGCATTGAGGGAAATCAATCGGCTCCGTGTCATCCTAGGAAAGACGATGGTCATTCGCGTTGAAAATGAACTGGAATAAAGGCAATTTCAAATTTCAAATTGCAGATTTCAAATTGAAAAAAATAAATCTTCAATCTGAAATCTTAAATCTAAAACGGGGTCTGTAGTTATGTGGCGGGGCGTGATTCGAGAATATTGGGACTTTTTGCCAGTCAGAAGAGAAGAGTGTATTACTACTCTTCTCGAGGGTAACACACCTGTCATCCCCTCATCCAGGATAAGTAGAGAAGTCCTTCCTGGGATCGGCCTCTATTTCAAATATGAAGGGCTTAATCCCACGGGTTCCTTTAAAGACCGGGGCATGACGGTCGCTGTCTCAATGGCCAAGGAGGTAGGCTCCAAGGCTATCATCTGTGCTTCCACAGGAAACACCTCTGCCTCGGCAGCAGCCTACGCCGCAAAGGCCGCTATGAGGGCCTATGTTCTCATCCCCGAGGGGAAGATCGCTCTCGGGAAGCTGTCCCAGGCTATTGCCCATGGTGCCCAGGTGATTCAAATTGAAGGGAATTTTGACGAGGCCCTTCGTATCGTGAGAGAGATTTCCGAGACAGAACCGATCACCTTAGTCAACTCCCTTAATCCCCACCGGATCGAAGGCCAGAAGACAGCCTCCTTTGAGATCGTTGACCATTTAGGGTTTGCTCCCACGTACCATTGCCTTCCGGTCGGCAATGCAGGAAACATCACAGCCTATTGGAAAGGTTACAAAGAGTATTGGGAAAAGGGAAGAGCTGAAGGGCTTCCAAAGATGCTGGGGTTCCAGGCAGAAGGGGCAGCCCCCATTGTAAGAGGAAAGGTGATCGAGCGTCCTGAAACGATTGCTACCGCGATCCGCATTGGGAATCCAGCCAGTTGGAAACAGGCGGAGGCAGCCCGGGATGAGTCGGAAGGGTTGATCGATATGGTGAGCGATGAGGAGATCCTGGAGGCCTACCGCATGATGGCGAGCCTGGAAGGGATCTTCTGTGAACCTGCGTCTGCTGCTTCTCTGGCAGGAGTGGTGAAACTTAATCGTAAGGGCTTCTTCAAAAAAGGGGATGTGTTGGTATTAACCATCACCGGACATGGATTGAAGGATCCGGACATTGCCATCCGCGTCTCGCAAAAACCCGTGTCTCTGCCACCGGAAAAAGAAGCCGTGCTGGAATATCTCAAGCTCTAAGTAACTTAGATACAGATAAAGTCTGACGCATGAAATCCCTGCCTACCGGCAGGCAGGCGAAGTTCGAAACAAGCACCTATTTCTAAATGGGAACCGCCTTCGTGTACACCAATGCCTACTTTGATTATGATTATGGGCCAGCCCATCCGCTTAAGATCGTTCGGCTCAAATTGACCTTCGATCTGATCGAGGCCTACGGGCTCCTGGCCCTGCCTTCCGCGCAAACGCTCGTCACGAGAAGAGCAGAAGAGGATGAGCTGGCTCTTTTTCACAGCAGGGAATATTTGGATGTATTGAAACAGGCCAATGATGGCCATTTACGAGGGGATACGTATGCCTATGGATTGGGTCCTGGGGACAATCCGATCTTCCCGGGCCTGTACGATTGGTCCCTTCTAGGGACTGGCGCAACACTTCAGGCGGTCGATTTTGTTGCGAGAGGGGAGGGAGAGATAGCCTTCAATATCGCAGGAGGCCTTCACCACGCCCTGAGATCACGGGCTTCTGGATTCTGCTATATCAATGACCCTGTCATCGGAATCCTAAAGCTTCTCGGTCAGGGCAAGAGGGTGGCCTATATCGACATCGATGCCCATCATGGAGATGGAGTTCAGAAGGCTTTCTATCACACCGGTCAAGTCCTGACCATCTCTCTCCACGAATCGGGTTACTCCCTCTTTCCAGGCAGCGGTTTTGAGTATGAGATCGGAGAAGGGGAGGGGGAGGGATACTCTGTCAATCTTCCCTTTCTACCCTACACGGACGATGACGTTTACTGCTGGGCTTTCGAAGAGATTGTTCCTCCCCTTATCCACGCCTTCCAGCCTGATATCGTCGTTACCCAACTGGGAGTTGATAGTTTTTACAATGATCCCTTAACAAACCTTCATCTCACGATTCAGGGGTACGAAAAAATAATCCGGCGCATAAAGGATCTGGCTCCTCGTTGGGTGGCGCTAGGAGGAGGAGGGTATGATATTTCGAATGTTGCACGGGCGTGGGCACTCGGTTGGGCAGTGATGAACGGGATTGAATTGAACGATGAGCTTCCGGAGTCGTACGTCAAAATGGCGACCAGGCTGGGGATCCATGAGAAAGAACTGAGGGAAGGCGCTCGATCTTATCCCCACAGCCACAGAACAGATATTAGAACGGAGGCAGAACGAGTCGTTGGCTACTTAAGGAAAACGGTCTTCCCAAAGGTTGAAGGGGGAAAATAATCGCTTTTTAACCCACCCCCACACCCATCCTCCGCCATTGAGGGACTGTCTCGCAGTTGCAAAACGGGCAAAGAATCTGGCAAAGGGAGCGGACAGGCGGATGAGAAAGGTTTGGAGCGGAATACCTTGAGCATGAGCAATTAGATTCAAGATTTTCGATCCGATGAAAAGATTACCTTTCAAACACCAAGGACTCTTCCCAATAATTCCTTGAAACGCCCGCATTCTAAAGCTTTGGAATCCGTTTGTTTGCTCCTTGCATATGATCAAAGACATTACGACACAGTCCCCAAGGGGGAGCGGCAAAGAAGATTGGCACACCTTTTGCTTTCAATCTTTCATTTCCATTTGACATTTGTAAGGTTTTGGTATATTTAGGTTTTAAAGAAGGGAAGATATGCCCAAGGGGATAAAGTATGTGGTCATTGTTGGAGATGGAATGGCGGATTATGGGGTTGATTCTCTCGGAGGGAAGACACCATTAATGGTGGCAAGAACCCCCCATATGGATTGGATGGCTAGGCATGGGGAGATCGGTTTGGTCAGGACAGTCCCTAAAGGGTTCAATCCAGGAAGTGAGATCGCTAATCTTTCGATTTTCGGATATGACCCCCTTCGCGTCTATACTGGAAGGGGGCCTCTCGAGGCAGCAAGCTTCGGCATCAAATTACAACCCGATGATATTGCCTTCAGATGTAACCTGGTAACCCTCAAGTTTGAAAAATCAGAAACGATCATGGAGGATTTTTCAGCCGGTCACATTACGAATGAAGAGGCCAAACAGATCATCCTCGATCTGGATAGGGCTTTAGGGACGAAGAAGATTTGTTTCTATCCCGGAGTGAGTTATCGTCATCTGATGATCCTGAAAAATGGGGCCTCGCAATTTTCGAGCCTGGAGAAACTCGAGCTCACCCCCCCTCATGACATCACGGGCAGGGAGATAGCACCTTTCCTCCCCAGGGCTGAGGGTCCTGCGGAAGGTGGGGCAGAACAGATCCTTTCATTGATGAACGCGTCACAGCGTCTTCTCACGGATCACCCCGTCAATTTTTCTCGCCAATCAAAAGGGCTTCGCCCCGCCAATTCTATTTGGCTCTGGGGACAGGGCCGATCGCCGGAGATGAGTACACTGAAGGAGCGATTTGGGATTGAAGGCTATGTGATCTCGGCAGTGCATCTTCTCAAGGGGATTGGGATCTTGGCAGGATTGGAGGTCCTCGAGGTACCTGGTGCAACAGGATATTTTGATACGAATTATGACGGAAAGGCTCAGTATGCACTGAAAGGTTTGAAGGAGAAGGATTTTGTCTATATTCATGTGGAAGCTCCTGACGAAGCTGGCCATATGGGAGACGTCCGAGTGAAAATCGAAACGATCGAGACGTTTGATGAGAAGATTGTAGGTGCCATCTTAAAGGGGATGGAGGGTTTCGAAAAGTATCGAGTACTCGTTCTGCCAGACCATCCCACTCCGCTTTCCATTAGAACCCATACGGCTGATCCCGTTCCTTATGTCATCTATTCCAATGAACACGAGTCAAGACATGGCCATGTCGAAGGATTTGATGAAGTTTCAGCAAGGCAAAGTCAGATCTTTATTGAGAACGGATTTGAACTGATTGAAAAATTCTTGAATCCTCACTGTTCCTGCTGAGGGGGAGGAACAGATTGGCGAATGCAAGAACAAAGTATATTTTTATCACGGGGGGTGTGGTCTCCTCTTTGGGAAAAGGGTTGGCCTCGGCATCGATTGGAGCTCTTCTTGAGTCAAGAGGGTTGAAAGTCAACTTTCTTAAGTTCGATCCATACATCAATGTCGATCCCGGGACAATGAATCCGTTTCAGCATGGTGAGGTTTATGTGACCGAAGATGGGGCGGAAACGGATCTCGACCTAGGACACTACGAGCGATACACGGACGTCAGGACGTCAAAGAAGAATAACTTCACGACAGGGCAGATCTATGATTCCGTCATCTCGAAAGAGAGGAGGGGAGACTACCTGGGCGGAACGGTTCAAGTCATTCCCCATATTACGGATGAGATCAAGTCAAAGATCTTCGACCTCGGACAGGATGTAGACATCGTCATTGTCGAAGTGGGCGGCACCGTGGGCGATATTGAGAGCCTTCCTTTCCTCGAGGCCATCCGTCAGATTCGAAATGAGTTGGGCAGGGAGAATACGCTCTATATCCATCTCACGCTAGTGCCCTATATCGAAACAGCGGGAGAACTGAAGACCAAGCCGACCCAGCATAGCGTTAAGGAGCTTCGTGAGATCGGGATACAGCCCGATATTCTTCTCTGCCGTACCGATCGATTTCTCTCCCCTGAGATCAAAGGGAAGATTGCCCTCTTTTGCAATGTCGATAAGGATGCCGTCATCACAGCCAAGAATGTCGAGACGGTGTACGAAGTCCCGATCGTCTTTCATCAGGAAGGTTTGGATGAAAAGATCGTTGAGAAACTGAATATCTGGACAGGTCGACCGAACCTAAAGGGTTGGGAACGGATCATCAAAAAGGTGAAATATCCCCGCTTCGAGACGACGATTGCGGTGGTGGGGAAGTACGTGAGTCTGGTTGAATCTTATAAGAGCTTAACAGAGGCTTTAATTCATGGGGGGATTGCCAATGATGCCAGGGTGCATCTGAGATATGTCGACTCGGAGCAGGTGGAAAGGGAGGGGCCTGAACATTTTCTCCAGGGAGCTGGAGGTATCCTGGTGCCCGGAGGATTTGGGACAAGAGGGATCGAAGGGAAGATCAAAGCCATCCAGTATGCGAGAGAGAAGAACGTTCCTTATTTCGGAATTTGTCTGGGGATGCAATGTGCGGTCACCGAAATTGCAAGGCATTGCGCTGGCTTGAAAGGAGCCAACAGCATGGAGTTCGATCTTAAAACTCCCCATCCAGTGATCTACCTCATGGAGGAATGGGTGGACCGCGAACAAGCTCTCCAGAGGCGTAGTACGGATACGCCGAAGGGGGGAACAATGAGGCTGGGGCTCTATCCCTGTCGACTGGAAGAGGAGAGCCTTGCCATGCAGGCCTATAATAAGAAGCTGATATACGAACGACACAGGCATCGTTATGAGTTTAACAATGCCTATATGGATATTTTGAGAAAAGAGGGGGTCATATTCAGCGGCGTTTCTCCTGATAAGGAGCTGGTGGAAATCACGGAATTGAAAGATCACCCGTGGTTTCTGGGGTGCCAGTTTCATCCAGAGTTCAGGTCGAAACCTATGGATCCACATCCCCTTTTCAGGGAGTTCATTAAAGCTTCCCTCAAGTATGGAAAAAAGAAGCTGACAGCTCGTAAAAAAGGAAAGCGCCTAGTGCACAGGGCAGATCGCTAAAAAACATAAGGGAATTTTAGATTGAAATCTAAAATCCTAAATCTTAAATCTAAGGAGATGGAATCAGTGAACGTGATGGAAGAGGGAAGACGTGTGTTGCGGGTGGAGGCTCAGTCGATCCTCGATCTGGCAGACCAGATCGATGAAAATTTCTCCCGAGCAGTGGGGATCCTATACGACTGTAAAGGGAAAGTTGTACTCATGGGCATGGGAAAATCTGGGCTGATAGGCCGGAAGATCGCCTCCACATTTGCAAGCACAGGAACACCCGCCTTCTTTCTTCACCCCGCAGAGGGGGCCAATGGAGATTTTGGGATGTTGACCAAAGAGGACGTGGTCATTGCTATCTCTAACAGTGGGGAGACACCAGAGCTGTTGGGGGTTCTCCCTCTCATCAAACGGTATGGAAATCGATTGATCACTCTCACAGGAAATATGAACTCCAGCTTGGCGAAAGCCGGAGATGTCTGCTTAAATATCCATGTGAAGGAAGAAGCGTGTCCCTTGGGCCTGGCTCCGACAGCGAGCACCACAGCGACCCTCGCCTTGGGAGATGCCCTTGCGGTGGCCCTGATGGTAAAGAAAGGGTTCGATGAGAAGGACTTTGCCCTTCTCCACCCGGGGGGAACGTTGGGGAAGAGGCTTCTCCTTAAAGTAGAAGATCTGATGCATGTTGGAAAGGCTTTCCCTATGGTGGCAGAGGAGACATTGATGAGAGATGCCATTTTTGAGATTACTTCTAAACGGCTAGGTGTCACAGGGGTCTGCAACGGGGATGGGCATCTCGTTGGTGTGATCACAGACGGCGATCTGAGGCGGGCCTTGGAGAAATTCAATGATCTTCTGCAGCGGGCGGCCGCTGACGTGATGACTCGGAATCCCAAGGGGATCGAAAAGGATGCCCTGGCCGCCAAGGCTGTGCAAAGAATGGAGGAATATTCGATTACCTCGCTTTTCGTCTTCAACCAAACTGGAGATAAGGTACCGGTGGGCATCATCCATCTTCATGATCTTCTGAAAGCGGGAGTCGTTTAAACCTTGGAACAATGGAGTACTGGAGTAGTGGAGTAATGGGTAAAGATAAAGAACTTTTTCCGAAAGCGCAAACGCAACATTCCATCATTCCAATATATGACGAATAGCGGATGAGAAAAGCTAAGATTGCTATTTTGATTTGTATTGTATTGATTGCAGCAGGCGTCCTCACCCGCCTGTGGGTGAATCTCCGGGGAAGGGAGGCTTCGGGTGAAAAGGAGGGAGTGCCTAAGATTTCGACGGAAGGGGCAGACATGCGCCTGGAAAAGATTCGACTCGTAGAGGATAAACATGGCCGACAGACCTGGGAATTGGAGGCAACATCGATCGAGCAATACCAGGATCAAAATGTCATGGTGCTAGAAGATGTGAAGGTGACTTGCTACACGAAGGAAGGCCGCTCCTTCATCCTTTCTGGAAATAAAGGAAAGGTTTATCAGGATTCAAAAAACATGGAGTTGGTGGGCGATGTGTTGCTCATCTCGAGCGATGGATATCAGCTGAAAACCCATTCCATTTCTTATCAGCATGTGGAGAAAAAAGTGACAACTTCCGATCCTGTAGAGATAGAAGGGAAAGAGATCCGAATGGTCGGTAGAGGAATGGTGGTAGATATGGAGGCCAAAATCATTAGAGTCCTCGACCAGGTCAAGGCTCGATGGAAGGGGGGACTGGCGGGATGACCCCGGTTAAGAAAATGCTCTTCCTTCTTATCGCAATCTCTCTTTTCCTCTTCTTCGTTTCTGTGGGCGCCGAGGAGAAGCAGGAGGTGACAGGGGGCGGGAAGAGAGGCTTGAAGCCAGAAAGCGGATTTGGATTCACCACCAGCCGTGCGCCCATCGACATCATCTCTGACAGCGTCGAGGCCGATCAGAAGCAGAATAGGGTGACGTTTAAGGGGAATGTGGTGGCCAAACAGGAGGACACGACGCTCTATGCCAACACATTGATCATCCTTTATGACCCGGACACGAAGAAACTGAGAGAAATTATGGCAATCGGCAATGTAAAGCTCGTTCAACTCGAGCGCAGGGCGACCGGTCAAAAGGCCACCTTTCGACTAGAGGAGAATAAAGCCGTTTTGGAAGGAGAGGCAGTGATCCGTGAAGGAGAAAATGTGATCAGGGGAGAAAGGATGACTTTTTACGTTGACGAGGAGAGAAGCATCGTGGAAGGAGGAAAAGGGGGTCGAGTGAACACAAGGATTACTCCACCTCCCAAAGAAAAATAGTCTTGAAATTCGGAATGCCGAGTGCGGAGTGCGGAATGAAATTCCGAAATCCGAATTCCGAAATTGGAGAAAGATGCCTTACCTATTGTGTGAAGAGTTAACGAAATCGTTTCGGAACAAGAAGGTTGTGGATACGGTCAGGATCGAAGTCCGAGGCGGAGAAGTTGTAGGATTGCTAGGCCCCAATGGCGCAGGAAAGACCACCATCTTCTATATGATTGTGGGACTGCTTAAACCGAATCATGGGAGGATGTACCTAAATGACGAAGAGATTACATCCTTTCCGATGTATTTGCGGGCGAGAAAAGGGATTGGATACCTTCCCCAAGAGCCGTCGGTTTTCAGAAAATTGACCGTGGAGGAGAACCTGATGGCGATCTTAGAGACGCTTCGCCTTTCTAGGGAGGAGAGGAAGAATCGGCTGAATAACCTCCTGGAAGAGCTAGGGCTCTCCGCACTCCGCAGACAAAAGGCTTATAGCCTCTCCGGAGGAGAGCGTAGGCGGGTCGAGATAACTCGGGCCCTGGTGCTTTCGCCATCCTTCATCCTTTTGGACGAGCCCTTCGCAGGGATTGATCCCATTGCCGTATCGGATATCCAGACCATTGTTTGTCAATTGAAATCAAAGGGGATTGGCATTATAATGACAGATCATAATGTCCGGGAAACACTGGGGGTCTGCGACCGAGCATATATCATTAATGAAGGACGGATTTTGGAGGAAGGGTCTCCTGAAGATATTGCTCGGAGCCAGAGGGCCAGAAAGATCTACTTAGGGAATGCCTTTGAGTTAGGGAGAAGTAGCCGGAGCACAGAAGACGATAAGAAAAGAAATGTAAGCACCTCCGTCCAAGGCAGAGGATAAGAGTTAGATGGCTTTAGAGATCAAACAGGCACCAAAACTCGTTCAACAGTTGGTGATCACCCCTCAGCTCCAACAGGCGATTCGGCTTCTCCAATTGACACGATTGGAACTGGTTGATCTGATCAGTCAGGAGATGAAGGACAATCCTCTCCTGGAAGAGGCGGAGGAGGGCAGGGAATACGCTGAAGCTGAGGAATCAGTGAGTGAAAAAGGCGAGAGAGAAGCCCCAACAGAAACGGAGCAGACCCAGGAGGTGAAAGGGCAAGGGGAAGGTGCTGATGAGTTTGATTGGGAGAACTATATCGAGAACTATAATCTCAGCACCTATTACAGGCAGAGTTCTTCAGATGGAGAGGAAAGACCGTCTTTTGAAAATTTTCTTACGAAGCGAACCACCCTGGTCGACCACCTCTCATGGCAACTTCAACTCTCTCGTTTCACAGAGGAGGAACATAAGGTAGGGACCTATATCATTGGGAATCTGGATGAAGATGGATATCTAAAGATCTCGTTGGAAGATATCGGTTCAGAGACTCAGGTTCCATTGGAAATGGTAGAAGGGGTTCTCCGAAGGATTCAACAGTTCGATCCGGTCGGGGTGGCCGCGAGAGATTTAAAGGAGTGCCTTCTCATCCAACTGGAACAGATGGCCGTCCGGGACCCCGTCGCAGAAAAGATCGTTTCAGAACACCTCGCCTTATTAAAGAATCGTAATCATCCGGCGATAGCTCGACGATTAGGGGTGACTCTGGACCGGGTGAATCAGGCTGCCTACCTCATCTCCAAATTGGATCCCAAACCGGGACGGGCCTTTGGGGGAGAGGTGATCCAGGAGATCATCCCTGACGTCTATGTTTACAAGGTGGAGGGCGAGTATGTGATCTACCTAAACGACGAGGACATACCCAGGCTAAGGGTCAATTCCTTTTACCGAAATATTCTTACGGACAGCCATTCCGTCGTTGAGGGGGACCGGAAATATATCCAGGAAAAACTCCGCTCCGCTCTCTGGTTGATCCGGAGCATCCATCAACGCCAAAGGACAATTTACAAGGTGACAAAGAGCATCATCAAGTTTCAAAGAGAGTTCTTAGATAAGGGGATCCAGTTTCTTAAGCCTCTGGTGCTGCGTGACGTGGCTGAGGATATCCAGATGCACGAGTCTACGATCAGCCGGGTCACCCACAACAAATATGTTCATACTCCACAAGGGATTTATGAGCTAAAGTTCTTCTTCAATACTGGAATTACCTCTACGCAAGGGGAGACGTTGGCTTCAGAAAGCGTCAAGAACCTCCTCCGGGAGATCATCGCGAAAGAGGATCCGAGGAAGCCATACAGCGATGAAAAACTCGTTCAGATTTTGAAAGAGATGAATATTCACATCGCACGAAGAACGATTTCGAAATATCGGGAGATGATGAAGATCCTTTCCTCCAACGAGCGGAGAAAAATCCAATAAGAAGAAATCCTAAATTCGAAGCACGAAATTCGAATATCCACGAGAGCGTGAGGTGCAAGTCGTAAGCGGTTCTACTCCTGCCCCCGGCAGGCAAGCCTAACGCCTGGCACTTTGCCCCTTACAGAGTAGGATTTCGATATTTCCCCGTCCTCTGCAGAGGCTCTGCTTCGGAGGATGGAGATTTCGAATTTTTGCAATAGGGATAAGGAGTCGATCCATGCAGATTGCGGTGACGTTTCGACATATGGAAACCGATGAGGGCGTGAAAGGGTATGTGAAGGGAAAGGTTCAGAGGCTGCAAAAATATATCGAGAATCCAAAGGAAGTCCATGTGGTTCTTGCCGCAGAGAAGTTCCGGCATATTGCAGAGATTACGATCATCGGAAATGGAATGAGGCTGAATAGCCAGGGACGGGACAGCGATCTTTACGTGGCCATCGATCAAATGGTGGAGAAGATGGAGCGTCAGATTCGTGAACGTCGGGAAAAGGGAAGAAGGAAAAGAAGCAATCCCACAACCCCAAGGGGGGCCCTCCAAAAGGGCGGGGATGTCATGGGATGGATAGAGGAATCAGAACTTTCTTCCCTTATTCAAAGAAGGCATCTCTTTGCAAAAACGATGTCCCTCGAAGAGGCCATCGCCCAACTGGAAATTTCGAGGAAGGATTTTCTGGTTTTTATGAATTCGGATTCGGGACAGGTGAATGTCCTTTCTCGCAGTAAAGACGGAGGGTACGAATGGGTTGAACCCTATCATAAATAAGGAAGCCCGAAGAGAGGAAAAGGTGAAGATCCTGGATTACCTGAAAGAGGAATGGGTTATTCCTGAACTTCAGGGTACGGATAAACATTCTCTCCTGAAGGAGTTGTCAAACGTCTTGGTAAAACCATGCCAGGCTGCCTCTGTGGATGAGCTTCTCCGAGTGCTCCTTGAGAGAGAGAAACTGGGGTCCACGGGAATTGGAGAAGGGATTGCTATTCCTCATGGTCGATTGAAAAAGTTGAAGACTTTCTATGTTTCTTTTGGCCGTTCAATGAAGGGCGTGGATTTCGACTCGATCGATCAGCATCCCAGTCAACTTTTTTTTCTGGTTATGGCTCCTGAGAATTCAGCTGTGGATAATCTAAAACTTCTGGGCCGGATTGTCACCTTGCTGAAGGATACTTCTTTCAAGAAACGATTATTGGAGGCCAAAACCCGGGGAGACCTTTTTCAGACGATAGCCGAAGAGGATGAGAAGTACTGACGACTCCCGGCATGGAGTATTGGAGGACTGGAGTACGGGAATAATGGTTGTGAACTCATAAGCTCCCCGAAGGATGATGAACCCCAATATTGTATTGTTCTACCTTTCCAATGTTTCAATTTTGGAGCGAAGCGGAGCAAGAGTTTGAGCGGCATTCTGGTTCAAGAATTAGAGCAGAATAGAGACAATGCGCTGGGTCTGACCCTGATGGCCGGCCGAAAGGGGCTGAAAAGGAGGATCAACCGCCCGCAAGTTCAAAAAATGGGGTTGGCGTTAACTGGCTTCACCCAATTTATTGATCCCGAATGCCTTCAGATCATCGGCAATACAGAGATGGCTTACTTCCATACCCTTTCAGCGGATCGGCAGGAAGGAGTGATCCATCAGGTCTGTAGCCTTGAACTATCCTGCTTGGTTGTCACTTGCAACTTGGAGATTCCTGAACTCCTGCTCCATGAAGCCGATCAGAAGGGGATCCCTTTATTCAGGACTCACCTGGTCTCGAGCGATTTCATTGAGAGGGTTACTCAATTCTTGGAAGAGAAGTTGGCCTCCACAAGCAGCATTCACGGTGTGCTCATGGATGTCTTTGGGGTCGGAGTCCTCATCCTGGGTAAGAGCGGGATCGGAAAGAGCGAGTGTGCATTGGATCTTGTTCTTCGGGGACACCGGCTGGTCGCGGACGATATGGTCTATATCCAGAAGCGGGCTTCCAATACATTGATCGGAAGCGGTTTTGAAATCATCCAGCATCATATGGAAATCCGAGGGTTGGGGATCATCAATATTCGGAGCCTTTTCGGTGTGGAGGCCATTCGTGAGCGAAAGAAGATTGAATTGGTTGTGGAATTGATAGAATGGGATACCAGCCGGGAGTACGACCGTTTGGGGTTTGAAGAGGAGAAATACACGATCCTGAGTGTGGACCTTCCTATGTTGAAAATTCCGGTCACACCAGGTCGTAACCTGACGACCATCATCGAAGTGGCAGCCCGGAATTACCTCCTGAAAGTGATGGGATATGATTCGGCGTTAGAGTTTGAGAAAAAACTTCTTCACAAGATGGAGGAAAGGGGAGGGGAAAATTTTGAAATCGAGGGCGAGGTGGAGTGAGGAACATCCGGGTGATTCTCATCAGCGGTCTTTCCGGATCTGGAAAAACAACGGCCATCAAGGCCTTAGAGGATATCGGTTTCTATTGTGTTGATAACCTTCCCATCCCTCTTTTGCCCAAATTCATAGAACTCTGTGGGCAGTCTGGCGGAAAAATTTCCAAGGTGGCGGTGGTGGAGGACATCCGAAGCTCGGCGTCCTATCCAACCTGGGAGCAGAGTGGGGAGGGGGAAGGGGGAGAAGATTTCTTGGAGGATTCGAGAAGGATCATCCAGGATCTTCAGAGGGAAGGCTTTCCCATTGAGATTCTCTTTCTAGAGTCCTCCGATCCGGTTTTGATGAGGCGGTTCAGTGAAACTCGACGCGAGCATCCCTTAGCCGTGGGAGGTTCCATCACGGAAGGGATTCGTCTGGAGCGGGAGAAGCTTCAGGGGATACGGGACATGGCCAATCTGGTGATTGATACATCCCAGTTTAATGTTCACCAACTGAAAGAAAAGATTCAGCAGTATGCCCAGGAAGGATGGAGCGCGGGACAGATGACGGTGACCCTGCTCTCCTTTGGATACAGTTTTGGGATCCCTTACGAGGCTGATCTCCTGATGGATGTTCGATTTTTACCCAATCCTTACTTCGTCGAGGAATTGAAACGATTGAAGGGAGACAATCCAAAGGTGGCGGAATATGTCCTTCAGTGGGAGGAGACAAAAGAATTCTTAAAACGTGCCCAGGAGTTTATTCGGTTTCTTCTTCCTCTCTATATAAGGGAGAGAAAGACCCATTTGACGATGGCCCTGGGATGTACGGGGGGAAGGCATCGATCCATCGTGATCGTCAACCGGTTGGCTGAGATGCTCCGAGATGAGTTGGCGGAGAAGGGCGTGTTTCTGAATGTTCGACACCGCGATGCGGAGAAGGGATGAAGAAGAGATGGTGGGGGTTGTCGTTGTAACGCATTGCCACCTGGCTGAGGAATTGATCGCCGCTGCCGAACTGGTGGTGGGAGAAGAGTTGAAACAGTTTCAGCCTGTTTCGATCGATCCCAAGGAAGGATCAAAGGAGATCAGAGAGAAAATCATTACCGCTCTCCGGAAGGTGGACGGAGGGCAAGGGGTACTGATTCTGACGGATATGTATGGGGGGACGCCTTCCAATATTAGCCTTTCTTTCCTGGAGGAGAAGAAGATCGAGGTCATTACCGGGGTCAACCTTCCCATGTTACTGAAATTGGCGACCTATTCGAGCGACATGGATCTGGAATCGTTGGCCGCTTTTATCACCGATTATGGCCAGAGAAATATCAATCTGGCCAGTGAGGTGCTCAAGAAACGGGTCGAGAAGAAGAAGAGTTAAGAGTCATGAGTTTAGAGTCAAAGGCAGACAATAAACACGATGCCCTAGGCTCTATGGCCTTTGCGATTAGAGGAGATGGAAACCCAGACGTTTACGATTAAAAATCGTTTGGGGCTTCATGCACGGGCGGCTGCCCTTTTGGTCAAGACCGCTAACCGCTTTGTCTCGGACGTAGCCATCGAGAAGGACGGCCTCGAAGTGAACGGAAAATCGATTATGGGCATCCTGATGTTGGCCGCCTCCAGAGGTTCGAAGATTACACTTAAGGCGGAAGGAAAGGATGCTCTCCAGGCCATCCAGACATTGGGCAGATTGATCGAGAACAGATTCGGCGAGGAGTGATGATGGCTGTTCAGCAACAGATTAACAAGTTCGTTCAAGGCATTGGCGCCTCTCCGGGGATTGTAACCGGAAAAGCCTATATGATCGAACGATTCAAAGTTCGGCTTCCAGAGAAACAGATCAATCCGGAACAGGTAGAGGCAGAGGTGAGGCGGTTCCTCAGTGCCATTCAGGAATCACGGAACCAGCTGATGGAGATCAAAGAGAAGATTTTGGATCCAGAGGTGCGCCGACATTCCTTCATCCTGGACGTCCATGTGATGATTTTGGATGATCAGATGCTGCTTCAAGACACGATCGATACGATCAGGGGGAAGAAGGTGAATGCCGAATGGGCCCTCGATCTGACCTTGGAGAAACTGGACGCGGCCTTCAAAGCCATCGAAGACGAATACCTGAGGGAGCGACGCAGTGACCTCCACTATGTGTCGGCAAGGATCTTCCGAAACCTCCTTGGAAAGAAGGAAGACGATATCACCAAGATCAAAGGGAAGGTCATTGTGGTGGCCCATGACCTTTCGCCAGCCGATACCCTCCAGATGAACCTGAAAAATGTGGCAGGGTTTGTCACCGATATCGGCGGGAAGGTCTCTCACACCGCCATCCTCTCCCGTTCCTTAGGCATTCCAGCCGTGGTGGGCTTAGAAAAGGCCACCTCTCTCATTAACGGAGGGGATCTTTTAATCCTTGATGGGGAAACCGGAGAGGTCGTCATCAATCCCACGGAAGAAGTCTCCCAGTCTTTTCTCGAACGGAAGCGACGGATCAAATCGATGGAGCGAGAGGTACTGAAATATGCCTCTCTGCCAGCCGAAACCCGCGACGGTGTGCGTATTCGCCTTCAGGCCAATATTGAAATGGTCGAAGAGGTCCCCTCGGCCAAGACGCACGGAGCCGAAGGGATCGGGCTTTATCGTACCGAAATCTTATATCTGAATCGGAAGGACCTCCCCAGCGAAGAGGAGCATTATCAAACCGACGGTCGAGAGCTCGCTGATCGTGTCGGAGTCCGAGACCATCCCCGCATAGTGGAAGGGACCCAGGTTGATGTCCCAGTGGTTGCCGATCATTATGCCGATGAGGATGTACCCTATTATCACGGATTGGCCGTACCTCTGGGCCATGGCCGCCCCGAGGAAGGCGAAGAACATCACGATTCCTATCTCCAATATCACGGCAAACACACCTTCCCAAGA
>Ga0209427_10004748_pt1 | contig 15667 bp, 19 predicted proteins | sample DeeMarSWOR136_30_FD_187465 | JGI IMG/M metagenome (GOLD analysis project Ga0209427, IMG submission 187465) | Marine sediment microbial communities from White Oak River estuary, North Carolina - WOR-1-36_30 (SPAdes) (version 2) | ecosystem: Environmental > Aquatic > Marine > Intertidal zone >...
CACCCATCCCCATCATATGCCCAATCCCCATTGTCAGCATTTGAATAGGAAAAACTATAGAAAGCCCCGCAATACCGAGGGGACCAACGTAGTGTCCGATAAAAATCGTATCCACCACGTTGTAGAGAACCATGACAAACATGCCCATAAATGCAGGCAGGGATAGTTTAAATAGCAACTGACCGATTCGGTCATCGTCTAGTACGTTTTTCCCCCTATTATTCATAGAGCTGAACCGTGCACACCTGTGAAGTTCGTTTAAGTTCCAGCCGGTGTACCCTGGTGCAATTTTGACAGTATGTCTTGGAGCCTTCTCAATGTATCAGATAAATCTTTCAAGTCTTGGTCTGAGAGTTGCCCCATTGTTTCCCGAATAGCATTCATTAGGCTGGCCCTGTGTTCTTCCAAAACAGTCTTCCCACGCGGAGACAAGGTAATAATACTAGTTCGCCGGTCAGCAACATCCGTCTGTCTTTCCACTAACTCCAAATCTACTAACTTATCTATGAGTTTGGTCATCTGGGCTCTGGCAATTTGAAGTCTGTCTCCAATTTCGGCAATATGCAGTTTGCCCTCTTTCTCTAGTAACCTGATAATTTCAAAATGGTGCGGCGTGATACCCGCATCAATATCGGTAAGGGTCGTCTTAATCAGCTTTCTGCGTATCTCTCTGAAGATAAGCGGCGGGATAGAAAGTAAGTCTGTGGTGACTTTTTCCAGAATGTCTTCACGCACTGTTAGATTTGTCCTAATAGAGTAACCAAAAGGTAGTATACATTATATAAAGTTAACAATATATACTAATATCGGCAGATTGTCAAAGATGTACGAGGCAAAATTATATGACTTTGTGGTAGTTGTACTAACTAAGATTGTGCAGCAGCCCTTTTTTAGGGCTGATATCGCCTACATGGTTTTAGTGCTCCTCTCGCGGGAATATCGCTTGCCTACCTTGGGCCGAGGCGTGGGAAAGTGTTTATCCGGCCACCATCAACAATAAGAACATGGCCACTGATATAACTGGAGGCATCCGATGCTAAAAAGAGGGCTGCTGCCGTTAGCTCGTGCAGCTCGGTCAGTCGACCAAGCGGGAGTTGGGTCATGAAACCGCGTAGCACCTCGACATTCGTCCGCTCAGTTTTGACCACGGTTGGCGCCAGCGCATTGACCCGAATATTCCAATGCGCCAGTTCCACCGCCAACAACTTGGTGAGCATAATGCCGCCCGCCTTGATGATGCTATATGCCCCCTGCCAGCCGGTGGGCCTGATACCTGCCGTGGAGGACATGTTGATAATGCTTCCCTTCCTCTTCTCCATCATGACCTGGGCTATCGCCTGGCTACAGAGATAGAAACCCTTAAGTCCGATGTCCAGAGAGTTGTCCCAGTCGCTCTCGCTCAGCTCAACCAGCGGACCACCAGTATAGACCACGGCGTTATTGACCAGAATATCAATGGTGCCAAAATCCTTGATGGTACGCTCGACCAGACTAGTGACTTCATTCTTCACTGTGACATCAGTCTTGAGAGCGAGAGAGCGACGTCCCAGCGCGCGAATATCGCTGGTGACTTCCTCTAGCTCGTCCAGGGTACGGCCGCAGACCACCACATTCGCCCCCGCCTCGGCAAAGGTCACAGCAATAGCTTTACCGATGCCCCGCTTGGCTCCGGTAACAATGGCTACCTTGTCTTTTAGAGAAAAATCAGGCAGTGTCATCTTGGGTCTCCTTTCTCAGACATCGTTCATCTGGGGTCATTATCTTCCAATCTCGCAAAGCAATAGACAAAGAATATCATAACTGGCATAACCCACATGGTCAATAGATACCCATGATGCCTTGATTTCCAGTAAAAATGTCGCCAAACGGCTATTACTATCCATTTATAGTCCTGACCTGCCTGGCTGTAATTGAATAACAATTCTGCAACCCTTGTTACTTCTTCAAGGTAATGAAATGAGTTGTTGTTTCGAAAGTCTCACCAAATTAAGACAGGAGCACAGGGTTCCGCCCTTTCATCTTTTTTGAAACTTTTTTAAAAATATCCGCTCAAAGACTTGACAAAATTAATTTATAACTTTATAATTATTAAGATAATTAAATTATATATTGATTTTTAATAATGGAGACCAGATGAATACAGAGTGGAATGAGCTAACGAAAATGACCCAGGGTAAGCCCGTAATGATTGAACGCGTCCGTGTGGTCGATAGCGGTATCGCCATCGAGGGCAGCTTTACACCGCCACCTCTAGCCAGTCTCTCAGCCGAGGACCAGGTCTTTGTGATGGCATTTATACGCTGTCACGGCTCCATCAAGGAAATGGAAGAAATGTTCGGTATAAGCTACCCTACAGTGAAAAACAGGCTTAACCGCATTGCCGGGCAGCTTCAGTTCATCGAAATCGTCAGGGTCAACCCTGAGGAGGAAGTGGTTGGTGAGCTCGAAAGGGGTGAAATATCCGCCGAGGAAGCAATAAGGAGGCTGACGCAATGAGTCGACCGCCCATGCTGATGCGAGTGCAAATTCATGGGGAGGAGAGGAGATTCTTCTTGTGGCTGCCACTATTCTTGCTACTGCCACTGGCACTTTTGCTTCTCATTATCCTCTCGCCGCTGATATTGGTTGCTATCATCATTCTCCGGCTGAAGGGGCGGGGAAGGCATCTGTCGCCGCCCATTATCAGGGCTGCTTTCGACATACTCTGTTCAATGCCCGGTCTTCGGGTTGATGTATCCAATCGTAATGAACGGGTATATATTTCTGTTATCTAGAAAATAGAAGGAGGAAAAAAAGATGTCTGAAAACCAGAAGAAAATACTAGAGATGCTGGCCAATAAAAAGATAAGCGTTGATGAAGCTTATCGGCTGCTCAGTGCGCTGAAAAATGAAGCGAGCGCACCTGAAAGCACTACAGAGGCAGGGACAACAGGAAAAACCAAGCCAAAATACCTGCGCGTCACCGTGCAGCCTGGCCAGGGACACGAGCATGATGATGCCGAACGTGTGAATGTGCGTGTGCCTATGTCATTGATACGCTCCGGCATGAAGCTCACCTCGTTGCTACCACCCGAGGCAAGAGACAAAGTTACCGAGACTTTGCACGAGAAAGGTATAGATTTCGACATGCGTAATCTGAAGCCAGAAGATTTAGAGGAAATTATCGAGGCTTTAAGTGAACTTGAAGTTGATGTGGTGAGTAATAAAGAAGTAGTGAAGGTTTTCGTCGAATAATGGTGCCGCAAAGCAGTCTTCAGGGAGCTGTGTGCGTGGCTTGATGCTCAGTGTTCTATTGTAATTGTGACCACACAATTTGGACGATTGTTGATTATTTGATCACCTCAACATCAAAGTAGTTACTCTTATACTTTATACTTATCTCAACATGATAAGAGTTTGAAGCCGGACACTGACCTATTTTTATTCCAAATCCTGTGAGACTAGTGAGAACATTACAGCAGCACAAGGATTGTCGTACTTTGTTAGTTTGTTTCTGAGGATTCCTTCTTTAATCGCGCCTGCTTTTTCTGCAACACGCAGGCTGGCCTGATTATCGACTGCTACAGCAATCTCGACCCTAGTAAGTCTCAATTCATTGAATGCAAACCGAGCTAAGAGCAGCGCCGCTGCTGTTGCGATTCCTTTATTTGTCTGGCTCGTTCTGACCCAATAACCGAGGTTTGCTATGCCGATATTACGATCGATAATGCGAAGCCCGCAACCACCGAGATATAACCCCCCGGTATTATAGGATATGGCGAAGTTGTATTCTTCTCCTTTTTCCCACTTGTCAGGTTGTGATTCAATAAAAGTTCTGCTCTCCTCGATAGAATAGTCAGGATGACACCAGGGCATCCATTCAACCATTTCGGAAATAGACTCGCGCACCGCCTCGAACACAGAAGCAATGTCACTTACCTGATATGGGTGGAGCGTTATTACTCCATCGGTCAACCGAATATCTTTTTGCATATGTTCTCCTGGTAGCAGTCATTCAGATATCACTCGTTAGAACGACTATTTGTTGCCGTACTATAGTGCAGTATATTCAAGTATCCCGCCAACTTCAAAATGATACTAGAAGATGCGGGTATTACGCCAATTCTCTACCAGAGGGAGGGAATATCAAAGTAGTCCGGGAAATAACCACCACGATTGACAGGAAATAGTGTAACATTGCACTAAAATGTGTAATTAGGAGTTGTTTGACGACGGGCAAAACGGCAAAGCCCCGATTTTATCGGGGCAACTACAAAAATCTGGAGGTAAAAGGTTGAATGTAGCTATCAGCCTGTCGCTTCTTAAATCCCTGTGAAGTGGCTAGTTAAACTTGCCCATTGCCGCTTCTATTCCCTCCTTAAGAAGACAATTGATGGTTTCCGCCACCGTAGCGATTGCAGGCTTGATTATCGCTTCTTCTTGGGAAAGAAAATCGCTGAGCACATAATTGACTATCGCATCCTCGTTAATTGGCTGCCCCTCTGCCTGGGGGCGTCCAATCCCCACCCTGATTCGGGGGAAGTCCTCACTTCCCAGAGCAGCAATAATGGAATTCATCCCTTTGTGTCCTCCCGAGCCTCCGCTCCGTCGTAGTCGGATTTTACCCAGCGGCAGGTCGAGGTCATCGTGTATTATCAGGAGGTCGCTCAAAGGAATGTCATGCTTATTTACGAGGCAAGCCACAGGGTTTCCGCTGAGATTCACAAATGTCCCTGGCTTGGCCAGCAGCAACTTCTCGCCCCTTACTTCAGCAAGGCCTACTTTGGCACGGCATTGCCTGTGGTCAAAGCGGATAGAGTGAAGCCTGGCGAAGTAATTTAAACACCGGAAGCCAATATTGTGGCGATTATGGGCATACGTCCTGCCGGGGTTACCCAGACCAACGATGAGTTTCATTTACTTAGAGTTTGTGGGAATTCAGTCACCCGATATTATGGCTGATTCTGTTAACGCTAAGCAAATGCTTCTTACTCTAAACAGCAAGCTTGGTTGGTCAAATGGCCTTATATTCGCCTGGTCTTTCCCTTCTCACTACTCTGTCGTTTGGCTCCGGGAGTGGAGGGTGAAGAGTACTGGATCAGCCGTTCCATCAAATTGGCATGTTGCTCGTCCTCATTTCTTGCCAATTCATCTATGTCTCTTCCTGGGTTGAGATACTTGAGTATCTCGTATCTTAGCGTATCGTGCAGCCTGATAAAGGTATGCTTGTCTTCATATGTTAGTGGCAACGTGATTTTCTGGATAAACTCCCAGCCTGCCAGCGTTGCCGGTTCAAGGGCCTTCTCCCCCTTGCTGGTGATCGATACATTTACTACCCTACGGTCTCTCCTGTCTCTTACCCTTCTGACCAGACCAGCTTTGACCATGCGGTCGACTATCATACTGATGCTGTTCGGGCTGCGCCCTAACCACTGGGCTATGTCAGATGGCCTTACAAGGCCGCCGATGTGTTTTATAGCCGTAAGCACTGAATACTGCTCCATAGTAAGATTGTATTCACCATATATTTGGTCCTCACACATCTTAAGCAGGGCGCGAGTTCGGTGCGACATGTACCACAATTTTAAAATTAGATTACCGTCTTCTTTAAAATTTGTCGTCATATTTAGCCTCTCCTAGCTATTTCATTAGACCTTTGCTCGCTTGGAAACTGTGCTATTATAACAGCTTTATTATTTACAACAAATCAACATGACTCGATAGTAGCTTTCCCCAAACCGTGCAGCCCCGCGTTGTATAAATTATGATTCATTCAAGACGTGCACATAGAATTCAAGCGATGAATGAATTAAATGGTATACATAATAGAATTTAAACAGCTTTATATTCTGCGCATTTAGCCTTAATACTTTAATTAAGACGATACTAAAAAGGCTGCATAAGCCACACTAATTTAGACCACCCCCTGAAGATGAGAATTAAAGCAGAGATTCTTTTACGATATAATAATACCAGAAGTAAAAAACTCATCATCTTGGAATTATGCTCGCGGGGATGGCTTGGAAGGGTGGGCTGACAGGCTTCATTGTGAAGGGAGGATGGAATGAGTAAGAAAAAGCTGGCAGGAATCATCGTAGGTTGTATTGTAGTTGTCATCGTAATCTTAGCCGTGCGTCTATCAATGGCTAACTACCTGCGTCCACTTTCGGTCACCTTCGCCGATCCCAACCTTGAGGCAGCGGTCAGGGAAGCCATTGGCAAACCCCAGGGCACCATCTACACTTCAGACCTGGAAGACCTCACTTCCCTTCAGGCTTTCGGAATGAATATCACTGACCTTACTGGGCTGGAGCACTGCACTGCTCTCACGGGGTTGATGCTGGAAGACAACGAAATAGGTGACATTACCCCTATCTCAAACCTCACCAATCTTGAACTCCTAGACCTTAATGGTAACCAAGTAGATGATATCAGTACTCTCTCAAACCTCACTAACCTGAGCTACCTTTACCTTGCCGATAATGAGATAAGTGATATCACCTCACTATCTAATCTGGTGAATTTGGGTAAGCACACTTTCTATTCAATCCCACCTTCAGCCTGCCTCGACCTCAGCCACAACCAGATAAATGATATATCCACACTCTCAAACCTAACCAGCTTGGAGTGGGTGGTTCTTGATGATAACAATATAAGTGACATTGCCCCTCTTGCTAATCTCACCAACCTGACAAAGTTGAGTCTGTCGGATAACCGGATAAGTGATATCGGCCCTCTTGCCAGTCTCACAAATCTGGTAATGCTGCATCTTGCCAATAACCAGATAGATGACATCGCTCCTCTGTCCAATCTAGTGGGTCTAGGTACCCAAGAATGGGAAATGTTTGCTATTTCACTCCATCTCGACGTTGGTGGCAACCAAATAACTGACATTACACCTCTCTCGAACCTAACTGCCCTGAAAAGGCTGAGTCTATCCGATAACCAGATAAGCGACATCTCGCCCCTTGCAAATCTCACCAACATGGAAAACCTGTATCTCTACCAGAACCAGATAAGTGACATCACACCACTGGTGGACAATACAGGACTTGTTGAAGGAGACGAGGTTGATCTTCGGAGCAATCCTCTGAGTGCTGATTCCATCAACACTCTTATACTACAGCTTGAGGCGAGAGGTGTAGAGGTGTTGTGGTAACATAACCCAATAAGCTATTAGCGCAGCCAGATGGATTTGGAATTGAATTAAGAGAAAGTCAATGAGAATAGATATTCTAATTTGCTGTATTCTTGCTTTAGCCTTGTTAGTCTTGATAGGCTTATCATATACTCCGGGATTTGCAGCAGAGGTTTCCGTAACTGGCATAGATAATGGAGTCATAATTCAGAATGTAGGAAACACTCCTTGCCTTGTTGTTGTCAATTCGCTTGAAGGTGAGCAACAGTTCGAGCTGGCTGTTGGCGCAAATGTGACGCTTGTAACACTTAGTAACATAACAACGCGGTTTAATGTTAGAGCATTTGGCTCGGCTATTGTCCAGGTGGATTTAGTGCATTTGTTTAAGCCAGCGGATGGTTGGCCGGGAATCAAGTCCTCAAACTCTACCCTTCTGTTCCATTATGGTTGGGTTATAATCTCCTTAAAAAACCTCGTAGGGAGGTGATTATGTCTAGGATAACAACCTTCCTTAAGGGGTTGGTAAGGAGGATAAAAAGATATATGAAGGAATTTAGCATAGGGTTAACAATGACTTTTATAGCTGCTGCATTTGCCTTACTGTTAGAAAGCCTACATACCAGCAACTATATAACTATGGTCGCATTAGATGTGGCTGCGATTATAGCATTTGTAGCTGCTGTGTGGCTTTGGAATTACACAGTGAAGCAGATTAGGCAGAAAGAGGCAGAAGAAAAGAGTGATAGGGATAGGCTAACAACGGCAATAACCGATTTGGTGGGCGAAATCAGGAAGGATAGAGCCGAAAGAGACAAGGGGAAAACGGGGAATGGTTGATGAGGGTATCCTAACTCGATTTTGCGACTGCTACTATTTGGGGTATGCGGATAAAGGACTTTTATTATGTCATCAAAAGAGGAAAACGCAGGATGGTTAGCAGATACGTTCTAGCAGAGGACTTCAAGTGTAAGTATTGTGGCTCTAAGAACCTGTGGCTCTACGGCAAGTACAAAGGGCAACAGCTATTCTATTGCCGTGACTGTAAACGGAAGTTTACTGGTAACTTTGCTCTGCCTAAAATGCGAAGCCCCATTAAGAACGTAGGAGACGCTCTGCAATCTTATTTCAGCGGCATGTCTCTTAACGAAGTCAAACAGAACATGGAGCAGCAATACGATTACAGCCCATCGGTAAGCACGATATACCGATGGTTAGACCGCTTCATAAAAGAGGCTGAGTACAAAGTAAGGGACACTAAGCCAAACGTGGGCGATGTCTGGATTGCCGATGAGACGGTTATTAAAGTCAATCGTAAGAAGTATTGGCTGTTCGATTGTATAGACGCTAAAACCCGTTTCCTCCTAGCTTCTCATTTATCACCAAATAGAGGCACAAGGGAAGCCAGAGCCTTGATGGAAAAGGCGGCTGAACGTGCTGGTAAAGCTCCAAAGGCAGTAATGACAGATAAACTCGCCGCCTATCTTGACGGCATTGAGCTTGCGTTTGGAGCAGACTCTGAGCATAGGCAAGGCTCACCCTTTGACATTCAGACCAATACGAACCTAATTGAACGGTTTCAAGGTACTCTGAAAGACCGCACAAAGGTACTAAGAGGACTAAAGAGACCAGAGACCGCCAGAAAGTTTATAGAAGGCTGGCTGATACACTATAACTATTTCAGACCGCATATCTCGCTCAAGGGCAAAACGCCCGCACAAAAGGCTGGCATTGTCTTATCTGCTAATGATTGGCTCGACGTAGTCAGACAGCCTACAGATACAGCCACGATTGATATAAACACAAAACCCAGACCGATATTGAGACTTCACCATCCTAAGCCAGCACAGCCTAAGCCTCCAACGTTGCAAAAGGGCGAGGTTTTCGCTGGTCGTGGGTTGGTGAGCAAACGCTACTTCAGAGGGGCGAAGAGAAAGAGGTTACACTAATGTTGTACTTTATAGGGCTTCTAGCATTATCTCTGCTAATAACAGCGTTAATTGTGTTTGCCTTTTTGTTCTTGGCATCGGGCTTTGCATATTGGCTGGCAACATCCTCTAGCACAAAGGCTGCAAGAATACGGGCATTATTGAAACAATCTTTGGAAGAAACGAACCAAGATACCGCTACCAATGCCAGTAACGATGGAAGCCAACAGGGGAGACAGAAACATAAATGTCTTATATGCCGTCTGCACCCTATCCAAAGCATCCAAAAACTTAACCCATTGCTCAAACCCAGGGAACGGGGAATTGATAACTTCGCTTGGGCTAGGGAAAACCTTCGCACAAACCAAAAGAAAGACTACAGAACAGAGTACCCCAAAACTAGCCCAAAAGGCTTTATCCCAAGGCGAATAATTCCTAGATGGCTTACCTTTTCCCAACGGCATATAAGAACTATTGTAAATTGGATTAGAGGGAGAGTCAACGAAAGTGGAAAAGAACCAACTCTACTGACTGGATTATTCCAAATGTCTAGCTCTTTAACTTCGGTATGGGGAGTTGAAAAGTTCTTTTACGTCTTTTCAAATCCTCCTCAAGTCTTAGCCGATATTTCGCTTGACCTTGCCAGACCCTGATTATGGACCTGCGACCTATGGCCAGTATCTGCGACATTTGCGGTTTGCAGCTCGTGATTCAGCTGGCCTCGAAAGTCATAAGACGAAATACGGGGAGTCAAACGCTAGAGTTAGGAGAATTTCTATGATTTGCCTCCAGCCTGATTCAACAAATCAAGGAACTCAGCTTCGCTGAGTGTCTTTGTCCCCAATTTCTCTGCTTTAGCCAACTTAGAGCCAGGGTCGGCGCCCACCACCACGTAAGAAGTCTTCTTAGTGACATCCGAGCCAGCCTTGCCACCGAGAGCCTTTATTTTTGATTCTGCCTCTGAGCGAGAGAGCGTTTCCAGCTTTCCGGTTAAAACAAATTCCAGTCCAGCTAAAGGCAGCTCCTCAAGCTTGGCTTCCTCCACTTTCTCTCTTTCCAGTTTCACACCGGCCTTTCTCAGCTTTTTGATTATTTGCTTATTCCCCTTCTGTCTGAAAAAAGCAACGATGCTTTCAGCTATCTTGGGACCAATTGAGGGAAGAGCTGAAAGTTCTTCATGGCCGGCTTCGGCCAGTTGGTCAATACTGTGGAATTGCCCTGCCAGCAGTTCGGCATATTGGTCACCGACATGCAGGATTCCCAGGGCAAAGATAACCCGGGCTAAGGGTCTGTCTTTACTTCTCTCGATGGAATTAAGCACATTGGAAGCGCTTTTATCCGCCATTCTTTCCAGACCGAGAAGCTGCTCTTTGGTGAGGCGGTATAAATCGGCGGCATCTTTGATCAAGCCAGCCTCGAATAAAGCCTGGCATAGCTTTTCACCCACGCCATCTATATCCATTGCCCCGCGGCTGACGAAGTGTTTGATTCTCTCCAGAGCTTGAGACGGGCAGGCTGCATTGGTGCAGCGGTGCATGGCCTCGCCTTCGGGCTTTATTACCTCGCTGCCGCAGACAGGGCAGCGGCTGGGCATGGAGAAGATTTTCTCCTTGCCGGTACGGCGGCTGACAATAGGTTCTACGATCTCGGGTATCACTTCGCCGGCCCGCTGCACCACGACCCAGTCTCCAATCCTGATGTCTTTGCGGTGAATATCCTCTTCGTTGTGCAGCGCTGCCGAACTGATAACCACGCCCCCCACTCGGACCGGCTCCAGAATAGCGTAGGGGTTAAGACTCCCTGTCCTCCCAACATTTATGCCAATGTCAATAAGGCGCGTAGTACCCTGAATGGCGGGAAACTTATAAGCAATAGCCCATCTGGGCTCGTGCGCCACAGTGCCCAGCTCTTGCTGGAGTGCAATAGAATTGACCTTTGCCACTATGCCATCAGCCTCGTAGGGAGATTTCTCCCGGCTTTCTGCCCAGTTCTGATAATATTTCTCCGCTTCATCGAGGGAGCGGCGTAGGGTACTATTGGGGTTTATCTTGAACCCCAGGGACTTAAGGTATTGCATGATTTTCCAGTGAGTGTCGGGCACCGCCTTGCCTTCAGCCCAACCTAATCCGTAAACGAATATATCGAGAGGACGTCGAGCGGTAATGCTGGAATCGAGCTGCCTTACCGAGCCGGCAGCGGCATTCCTGGGATTGGCAAACAGCGGCAGCCCCTCTTTAGCCCTCTCGTCATTAAGCTTCTTGAAACCAGCCTTAGGAAGATAAACTTCGCCGCGGACTTCGAATCTGGGCGGCGCCTCCCTGGGCACGGAAAGGGGAATGCTCCTGATTGTTTTCAAGTTCTGGGTGATGTCCTCACCCCGGTAACCATCACCCCTGGTTGCTCCTGTGACGAGCAAGCCATCAACGTAAGTCAAAGCTACTGCCAGACCATCAATTTTGGGCTCGCAAACAAGGTCAAACTGGCGCCCGCCTAAGAGGTTATTTACTCTTTTATGCCAGGCCGCTAGTTCTTCATAGGAAAAAGCGTTGGCCAGACTCAGCAAGGGCTGGGGATGTTCGACAACTCCGAACGCTTCTACAGGGGGCGCTCCAATTCTTTGCGTCGGCGAATCAGGGGTAACAAGCTCAGGATGCTCAGTCTCAAGCTGCCTGAGCTCTTTCATCAACTCATCGTACTCGGCATCGCTGATTTCAGGGCTGTCCAGCACGTAGTAGCGATGATTATGGTAGTTAATTAATCCCCGCAGGTCTTCTATTCTTTGCCTGGCCTTATGTATATCTCCCATAAAGCTAATTCCTATTTATAGTATAGCAAAACTTCCCGCTATGAATCTTGCCTTGTGGCTATCTCTTCTCCAATTCATTAAACCTGTTTTGTATGCTAGAATCAGACGAGTCTTATGGGAACGATTTCCCTTGCTTCATCTGGTGGGCAACACCGAGGCTTGCATATGAAATAGGTGGAAGCATGAATGAGATAAAGTACAGGCCAATCGGAGTTATTCATTCTCCGTTTAAGGAACCCAAAGGGACACCTATACAGCCAGCAGGGGCTAAAGGTATCAACGGGACCGTCGAGATATTCCCTGAATATACTGAAGGCCTAAAAGATATTGAAGGGTTTTCTCACATTATCTTGCTATACCACTTTCATCTATCCAAAGGGGCGGCATTGATAGTGAAGCCCTATATGGATAGCGAAGCGCATGGAGTGTTTGCCATGCGAGGTCCCAGTAGACCTAACCCTATTGGTATTTCGGTAGTGCGCCTTGTCAAAGTTGAACGTAATACTCTCCAAATTCAAGATGTGGACATTGTGGATGGGACACCCCTCCTGGATATTAAACCGTACGTTCCCGAGTTTGACACAAGGGAAGTGGAAAGGATAGGGTGGCTAGGGAAAAGTGTGCATAAGCTTTCCACATCTAGAGATAATGGAAGGTTCACAGAGTAATGTGTCTGAATTAAGATATGGGGAAATACGAAATTCTAGCTCTTAGCTTTTGTTGTTACGACTTCTCAAATCTGTGATTTATTGAGCAATTCCTGGACTATTTTGAGGATGTGAAGATGGCTACGAAACCAGTTGTATTATTGTAATTAGGTTATTCGCTCTGGTAATTGATACCTCTCATTAGACGCAGAGATGAAAAACAAACTACGGAGATTACACAGGAGAGTTTTTACTTACTCGTTTTTCCCGAACGGGCAGATATAAACACATATACCACAGGCTGAGTGCAGAGTTGTTCGTTCGCGTAGATAGTGGTTACATGCTTCGGCAGCGAATATCTCGCTCCTTGGTCTGGGCTTATCGAAAGCCTGTCCAGTAAAGGCCTGTGCTGGACAGCCTTTCACACATGCAGAGCAGTCGTGGCACATCTCATCCATAGGTATTCCTGCTTCTAACGGAGCATCTGTGAGCACCGTGCCCCATCTCACGCGGGGACCATCTTCCGGTGTAACGAGCAAGGCACTCTTGCCAATCCACCCCAGCCCAGCCAAATGAGCTGCTAATTTGTGGGAGAACACACCTGTAAGCCTGGTTCTATCGACTGTTTGAGACGACGGGACCACGAAAGCTTGAAAACCGGCTTTATCCAAAGATTGGGCTAACATCATAGAAATCGAGTCTATACGAGGATTCACGATTTGATACACGTAATGCCAATAAGTATGCAGGGCAGCAGGTTCTTTATGATGGACCAGCGTATTTACAATGCCATCCGTAAGAACGAAGCCATGGGAAACAGCTCTTGGAAACTGGCTAAGAAATTCTCCGCCCTGCTCGGCAATACGCTGCCTGGCCAGATTAAGGTCAGCTATACCGAAGTAAGTTGCTCCCATGTCCTTAGCCAGAGATTCTAGCTTGCCTATGAGATTGACTTTATCCATATCTTTCATAGCTAATTCAAGTATGCAAGTATAGCACAACAAAGCTTCCCAACCTTAATTTTACTCTCAAATGTATCGAAATTACTAACGTTGAGATGTTTGTTTTGTCACCCTGAGTGGTAGTGAATGGCTCAGAATGATAGGAGGAGGTTGTTTAGTTACCTCCTAACTCTACGATATTTGCTATAATCAAGGCAGATTTACAAAAAAGAGATAGAGTACAAGCCAGAAGGAGGATAAAACATGGCTACAAAATACGTTGTAATCAGGTTCTTCGCTCCGGTGATTGATGCTACTGTCAATGCTCTTATGAGTGCCGTCGACCAAAAAATGAAGCAAGGGACAAAAGAGTTTATCATCCTTATTTCTTCGCCTGGTGGCTCTGTTATCCATGGTTTAAGCGCATATAATTATTTGAAGGGATTACCTGCTTCCATAACCACACACAATTTTGGCAGCGTGGACTCGATAGGTATTGTCATATATTGTGCCGGTTCGAGAAGGCTATCAGTGCCCCAGGCGAGATTTTTATTTCATGGCGTTACTGCGCAGTTCAGGGGAGAGCAGAATTTAGAGGAGAAACTGCTGGAGGAAAGGTTAAAGGGATTAAGGATTGATGTGGAGAACATTGCCAAGATAATCGCAGCAAATACAGGTAAAAACGTCAAAGATATTACTGATGCCATGATTGAGAGGACAACTTTGAATCCAGAGGAGGCACAGTCCTGGGGTCTAGTACACGAAATCAAGTCAGAGCTATTTGAAGCAGGGAGCGAAGTGATTGCCATACAGTTTCAACAGCAACAGCCACAACAACTTCCGCGAAAGGTGTAACATGAGCCGAGGCCCGCGTCCCGACTGTTCTCTGTTCGAAGCAGAATGATTCGTACTCTGGTGCCGTCAGATTTCGATGCCATACTCAAGGTCATAAATGATGCTGCGCAGGCTTACAAAGGAGTAATCCCGGATGATAGGTGGAATGAACCGTATATGTCGGCGGGGGAATTAAAAGAAGAAATTGAAGCTGGCGTACTGTTCTATGGAGTGGTGGAAGGAGGGCATTTGCTAGGAGTGGCCGGAATTCAAACCCTTAAAGATACTACCTTGATTAGACATGCTTATGTGCAGCCAGGATGCCAGAGAAAGGGAATTGGCACTAAGCTACTTGAATATCTCTTAGGCTTGGCCGAGACTCCCGAAGTCCTGGTAGGGACCTGGGCTGATGCCATATGGGCTATTCGATTCTACGAGAAACATGGTTTTAAACTGGTATCGTCCAGGGAAAAGGATAGACTCCTGCGGACATATTGGAACATCCCCCAGAGGCAGGTTGAAACTTCAGTGGTGCTGAGGATAATTTCTTCTTTCTAGTTAATAGTATGACTAACCAAATTTGTTAATAGCTCGCACTCATCCAACATATTAGCGATACCTCGATTTCTTCTCATTGTAAAACAATCTTATGTCGATTCTTCCCCCACAACCACCATAGCGAGGGCTTGTCATATACCTCTTATTACGATATACTTTGTCACGATATAGTTCACAAAGATTTTCTGGAGACAGAGGTGAGTATTAAAGAGGCTCTAGAAAATGCTGCCAGCGCAATACCAAATAAGGAAGCCATAGTTCTTGATACTCAGAGGATTACTTATGGTGAGCTGGATGAAGCTTCTAACAGAGTAGCCAATGCCCTCATGAAGCTGGGGATGAAAAAGGGTACCCATGTGGCTATTTTGATGTCCCACAGCCCAAAGTGGGTCATCAGTTATTTCGGGGTGATTAAAGGTGGGGGCATAGCTGTGCTGCTTAACACTGCGCTTAAAGCACCTGAACTTGATTCTTTGCTGCGAGACTCCGACTCGGTAATTCTGATAACGGAGAAGAAATTTTCTCGGATGCTTTCCTCAGTTTTGCCCCACATTCCTTTACTAAAGGACGTAATTGAGGTTGATGCAGCTTCTTATACCAGGATGATAGCTAGCAGCTCTTCCGCATCACCGGCTATCGATATAAAAGACGATGATGAAGCTACTATATTTTACACCTCTGGCGTCCTGGGGAAGCAAAAGGGCGTGGTACATACGCATGCTTCCCTTATGGGAACTCCTCCCATAGTTTCCGCAGGCATACAACGGAAAAGAGAAGATGTCATTATAGACCTTGTTCCCTTTTCTTATCTTTATGGCTTATTCGAGGTTCTTTTTGGT
>Ga0209427_10004749_pt1 | contig 15661 bp, 17 predicted proteins | sample DeeMarSWOR136_30_FD_187465 | JGI IMG/M metagenome (GOLD analysis project Ga0209427, IMG submission 187465) | Marine sediment microbial communities from White Oak River estuary, North Carolina - WOR-1-36_30 (SPAdes) (version 2) | ecosystem: Environmental > Aquatic > Marine > Intertidal zone >...
GCTTTGGAAACACTGGACCTGATATTGAAGGTGGACGGTGAAAGTGTGCCGGCGCGCCGGCTGAGAGTAAGGATACTGGGAAAGCTTGCCGAGGGTGATATCTGCCTTATGTCCCGGAATGTCTGGACCTACTATCGGGACGAGGACAAGGAATTTCTCAAGAACCATTCATAGGCTACAGGAACGTCATTAAGACTCAATCTACACCTGAAATGACGTTCTACGTGTATCAAAGGGACTTTGAATTTAAGAACCATCATCGGGATATGATTCCTGCGGTACGCAGGTATGCTTACCATTTTCATACTCAGCTTATGTTACTACCATTGAATGAACATCGGCATGATGACGTGGGTGTAGTTGTCCGTGCCTACCGGGCGTATCAGGCCAGGACTTGACGGATTGGTCATTTCCAGGGATACCTGTGATTCGTGGAGCGCGTTGAGAACATCGGTGAGGTATTTACCATTGAAGGCTATTTTGGACTCGTCGCCCTCTACAGTGGCGTCAATCTCTCCGACGTCATCGCCTATCTCCTCGGAACGGGCGGAAACGGAGAGTTTACCGGGGCTGGTTTCACCGCCCGGAGTTATCATCAATCGAACAATGCCGCTGCCGTCACGGGCGAAGATGGAAGCGGTACGGGTGGCCTGTAGGAAGTCGCTGACGTTGACGATTACCCGCGTGGTGTAGCTCTGGGGGATAAGCTGGCTGTAGTTCGGGAAGGAACCCTGAATAAGCTGTGAGACAAGGTTAATATTCTGCAAGCGGAAGAGTACCTGGCTTTTCTGCGGATTAAGGGTGATATCCACGGGTTCTTCCTGGTCGGCAATCAGGCGGTTCAGTTCCGCCAGAGTATGGGCCGGTATGATAACCTCCGTTTTCTGGCTGACAGCGGTGGTAATGGGTAGTTCATAGACGGCCAGTCTGAAGCCGTCAGCTGCTGCCAGTATCAGCGATTCTTTCTCAAACCGGGCGCTGACACCGGTAAGTACGGGGCGGGATTCCTCGGTGGCGGCCGCAAAAACAACCTGATTGATGCCCTGTCGGAGAGCATCAACTTCTACGGTTGTCTTTATTCCGTCATCGACACTGGGTATCGGGGGGAAATCTTTTGCATCAACACCGCTGATACGGGCCTCGAAGCGGGCGCATTTCAAACCGAGTGTCTTGGTCTGCGGCGAGAGTTGAATTTTGATGGTATCGTTGGGAAGAGAGCTGACAAATTCAGTGAGGAGACGGGCGGGTACGGTGATGGTACCTTCCTCTTCAATTTTAGAGCCGAGCCAGCAGGTGATAGCCATTTCCAGGTTGGTGGCAACAAGCTTTAAACGCCCATCATCGGTAGCCAGAAGCACATTATTGGTGATGGGTAGAGTGGTCCTGGTGGCAACGGCTCGCCCGACGATGTTAAGGCCTTTATTAAGATTCTCCTGAGTACATGATAGTTTCATGATGCACCCCCAATATCAGCAGTGGTGGACTAGTATACTACATAATGCAGCACTATTCAAGCTTGATATCGCCGCTTTTTCCGCCGCTTTTTTTTACGAGTCGGATGTTCTCTATTTTCATGCCTCGGTCAACGGCTTTACACATATCGTATATTGTCAGGGCGGCTACTGCAGTGGCGGTCAGCGCTTCCATCTCCACGCCGGTTTTACCGCTGCTTTTTACGGTGGTGGTAATCTCGATGGTGCTGTTCTTTTCATCGGGAGCGAATTCAATATCCACATTATCAATCAAAATAGGATGGCACAACGGTATAAGGTCGGGCGTACGTTTGGCAGCCATGGTGCCGGCCAGTTGAGCAACCGACAGGACATCGCCTTTGGCGGCGCCGCCCTCCCTGATTAACTGGAGAGTATCCGGTTGCATTCTCACTAGGCCTTTAGCTACAGCCCGGCGGACAGTATCGGCCTTGCCGCCGACATCGACCATTCTGGGTCGACCGGAATCATCCATATGAGAGAGCTCTTTTTTGGCCATCTCCAGTGCTATCCTCCCACCTGAGAGAAGGGCCTGCCATTGCGTTTTTTGCCTTCGGCCAGGCGATGCCCTTCCGGTTTGGCGGCAATCGTCTTTTCAATGAGGCTTTTCAGCTCGGTAACAGAAGCGCCACGGCGCAGGGGTTCCTTAACATCAATCTCCTCCTCGCTGAGGAGGCAGGGGCGGAGCTTGCCGTCAGCCGTGAGGCGGAGTCGATTGCATTGGTAGCAGAAGTGCTCGGTAATCGGGGTAATAAAGCCGACGGTGCCGACAGCACCGGGGAGTCGGAAATACTTAGCGGGTCCGTTGCCCTTACCGCCCTGGCAGGGCTCCAGTTTACCCAGCGTCTCGATAGCACGCCGGATATCACTGACGGGAACAAGCCTGAAAGCCAGGGGCTCTTCGTCGGTCACCGGCATGTGTTCTATGAAGCGTATGTGCCAGCCATCACTGACGGTCTTCCGGGCAAAATCGGGTATCTCATCGTCGTTGATGCCCGCCATGACCACCATATTTATCTTAACAGGTTCCAGACCGACCCTGTGAGCCGCCTCAATGCCGCTGAGGGTATCTTCAAGCTCGCCGCAGCGCGTTATCCGGCGGAACCTCTCCGGCTTCAGGGTATCCAGGCTGATATTGACCCGGTGCAGACCGGCTTCTTTAAGCTCGGCGGCATACCGCGATAAAAGGACGCCGTTGGAGGTCATGGCGATATCGCTGATAGTATTGATTCCGGCTATAAGCCTGACCAGTTCCGGTACGCCGGACCTGACCAGCGGCTCACCGCCGGTAATCCTGACCCTGTCAATGCCCATCTCGGCGGCTACTTTTACTAGGGTGAAAATCTCCTCATAAGAGAGGATATCGTCATGGGACATCAGGCTGACGCCTTCCTCGGGCATGCAGTAGACGCAGCGCAGGTTACAGCGGTCAGTCACCGAGATGCGCAGATAATTAATGGGACGCTGGAACGAATCGGACAGTCCGGTCATATTGTTTACCTTTCCAAGTGTATTATACAGGAAAGTGATAGCGATACGCTAGAAGGGGAGATTAATATACCTCACCCCCTGCGTCCCTTTTTCGCTGGCGCACTCCCTTCTTGGGGAGAAGGAGTGAAATGGCTTTTACGAAGTGGTTGCCTTAACTGAGAGGATTTGTGCTAATATAATGCACGAAATAATGCCCCGGGGACGAGGATGCCTAAACATAATAAAAGAAGATATTATTTACTATATTATGGCACTCCCGTGGTGATGATTATAATAGCACTCCCCTTTATGATCATTAGTAATGTTCCATTGTTCATTATAATATTGGGTATTATTTTGGCGTTGTTATAGGGAAGTTCATGCTATGCTGTATATAACAAAGGTTATAAAATTGTACCTGCGCAACTGGTTTTTCCTTTTGTAAAGATTGGGAAGAACGGCATTAATAGCTTAAAAAATAGAGCCTCAACTATAAAAAAGGAGAAAAGGCGGAGAAAATGACCCAGGAAATAATACCACTGAAGCTGCCTATCGTCAACTGTTACCTGATAAAAAATGAGGACAACTATTTCCTCATCGATACCGGGTTTGGTTTGCAGCGGCGTACCGTCAAGAAAGAAATGAATAAAGCGGGCTGCCGTCCGGGTAATCTGACGCTAATTATTATCACCCACGGGGACTCGGACCACACCGGCAACGCTGCCTATATCCGGGAGAAGTACGGGGCGAGGATAGCCATGCACCCCGGCGAGGTGGCGACGGTGGAAAAGGGCGACATGCGCCTGAACCGGGATTTTAGAAAGAACCGCAATAACCCGATTACCGGGATGATATTAAAAATGCCTGTTGCCCGGTTGAGTAAAGCTAACCGGTTTAAGCCGGATATTTATCTGGAAGACGGACGGGATATGTCCGAATACGGGCTCGACGCCAGAGTTATCCACATACCGGGGCACTCGATGGGCTCGATGGGGGTACTGACGGGAGAGGGCGATATCTTCTGCGGCGACCTGTTGCTGGGTGGCAAAAAGCCAAAGAAGAACAGTCTCGTCGATAGCGCCGCGGATATGGAGGCGAGCATCGAGAGGCTGAGAGAGCTGGAAGTAAAAATGGTATATCCCGGGCATGGCAAGCCGTTCAAGATGGCGGATCTTGTTTAGAGAATCGTTCCTCGACAGCGTGTTATTCCGTGAATATGCTAGGTTTTATTCCAGTCCCTGAGCAATTTCCTGGCTTTTTCTGCGGCCCGTGCGCGGTGACTGATTTTATTCTTCTCCTCCGGTGAAATCTCCGCCATGGTCCTGCCCAGCTCCGGCACGTAGAAGATGGGGTCGTAGCCGAAGCCGTTATAGCCCCGGGGCGAGGTGGTGAGGACGCCGCGGCACTCGCCGGAGACGGTACGGACAGTACCATCGGGTGCGGCGATAGCGATAACGCAGCGGAAGCGGGCGGTACGCTTATCATCGGGAACGCCTTTGAGCTTTTCCAGCAGGAATTTATATCTGTCAGCATCGGTGGTGTTTTCGCCGGCGTAGCGGTGGGAGAGGACTCCCGGCCCGCCGTCGAGGGCGTCGACCTCGATACCGGAGTCGTCAGCCAGGGTGAGCAGACCGGCTGCGGCGGCGAGTGCTTTAGCCTTTAAAATGGCGTTTTCCTCGAAGGATTTTCCGGTTTCCGGAACATCGGTGGTAATGCCTTCGTCAGCCATGGTGACAAGTCGAAAAGGGATACCGCGGAGCAGGCTACGATACTCACGGGCTTTCCCCTCATTGTTGGTAGCTATCAGGAGCTTTTTCTCAGTCAATGGCACTCCAAAACGTCTGGTTAAAACAGAGCCGCTGTAGAACACAGCGGCTCAACCAGTGCTTTTATATTAACCGTTACCGGGATATCAGTCAAGGTCTTCGAACCGGCCCCTGAGCTTCTCCATGACCTGGGGCATGGTGGTGTACTCCATCTCGTCGAGAGGGAGGCGGTGAGGCTCGAAGGGCCCGTGACGTCGCATCATATCGGCCATCTCGTTCGCCTGGTGACGCGCCAGGTTGAAGGACTTATCGGCGAACATGTCGCGGGGGCCGACCAGCTTGCCGTTGTTTAACTGGTAACCGAGGCAGATAACGCGAGGGGGGCCGTCGAAGCGCGATGGCGTGCTGTCGGGCACCGATACCGGCATCAGAGGTCCCATGTGGGAGCCGCGCATCCATCCCTCGACCAGTATCGGAGAAGCAAAGGGCTCGAGTACTTCACCAACTGCCGGGAATATTCCCTGACAGCGGACGATGCAAACGGGGTCGTCCTTGCCGACGTACTTACCGGCTAAAAGCGAGAGGCGTTCGGTGGAGGATGCCGCCGCGATATCACCGCTATCCCGATGATAAACGTATTTGAGCGCGAATCTTGCCGGTGCACCGATGAACACCAGCATGTCATAGATTTCGTCAGGGGAATTAAATCTTATCTTCTTGTGCTCTTTAACGTCGTGTACCTCAAAGACATAGCCGCTGTGCATGGTGGGGGCGATGACCAGGCCGATGGTATTAAAGGGGTCGGCGAACATCTTGTAGAGCGGCATGTTCCAGGCTCCGGCCGAGGTCTTATCCGCCATGAAAATAAGGACGGGCTCGGCGGTCCTTTCTTCGAACTCCATCTCCGCCAGCCCGGGGCCCATGCCCTTGACGTTGCCGGCGAAGGCATCGGAAAGCAGGTCCTGTCCGGCGCCGTAAAGCTTCATTTTTTTAGCCAGTTCGGTACCGGTAACGAAGGTGTCCCAGGCCAACTTGTGTATATCGTAGGCGCCGACTCCTTTCTGATGGGTCATGATGAGCTGCAGGTCATCGCCGCATTTGGTAGCCTGGCAGTCGATCAACATGCCGGCTTTTTTAGCCTTTTCTAGGCATTCGGCGGCTTTGGCGATGATATCAGGGTGCGATTCGGAATGACCGACATAACCGCCGATGTCAGCCTTGATTACGGATAGTGTAATTTTCATAATTCCCTCCGCGCAAAATTAATATTCAATGCCTTTTCGGGCACTAATCCCTTTTTCAAACGGGTGTTTGATATTAACCATCTCGGTTACGAGGTCGGCCATCTCGATGAGTCGGTCGTCGGCATAACGCCCGGTGAGAATAAGCTCGACTTTACCCGGTTTCTGTTTAACCAATTCGACAACGTCATCGAGTTCTATCAGTCCGAACTCGATGGCCACGTTCACTTCATCCAGCACCACAAGGTCGTATTTACCGTTGAGAGCGGCCTCACGGGCGGTTTCGAGTGCTAGCTTCGCCTGTTTGATATCCTCAGGGTCGACGTTATCCCGGTTGATGAGACGCCGCAGGCCGAAACTGACGAGGGTAACGTTGGGCAGTTTGGTCAGGGAATCGTATTCCCCATAGGTATAATCTCCTTTAAGAAAGAAGACAATGAAAATCCTTAATCCGTGACCGGCAGCCCGGAGGATTGTACCCAGCGCCGCCGTCGTTTTACCCTTGCCGTTGCCGGTAAAGACCTGAACCAGACCCTTGCCGCCTTTTTGTTTAGACGAAGCCACTTCTTCCTTGAAACGGTCGATTAATCAATATCCACAGTCATTCTATTCAGGTACTGTAGGAAAAAGGGTAGCATGCGGTTAGAAAAGGGTAATATTTCTGGTGGTGGTATAAACACGGAAGTCTCCGGGGTTCGGGAGTGAAACAATGACATCTGTCAAATATATGCATATAATAAGCCCAACAGTCTATTACACGATAAGAAGTTATATGTCAAGCAGTGGCGACTATCAGAAATATGAGCCAATTGTCAATCAATTCAGTTTAACAATAATCGTCAGATATGTCAATAGCTGTTCATCATCGCTACCCTTTTAGGGTGTCGTAATGGGCAGGTGTAATTTCTCGCTGGAAATACGTTTAAAATCAAAATGTGTGAAAAAAAGTCAGCGGTCATGCCAGAGAGTAAAAAAAGTCAGCATGAGTTAAGTTGGCTTGACATTCTACAGTAATAACACTATGATTTTTCGTACGTGAATAAACGTAGAAATTATATAGCATATTGTATTAAAAAGTAGAGGAAATTTCTCCTGTGCATGAGTGAAAAGGTAACAATTAATCGTAGGTTATACCCTGTCAATCCGTACCATCTGAAGGCCAGAATATTGTATAAACAGGGCAAATAAAAAGCCCGATAAAACCAGAGTTCCTGGTAAAAGCATGGCCGGAGGTACGATGGTCAAAAGGCGACCGATTATGGCACATGACGTTTTTATCAGCTACGCAAATCAGGACAAAAGAGTTGCTGATACGATACGCGCAGCTCTTGAGGAACATAATATCAGGTGCTGGATTCCGTCACGAGATGACTTACCAAGAGAAGGGTATAGTCATCAGATAATTGAGGCTATAGTAACAAGCCGCGTATTTTTGGTACTGGTATCATCAGGCTCAATGAACTCTCCTCAGGTGTTACATGAAGTTGAAACGGCTGTGAACAAGGGTATCCCGATTATTCCACTGATTATTGAAGATATCAAGCCATCGCGTGTCTTCTCCCATTATCTTTCTAGTCCCGTACCACGACTTGAGATTTTCAGGCAACCCCTTGAAAAGGGTCTGGTAAAGGTTGTTGATACTGTTCGGGTAGTACTGGCAGACCGCTCTAGAGATAAACCCGAGGAGGAAACAAAGGAGCCGGGCATCCCGGAGATCAAAAGGATGATAATCGAGATAGCTACTGAAAAATATGGCTGGATAAGCCTGGAGGACGTGGTCGGTAGCATCCGTATTGATATTGATACGGCCAAGAAGTGTTTGCGGGAATTGAAGGCTAAACGCCAGGGCGACCAGTACACACTCCCGCAGGTGGAGTCTAGGTATCGGAAAGATTCGGCAGGTGATGATACTCCCCGCAAGAAGACACCTGAGAAACCGTCAAAACGTAGTAGCCTTATGAAAAATCTAAAAGGCAAACCGGAACTCCCTGCGAGAGAAGGGTTGGTTGCCGAGTTAGAACGGCTAATTAAGCAAAGGCAACAAACTGAAAAAGAAACTAAACTGCTCTCCGCTCAGATTGATAAACTTTACGAAGAAGGCCGTAGTAAGAATGAAAATCAGAAATACACTCTGGCACGTAGAATCAAAAACCTGAATGCGCAGGTTAAAATGAAAAATGAAGCACTCCAGCGTCTTTCTAATCAGATGTTTACTATTGAAAATTTGCTATTAATTACAGAAGAAACTTTAGATAGAAAGCGTAAGATAGCGTTATCTAAGCTGGGTTTAAAACAATATCTTCCTCAAAGTATCAAAGATATACTTAAACCTTCTCAAAGCATCAAAGATATATTTACATCCTTTGATCGAGATGATGCGGAAGACGAGGAAATCAAAGAGATAATGGAATCCTGGAAATCAGAGACCTCCGAAGTCTCAAAATCCGTTCAGCCTTCAGGAGGTATCAAACAAAAATCCGGGAGTCCAAATGTACCCGGTGACAGGGTTGACCTGGTGCACTTTAGCGTCACCTCGCCACCCACCGTCCGGGCTGGTGAGTCTATCATCGTGGGAATCTGGGCTCATCTGGAAAAACAGAGACGGGAAGTAAAGAGACGAGCGCAGGAAGAAGCACCGGATGAAGAGATAAGCCTGAAAACCCAGGGTCCGGTAGAAGTGGCCAGGGGTACTATACTGAGTGTACGCCTTACTCTTGATGACTTTATCGTTGAACCGTCGGAAGCCACTATTCTATGGCGTGGTGAAATAGGCAATACCACCTTCGGGGTAACTGTTCCCGGAAATGCTAAAAGGGGAAGTAGAGTTGGCGTAGCCACCATTCATAAAGATGGTTTCCAGATAGCCGTTATCCATTTCAAGTTACGCGTGGGAAATAAGACTACGGTTCCCAAAGAAGTCGAAGCCACCGTAAAGAGGCACCGCACCGCGTTCGCCTCTTACGCCAGTGTAGACAGGGCTGAGGTTGTCAAGCGTATCCAGGGAATGCAGAAAGCCCTCCCGGAACTGGATATTTTCATGGACGTGGCTTCGCTGCGGTCCGGCCAGAATTGGCAGCAGGAAATTCATAGAATCATTCCATCGCGAGATGTGTTCTACCTGTTCTGGTCTCGTGATGCCAGCCAGTCACACTGGGTCGAGGAGGAATGGCGCTACGCGCTGAAAAAACGCGGACTGCATTTCATTGACCCCTGCCCGCTGGTTTCTCCCCGTAAAGTGCCGCCCCCGCCTGAGTTGGAGAGCCTGCATTTCTACGATCGTTGGCTGATTTACGAAGAAAACAAAACGGCCGGATAGGTGCGTTTTTGCTATCCTCTGGAAGAAATTCTACAAAAACTCGGGAATGACCATCCCACATCCTGGTCTGGCATTGTATGAAGCCCGATATAGCAAAGTTGGGTGCTTATGCAAGCTAGACAGAACCGGGGAATCATCAGCCTTTGGTCGATGGTTCAATCCCGGCCGCTCCCGCATCTTTTTTTATCTAATCCTCAGATTAATCTAAAAAGGTCTCCTGATAAGGTACATTGATTGCTCGGTTAACAATCTTGTATGGGATGAATCAGCATGGTCAGGTAAAACGCCCATAGCTATTAAGCAATCCTCACATACAACCTCGTTCTGATGAACGTAGACTTTACCGGGATAATTATTCGGTTCCTCGGTGAACTCGCGGTCGCATTTTTTACATTTAACTTCCATCATTCCCTCCATCACTACAGATACTCTCTATTCAAATGGTAACTATCAAATTGATGCTTGTCAATGCATAACCAGTTAATTCACAGCCTCGCCACCTGTTTATATTTATAGCGTTTAGAAAAAGTGGCGCACCTCTTTGCCAAATGGCCAATTCGGTAAAATCCTTCATCGAAATTGGGGGGTATTACCGATTATAAAAGTACTATACATACCTATAGTAGAAAGTACCGAAAGCATATTGAGTAAATAGTACTGGTAGGAAGCATAATTTACAAGCATGGGCCGCATAATCAAGATAATGGGAATAGTAATATTAGTCGCTATAGTTGCAGGACTGGCCGGGATATATTTTCTGGATGATTATGATGCCTATGTAGTTAAAAGTGACAGCATGAAACCTACTTTTAAAAGCGGCGATATGGTGGTTATTGGCAGTCCCGGCAGCTATTTCACGAAAGATATAGCACCGGGAGAGATAATCACTTTCGAGCGCAACAACAACCTCGTAACACACCGCATTATATCAGCAGAAGGAGATAAGATTTATACAAAGGGTGATAATCAAGAAGAGCCTGACCCCTGGGCGGTATCCCGGTTTTTCGATGTAAAGGGAAGCTATATGTTCCATATACCATATATAGGCCTGGTCTCAAATTTCATTAAGACAAAAACAGGATGGTTTTTATGCGTGATACTGCCTGCTGCTTGCCTGTTGGGTTTTATTATCAAAGATATAGTCAAAGAAGTACGGCAGCATTCTATATATTCATAAACAACCGAATTTGTAGTGAAAACGCGACTAATCCAAAAAAAGGAGGACAAGGGGATGAAAAAAATCATAGGATTGTCAGTTGCGGCGTTACTGATAATAGGTGTGATTGGCGGAGCCACGCTCGCCTATTTTAGTGACACAGAATCCAGTACCAACAACACTCTCACAGCTGGGGTACTCGACCTGAATATCGACGGAGGAAATGTGGCCGTGACCACCCTCACCGTGGCTGCTGCAGAACCCGGAGGCTCAGGCTCAGGTAGCAGTACTCTTACAAATGTGGGCAGTATGACGGGCGAACTGGATATTTCGACATCACCCGTAACCAACACCGGCGCTGTCAGCGGCACGAGTGAATACGCCGATGACAGTGGTGACCTGGGTGCTGTTGCTCAAATCGCCATGTACCTCGACATCGACCAGAGTGGTACTGTGACCGCTGGTGATATCGGCCTGCAATCGGATGGAACTACCTATGATCCTACCGGTGGACTTGCCTACGATGTTGTCGACAACTATGCCAGCGAAGTATGGAATGAGGTAATAACCAGCATGGTTTCATCAGCTTCCGACGATATCGTCATTCTGTGGCAGGTTCCTGCAGGTGCGGGTAATAGCATTCAGGGCGACAGTGTTAGCTTTGATATTACCTTCACGCTAGAACAAGCTGATGTAGATTAAATTTAGCTAAATAGTTCATAATATCTTCCGGCCCGACAGATATTTGTACAAATATCTGTCGGGCGCCGGATTTATTCTCCCTGACAGGTATTATGTTGTGCCTGTAGCATCACCGATTACCTGTAATAAAAGAAACGGTACATAATTATGCTGGAAAAGACCTGGCGAATAGCTTCCGTTATATGGAAAACCCCGGCGCTGTTTTTAGCGCTTCTATTATTTGCAGCCCCGGGTCAAGTATACGGCACGCCGGATATACTGGATCTGCAGATGGATGACCCGGCGCTGGTTCGGTGGGATGTTGCGGACATCAAGCCGGGAGATTCCGGAATCGAACCAGTAAATCTATACAATGTCGGTGATATTCCGGGATATGTTTATATCTGGATCGGCGAGATAATCGACGGGGAGGGTCTGAATCCAGAATCAGAGACCGGGAATACTCTGGAACCGGGCGAACTGAGTTCCTTTATCAACTTGAATATTATCAATCCCGGCATGACTTTCGGGAAACTGACGGGCACCGGATATATGCAGCACTTCAATCTGCCCGTAAGTATCGCCTCCTTCCCCAGCAGCAGCGATCAGGCACTTTTTCTTTTAGATACCGTAATAAATCCCGGTGAAACGCTGGAATTACAGTGGCAATGGGAATTGCCGGCCAATAGTGGCAATCAGGTCCAGGGTGATACGGTATCGTTTACCTTCTACTATATGTTATCCACGTTTTATACCGAAGAAGAGGAAGAAGAGGAGCCTGAACCCACTGAACCACCGGTGTATTTCCCGCCTCCGACAGTACCTTCTTCTGTGCCACCTGCGACTCCGATAACTACTCCACCCACGGTGGAACCCCCTGTTCATCCCGAGGTTCATGAGCCCGAAGACGTTACGGCGACTGATAATACGGATATCAGTTATGTGGTATTAATCGGTCCGGAAACCACTACGCCGGCGGCGATAGAAACGGGCGAAACATCGAACCTCAAGGACATACTGGCGCAGGCCAGCCTCGGTGTCGCCATAACCGGCACGGTCGCCATGACAACACTGGCTGTCATCCAGAGAATCAGACGCTACAGGCTTATAAGAACCGGAGAATGATACACACTCCCGGTTTTAATAAGGGTCATCAACACTTTGTGTGTCGCATTGTTCACGTATCTAATAATAATAAAGCCTGACTTCATGCAGAGTCGGGGTATTGGCAGTATTCGAAGTAGTCAGTGTTACCTGCCATTGCTTGTATCTACCCGCGGGAAGTCCGGTCATAACTGGAGAAGTACCGCCAGCCAGAGTCCAGAAAGGCGTGGCATCCCCGGCATTAAACGGGGTGTCACTGGCTCTTACCGCGAAGGTGATATCGGTGTTGCTCAGCAACGTTTCATCCCAGATAAGCATGTTCCAGATTGCACCTGAAGCGCCCGTATCCAGTACTTGGGAGGCAAGGGTACCTGGAGAGAGATATTTACCCTCCTCAGCTCCCCAAGCTCCATTTGCTGGCTCTGGATAGACGAACTTTCGAATGGCAGCCCAGTCAATGTAAGCGTAGTCGACGTCAGGCATAGCGTTACTCCCGACTTGAACATTGAAGACTACTGTGAAGTCGGAAAAGGCGTGATCAGGGTGTAATCCATTATCAAGAGTATCAACCAAACTACCATTAACATAATAGTAAGCAACGCCATCATTTCCAGATTCCTTGGCTAACCAAACAACTTCGCCACCTGAAAAGTCACAGGGGCTATATTCATCATATTGGTTCCAGTCTCGAACTATGATTTTATCTCCGTAAGACTGGAACTCAAGATAGAAATTACCCCCCTCACCTCCTAAAAACCATCTTCTTCGGTCAGTTACATCTGGGTAATAATTAATGTTATCGATACGGTACATCAACGCATGGTCGTTAGTCCATACGCTAGAAGAGGTTTTTACTCCTCGCTTTAACCATGAACCAGAAGCCTCTTTTTGAGCTGTCAGCTTGAGAAGCGAATCCTCTATGACCATAGAACCAACAGTATCCCCATCTACTTCCCATCCACTTGGTAACGTATCACCTGGAAAATGGGTGAACAAATCGGGAAAAGTACTGGCACCATTACTGGTAGTAGAGGCTCCGCTATTGCCGTAGTAAATATAGATCGTAGCATTTGAACTGCTCAAGTCATCAGAGACTTTAATCCAGAACGTAGCTTCACTACTACTGGTATATGTTTCCATCCAATAGTCAAATTCTGTAGTACCATCGCTACCAGTAAACCTTAAGTCTCCGAAGTCATCTTCACAGTGATCGTTTAAGTAGACATTATATCCCGTGTCCGTACCGCTGCCTTGATGCACGATAAGTCGTACCTGATAGTCTGTACCAGCACCAGGAGCGCTATGCACAACGTGACTTTTCCGATAATGCCAATTGGGGTCGTACCAATTGGAACGAGTAGCCAACATGACATCCCCCGGGCTTGTCGTGATATCAGCCTGGTTGCTTATTCCGGCCTGGAAGTCCGATTGCAGAGTTTGTGTCCACAGGCTGGCACTCCAACCCTGAAAGCCGTTAGACGATGACGTTTCGATATCAGTAAAATAAGCCGCCGTTTTAGCGATGTTACTACTAGCGACCAGGCATATCACCAGAAGCACCACCAGAGAAGTGATTATCATCCTTTTAAAACTGATTCTATTGATATTTCTCATTAGCATTAGTCTATGCCTGCTCAAGGGTAAAAATGATATCGAAAACAGTGCTATCACTTTGAGCCCGATTATCATTGGCACCACCGGGGAAGGAATATTCAATAACGAAATCGAGGTCACCGGCCCCGGATAGAGTTGGCATACCGTCCGTTGATTCCCAGTCAATCCCGGAATAATTATTTAAATCGTCATAGGCACCGGCGGGTAAGGAACTGCCGGATACCCAGTTTATCACGGCACCATCGGATCTCAGGTACATATCGCCGGTATCCCAGCCACCTGACCGGTTTACGTCAAGCCAGAATGCCACCTCGATACAGCTACCGAGTTCGCCCTGAGTGGCTCCCGAAGTAGTATCGCCGGTGGCCTGCTCAGGTTCCAGCCAGGTATTTTCATTATTGGTGATCGACCCAATTTCAATTTTTAAGGTACCGGCAATATTGCCCAGGTTGGTGATGGTCCAGTCAGCCGCATTACCGCTATCGCCCGGCTTTATCTGGGTACCGAGATTTATTGATTCCGTACAGGGGTCGGCAGCGCCGACTCGAAGGTCAAGAGTGCCGGCAGTCAATGTGTTATTCTGGCTTATCTCGCTATCACTGAAGAAAGCCCACGTTCCGCCTCCGACTATACCGGCAATCAGTATTGCCGCGAGAGCCAACCCGATAACCTTTTTCATTTCTCTGCCTTATCTATATTTCAAAGGACTTCTCATAATCCTGATTCATATTAAGTATTCCCCAAAGAATGGTCTTTATAAAAAACTATAGCCATAGTCATGCCCACCCTCTTCAGGGCCGACTTTTATATAGCTTCTATTGTTACCGCTACGCGGATACGTTCATCATATCAGGACAGTCGAATGAATAAATCAAAGATATCCCCTATTTAGCTTAGGTGTGGACTCTTATGTATAGAAGGTGGCACGTTTTTTGGCTCAGAGAGACGATGAGAGATGGTAAATCGCTTTAGACTGCTTTTACCCCGACCCTTTTTATTTTTTTACCATGTTTCAGAGATTATCTACGGGAAACGGGCAGGATGCATGAGGGCGGAAGAGCGGGAAAAGATAACTGAGGGGTTGGGGTTGGGGAAAGGCGGGAGAAACGAGACTTATGTGCGGGGCTGCTTTCTGTACAGACGCAACAACCCGGGTCTTACTCTGATCAGGTGGGTAAAGCCGACCAGACAAGGCAGGCCGATGCTGTAGAGGATGAGAGGAACCGGGGCGCCCATCAACCAGCTGACCAGCCAGAGAGGGGCAAAGAGGACGGCGCTGGCAAGAATGACGTTCCTTTTCAGGAGGAGGACCAGAATCGCTGGAGAAGCAAGGATAAGCATGGGTTTGGGTATGAGGAACAGGAGTACCCCGATAGTAGTACTCTCGCCGCGGCCGCCCCGGAAGCCGAGAAAGGCGGGCCAGTTGTGACCGACGACTGCGGCAACGCCGGTAATCAGAACGATGCCCTGGGAAACACCGCTTACCTGGGCAATGAGGACAGCGAGGAAACCTTTGGTGGCATCGATAACCCCAACGGTGATGCCGGCCCTGCCGCCGAGCTCGCGGTAGACATTGGCGGCGCCAGAATTTTCATCGCCCATGCGCCGGATATCTTCTCCTTTTAGGAGGCGACCGGCAATGTAGGCGGTGGGTATGGAACCCAGGATGTAGCCGATAATAATCACCAGCCAGGACATATTCTTATCTCCATCCTGGTGCCGGGAGAGGGACTCGAACCCACAAGGATTTCTCCGGCGGATTTTAAGTCCGCTGCGTCTGCCATTTCCGCCATCCCGGCACTCTCAGAGTAATTGTAGATTCT
>Ga0209427_10004750_pt1 | contig 15661 bp, 13 predicted proteins | sample DeeMarSWOR136_30_FD_187465 | JGI IMG/M metagenome (GOLD analysis project Ga0209427, IMG submission 187465) | Marine sediment microbial communities from White Oak River estuary, North Carolina - WOR-1-36_30 (SPAdes) (version 2) | ecosystem: Environmental > Aquatic > Marine > Intertidal zone >...
AGGTTTAACCGTAGCGGCTGGAGCGGCTCAGCTTGGCGCGAAAACCCTTCTCGTTGAGAAGGAGAAGGAACTCGGGGGAGATTGCCTCCATTTCGGGTGTGTTCCCAGCAAAACACTTATTCGGACAGCCCATGTCTACCATTTGATGAAAAACGCCGAACAATTCGGCCTGCCACCCGTGGAAGTTAAGCCTGTGGATTTCCGAGAAGTGGCTAAGAGGATCCAATCGGTTATCAGCGTCATACAAAAGCACGATTCCGAGGAGAGATTCTGCAAGCTCGGTGTTAAGGTGGAATTTGGGGAGGCACATTTCGTCGATGAGCATGCCATCCGGCTAAATAGGGAGACCCATACGGCCAAAAATTGGGTCATCGCCACTGGTTCCTCCCCCTCCCTTGCTCCGATCGAGGGCCTGGATAAGACGCCGCATATCACCAATAGGGAAATCTTTTCCCTCGAAAGATTGCCGAAATCCATGATAGCTATCGGAGCTGGTCCCATTAGCACAGAGATGGCACAGGTCTTCACCCGCCTGGGGACAAGGGTTATCGTGGTTCAGCGCAGCAATCAGATTCTCACGAAAGAAGACAAAGACATGGCGGACCAGGTCATGAATGTTTTGAGTGCTGAAGGGGTGAAATTCTATCTAAATTCCACCACTGTTAGCACAAATGACCTGGGAAATGAAAGAGAAGTCATTATTAAAACAGGTAAGGGGGAAACAATCAACCTCAGGGCTGAAACCATCTTGGTTGCCGTGGGAAGAGTACCGAATCTAGGAGGGTTGGGACTGGAAGATATTGGCGTTGCCTATGACCGGAAGGGCCTCAAAGTGGACCAAAGGCTGAGAACGAAGCATAAGCATATCTATGGGGCGGGAGATGTCACCGGCACCTACCTGTTTACCCATGCAGCCGGATATGAAGGGGGCATCGTGATCAGCAATGCGATTTTTCATCTTCCAAGGAAAACCGATTACACCTTTCTCCCCTGGTGTACCTATACTGACCCCGAACTCGCCAGCATCGGGATGAACGAGAAAATGGCCCAGGCCGCTGGGATTGATTATTCAGTATGGACTGAAGAGTTCAAGGACAACGACAGGAGCCTTGCCGAGGGTGAACAGGTTGGAAAGATCAAGATGCTCCTTGATGAAAAGGAAAGGCCTATCGGCATTCAAATTTTAGGGCCACGAGCTGGGGATTTGGTCAGTGAGTGGGTGGCTATCGTAAATGGAAAGGTCAAGCTATCAACTCTGGCATCTGCCGTTCATCCGTATCCGACGCTGGGTGAGATAAATAAGAGAGTTGCTGGGACCTTCTTGTCAGGGAAAATCTTCTCAGAAAAGGTGAAAAAAGGCCTCAGATTCTTTTTCCATCTGAAAGGCAGGGCCTGTGGCCAAGATATGGCTTAAGGAACCGCCATCCATCCTCAGAGGGGGAGGTGGTGATGACCGGATACGAGTCAGGCGCAGAGCTGATGTGATAATGGTTTGAATGCCTAACGGAGTCACCTGTGTACAAGAAAATCAGTGATTACGGCATAATCGGAAATCTACACTCAATAGCCCTCATCGGGATCGATGGATCTATTGACTGGTTATGCCTCCCGCACATCGATTCTCCGAGCATTTTCGCTGCCTTGCTCGATGATAAAAAAGGGGGGCGGTTCTCCATCTCCCCTTTAGATGATTGGGATTCAGTAGCGGAATATATCCCTGAAACAAACATTCTCACAACTAGATTCAGAACCAGGACAGGAGTTCTACAGATCACCGACTTTATGCCCATCCCCTTTGGGGGTGAGGAAGAACTCGAGCAAGAACAGCACGAGTTATACCGTCTCGTGGAGGTCATCAACGGAGAGCTCTATGTCAGGGCGGTTTTCGAACCCCGATTTGATTATGCCCGGGCCAGAACTTCGCTCGAAAAACGCAATCGGACAATAGTAGCCAGAGGAAATGGCGAGAGTATTGTCCTTTCTGCTACTCATGATTTTAAGCTCAGTGATGACAAAGCTGAGGCTAAATGGAGCATGTCTGCGGGACAGCAGGTGTGGCTCCACCTGAGGTATGGTGCGGAAGAGCCGAGTGAACTTGATCGGGAAAAGGCAGCAACATCGTTACGGGAGACCGATACATATTGGCGAAGCTGGTTAAGGAGAGGCGAAACGGGCCGGGTTGTAGATTTAGGCCCGTATCTGAAAATGATCAACCGCTCCGCCCTTGTCCTGAAGTTGCTTTATTACAATCCAGCCGGCACCATTGCGGCTGCGGCTACAACCTCCCTTCCTGAAGAGATCGGCGGTATAAGAAACTGGGATTACCGATATACATGGGTTAGGGACACGTCCTTTACCCTCCAAGCCCTCTTTAATCTGGGACATCTATCGGAGACGCACGGCTATTTGAAATGGATCGAAAGGTTTCTCTCCGAACACGGAGCCGGTAAAATGCAGATCATGTATGGGCTGCGTGGCGAAGCGGATTTGGCTGAAGAAGAACTCCCCCATCTCGATGGCTACAAAGGATCAAAACCTGTCCGTATAGGAAACGGAGCGGGCGCACAAAGGCAGCTCGACATCTATGGAGAGCTCATGGATGCAGCATTGAAGCTCTCGGACTATGTGGGAAAAGTCGATTCCGAACTGTGGCCATTTTTGCGTGGCATCTGTGATTATGTGGTCGAACATTGGTGGGATAAAGACTCTGGCATCTGGGAGGTACGGGGAGGTCCCTACCATTTTGTTTACTCGAAGATGATGTGCTGGGTCGCACTGGATCGAGGAATGACCATAGCTCGCAGATATGGATTCCCAGCCGATTTGAAAAAGTGGGAGGAAACAAAAGGTAAGATAAAAGAAGAGGTTCTCCAAAAAGGTTGGAACCAGAGAAAACAGGCCTTTGTCCAGCACTATGAAACTGAAGACTTGGATTCGAGCAACTTACTGATGCCACTCTTCGGTTTCCTCTCCTTTGATGATCCCCGTATTGCTTCAACCATTGAAGCCATCCAACGAGATCTCGGGCATGATGGTTTTCTCTACCGTTATATTGGTGAGGACGGTTTGCCGGGGGGTGAGGGAACGTTTTTGCTCTGCACCTTCTGGCTGATAGATTGCCTCATCGGACTGAGAAGATTTGACGAGGCAGAGACGCTCCTTAGACGTATGGAGGGTATTGCCAATCATCTTGGACTCTTCTCCGAGGAGTATGATGTGAATTGGAGAGAGGCTCTTGGGAACTTTCCCCAAGCCTTTACGCATATCGGTTATATAAACAGCGTCATCGCCTTGCGCCGGGCTAAGGGTAAAATGGCCCTCGAGGGTGAACACGAAAAAGCCTTGCCCCGGCGAAAGCTTCTCCTGACCAGTAGGATCGTTCTGAACAAAGGAGAACCCCCACAAGGCATACCAACAAAGAATATTGCTATGAAGCTCAAAGATTCGATGAATATTCTTCGAGGGGCATTCTTCGACACGAAACGGGGACGCATCGCCTATGAACAGATGCAAAGATCAGAGGCATATAGGGAATACGTGGAGCTGAGCTATAGCCTCAAGAGGATGGAACTCAAGGAGATTGGGAGCAGGGAAGAACAGCTCGCCTTTTGGATCAATCTCTATAACGTCATCGTGATCCACGGAGTGATAAAACTGGGAATAAGGGATTCGGTCAAAGAGGTCCGAAACTTCTTCAGACGTGTCCGGTATCAGATCGGCGACCTTTTCTTTACCCCCGATGATATCGAACATGGAATTCTTCGGGGCAATGGACGGCCTCCCAACTCTCTATTCAGGCTGTTTCAAGGAAATGATCCACGCCTTAAATTCGCCATCAAACCCATTGATCCTCGCATCCATTTTACGCTCGTCTGTGCATCATCCTCCTGTCCACCCATCGAAGTATACACGCCGGAAAAATTGGAAAAAGAGCTCACCATTGCCGGAGAGGCTTTTTTGAATGGTGGGGGCATCATGATCGACAGGGGAAAAAATCACGTTTCCCTTTCTCGCATCTTTTCGTGGTATGCAGCGGACTTTGGAAAAACCCTTCCTGAAAGACTGCGGTTTATTGTTCCGTATTTATATAATCAAGATGATAAGGATTTTCTCGAGGAAAATGCAGAACACATAAGAGTAAAGTATCAAGACTATGACTGGAGATTGAACAGATACTGAAGGAGAATAACAGGTGAAAGACAATCCACTCATCGAGCTCCAGAAACTGGGCCAAAGCATCTGGTACGATAACATCCGCCGGGGGTTGCTGACCTCGGGGGAGTTGAAAGGAATGATCGATGCTGGCGAAATTGTCGGGGTCACTTCCAACCCTGCAATCTTTGAAAAGGCCATCGCCGGAAGCACCGATTACGACGAAGCCATGGTCGCCCAACTCAAGGAGGATCCACATGCCGGCCCGGAAAGCCTGTATGAAGGGTTGGTTATTGAAGATATCCAGACAACGGCTGATTTGCTGGCCCCTGTTTACGAAAGAACAGATGGCGTGGATGGGTATGTCAGTGTGGAGGTTTCGCCGCGGCTCGCCCATGATACCGATGGAACCATCGCCGAGGCACGGCGGTTTTTTTCGGCCATCAATCGGCCCAATGTGATGGTAAAGGTACCCGCCACCCCGGAAGGGCTTCCCGCCATTACGGCCTTGATCGGGGAAGACATTAACGTTAACGTTACCTTGATGTTCTCCCTCCAGGATTTTCTGGATGTCTCCGAAGCATACCTCTCCGGATTGGAGAAACGGGCACATTCGAGCGGTAACCTGAGAAGGGTCTCATCCGTCGCCTCCTTCTTCGTCAGCAGGATCGATGCCGCGGTGGATAAGTTGCTTCCGGATGATTCCCCCCTCCGTGGGAAGACCGCCATTGCAAACGCGAAAGCAGCCTATATCCGCTTTAGGGAGACCTATGAAACCGAACGCTTTCTCGCCCTAAAAAAACAAGGAGCCCGCGTTCAGCGCCTCCTGTGGGCGAGCACCGGTGTCAAGAACCCGCATTACCGTGATGTGATGTATGTCGAGGAGCTGATCGGTCCCGACACCGTCTCCACCATTCCACCAGCCACCCTTGATGCCTTCCGCTACCACGGCCGACCCCGGCTCAGCCTGACCGAAAACCCGGCCGAGGTGCCCAAGCAACTGGCGGCCCTCAAAGAGCTGGGCATCGACCTAAGCGCCGTAACCCAACGGGTAAAAGATGAAGGAGTGGCCCTCTTTGAACAACCCTTCGACTCCTTGATGGAGACGCTAACACGAAAACAGGAGTGTATTGTCGCCGGGGAGGTGGGCAAACAGCGCTTCACCTTGGGCCCCTACGCTGAAGCCGTCCATGCCCGCCAGAAGTCATGGAGCGAGGCCAACGTGACTCGCCGCATCTGGCGAAAAGACGGCACCGTATGGATGCCCGACCCCGAGAAGGCCGCCCTGACCCCCGATCTGATCAATCGCCTCGGCTGGCTGACCAGCCCCGAGGTGATGCACGACCACCTGGATGTCCTGATCGATTTTGCCAATGAGATCAGGAAGGAGGGGGTCACCAACGTCCTTCTGCTGGGGATGGGGGGGAGCAGTCTGGCTCCGGAGGTCTTTATGACCACCTTTGGCAATGCGCCGGGGTACCCATCCCTGATCGTTCTCGATAGCACGCACCCCGGCTTCGTGCAGCACGTCGCCAACAGCGTTGATGTAGCCAAGACCCTCTTTCTCGTTTCCAGCAAATCGGGGGGGACCACTGAGACCCTCTCCTTCTTCAAGTTCTTTTACAACGCCGTGAGTGCAGTGAAAGACGAGCCCGGTAAGAACTTCGTGGCCATTACGGACCCCGGTTCCCCCTTGGAAACCCTTGCCGCTGAGAAAAGGCTGCGTCGCGTCTTCTCCTCTCCATCTGATGTAGGTGGGCGTTATTCCGCCCTCACCTACTTCGGCCTGGTGCCGGGCGCTTTGATCGGCATGAACCTCCACAAACTCCTCGACCGGGCCATTACTATGGTCCATGCCAGCCACTACTGCGTGCCCGTTGCCGAAAACCCGGGGCTAGCCCTGGGGGCTGCCATGGGTGAGCTGGCGCTGGCCGGACGCGACAAGGTCACTTTCTTCTCCTCCCCCAGTATCGCCGCCTTTGGCGTTTGGGTTGAGCAGCTCATCGCAGAGAGTACTGGAAAGAACGGCACGGGTATCCTCCCCGTGGCCGGCGAGAGACTGGCGGCTCCGGGTCATTACGGGGATGACCGGTTCTTCGTTTACTTGAGATTGGAGGGGGACGAAAATGACGCTTTGGACAAGGGCATCGACGCCCTCGAGGCGGCCGGGCACCCGGTTGTGCGGATTGCCCTCGATGAAAGGGAAGACCTCGGCGGGGAATTTTTCCGGTGGGAAATGGCAACTGCGGCTGCTGGGGCGGTTCTGGGCATCAATCCCTTTGACCAGCCGAATGTTGAGGCTGCCAAGAGCAAGGCACGAGAACTCTTAAGCGCCTTCGGGGAAACGGGAAGCCTTCCGGCAGATACCCCTACCGTGGTCGAGGGGAACATCGAAGTCTTTGGCGGCGCTGGGAAAAACGGAGGCAGCATCGGGGAGGTCTTTGCCGATTTTGTGAAACTGACCCGTTCTAGGGATTACGTGGCCCTGATGGCCTACCTTCCCCGAACAGATGAGACCGAACTGATTCTGGATAGCATTCGTCTCGCTCTCCGAGACAGATTGAAGGTTGCCACTACCCTTGGCTACGGCCCCCGCTTCCTCCACTCCACCGGCCAACTGCACAAGGGTGATGGGAATAAGGGGCTTTTCATTCAGATTACCCATGGACCAGAGAACGATATCCCTATCCCCGGTGAACCATACGGTTTCGGCACCCTCGTTACTGCACAGGCTTTGGGTGACTATCAGGCCCTTGTCGAGCGCGGACGCCGCCTCACCCGCTTCCACATCAAGGGGGATGTGATGGTAGGGTTGAAACAGCTACGCGACAGTCTGTGATAATAACCCCAAGCACCCGAGAATCAAGGCGGTTAAAGATATGGAAACCCGTAGAGAATTTATCAAATTAGCAATCAGAAGCCTTGCCGTCCTTGGCTTCCTCTTCGGTTCATCCTTCTCTGGGGTCCGGTGGATCTTGGCCAAGACCAAAAAAGTCATCCTCCCCAGAGGGACAAAAAGGGAAAGCCTCGTCAACAAAAACCCTGCGGATCTGGATGCCAGTAACCTTAAGGTGACTCCGCTGAAGGATTTTGGGACCATGGGATTAACGGACCATGGGGTGAACCTCGATACGTGGCGTCTGGAGGTCACGGGGCACCTTAAAAAGCCCCTAAGCTTCCACTATTCCCAGCTCACCGAACTGCCAACTATCGAGAGGAACGTCTTGCTGATCTGCCCGGGATTTTTCGCCAACCACGGTACATGGAAGGGCATCTCCATTAAGGAGTTGTTTCGAAGGGCAGAGGTCAAGGTCGGTGTAACCCACGTTACCATTGGGGGGCCGAAGGGCCCCTATGAAAAGGTGATGAGGTGCTCCATAAAGGATGTCCTTTCCGATAAGGTGTTTCTGGCCTTTGGGGTTAATGGGGAAGACCTTCCCCAGAAGCACGGTTTTCCGCTGCGCGTGGTGGCGGAAGATTACTATGGGTATGATTGGGTGAAGTATGTGTACCGTGTTACGGCCGAAAGGATTGAGGTCCGGAAAAAGACCAACAGGGGGCAGCATACCCTCCAGGCGCGCCCTAGACCGCTCTCATGAGGGAGAAGGGAAAGAATATGGGTGGTGGGTTGCATAAGGAAACTGAAACCCTGGAGACGATAGTCGAAAGCAAGGCCCCGGATTTGGGCATCTCTCCTGGAGCCTGTGTGATCGAGGGCAGCCTTGATCCCTGTACCATCCTCATATTCGGTGCCTCCGGTGACCTAACCGCCAGGAAGCTGGTTCCGGCTCTCTATAACCTGTATCTGAACGATGGATTGCCCAAACCATGCCTCATCGTCGGCTGCGCCCGGAAGAAATGGACCCGCGGTGACTTCCAAGGGAGAATGGAAGATGCGATCAAAAAGGCTGGCAACATAGACACCTCAAAATGGGCCTCCTTCGCAGCTTCTCTCTATTTCCATCCCCTCGAGTATGACTCCCCCCAATCATTCAAGAAACTTGCCGATTTCTTGAGAGATCTCGATAAGAAAGGCTCCACGGGGGGAAACAGGATCTTTTATCTGGCCATTCCACCGTTCCTTTACGAGACGACCGCCCAAATGCTCGGTCGGGCGGGTCTTTCGGTCGAAAGGGCAAGGGGAAACGGGTGGTCGCGGATCGTCGTTGAAAAACCCTTTGGCAGGGATCTGAAAACAGCCATTAACCTCAATCAAACCCTTCATGAAAGCTTTCAAGAACACCAGATCTACCGGATTGATCATTACCTGGCCAAGGAAACGGTCCAGAATATGATGATTTTCCGCTTCGGCAATACCATCTTCGAACCAATCTGGAACCGCGAATACATAGATTATATCGGCATCATTGCTGCTGAGACACTGGGGGTGGAACATCGGGCAGGATACTACGAACAGGCTGGTGTCTTAAGGGACATGTTCCAGAACCATATGATGCAGCTCTTGGCCCTGACGGCCATGGAACCGCCTTCCCTTTTCGAGGCTGACCGGGTGCGGGATGAGAAGGTTAAGGTATTTCGATCCCTCAAGCCCCTCGCCAACAGCGGTCAGGAGGAGAATCTCATCCTGGGACAATATGCATCGGGAACGATCGGCGATAGAGAGGTACCGGGTTACCGCGACGAACCCGGCGTAAACCCCGAATCCCTCACACCAACCTTTGCCATGATGCGGGTTTTTATCGACAATTGGCGCTGGCGGGGCGTGCCCTTCTACATGGTCTCTGGCAAACGACTGCCCAAGAAGCTCACCGAGATCGTCATCCAGTTCAGAGGGGTCTCCAACTCCATGTTCCGAACCATCCTTGGGGAACATATCATGGCCAACCAGTTGATCCTAGGGGTTCAGCCCGATGAAAGGATAACCTTGACTTTTCAGACAAAAAATCCAGGAGCGAGGTTCTGTTTGCGATCGGTCACCATGGATTTTAACTACTATCAAAATTACAGTGGCCCCATACTCGATGCATATGAAAAAGTTCTCCTGGACTGTATCCAGGGGGATCGCTTGCTCTTCTGGCGACAGGATGGAGTTGAACTCTGTTGGTCTTTTCTGTCACCGATACTTGAACAGTGCGAAACTTGTCCCGAACGGGCGGAACAACTTCACCTTTACAAATCCGGGACTTGGGGGCCCCAGGCCACCCAAGCATGGATGAGCCAGATTACAGGAAATAGATTGAGATAGATTGGTTTTCCGAAAGGAGGGGAACATCATGGAAACCTACTATGACCCGCAGGACCTTCCGAAGTTCGAGGAGATCACAGAGGACGCATCAGAACTGGGTAAAAAGTTCTTTGACTACTACAGTGCTGTATTCGCCGAAGGGGATCTCACGGAAAGGGAGAAAGCCCTCATCGCCCTTGCGGCAGCCCATACTATTCAGTGTCCCTACTGCATTGATGCCTACACCCAGGCTTGCCTGGAAAAGGGGTCCAACTTGGGAGAAATGACAGAGGCCATCCACGTGGCCGTTGCCATACGAGGGGGGGCTTCCCTCGTCCATGGGGTCCAGATGCGCAAGATTGCCAAGAAACTATCCATGTAAAAAAGGAATAACCAAATGTGTGCTGAGCCATTAATGCAAAACACCCTTAAGGTGTTAGAAAAGAAGGCCTTGTCCGTGGAGTCCTTTCGTCTGAGCCTCTCGAGGCATGGGCTTGAGCTAACCCGTGGCCATACAAATACCTTACAGATCAACGTGGGTCTGCTCTGTAACCAAGCGTGCCGCCACTGCCATCTGGAAGCCGGGCCCAATCGAAAGGAGGTGATGGACGCGAAGACCGTGGATGAGGTAATAGCATTTGCCAAACGGGGCCATTTTCAGGTAATCGACATTACCGGCGGGGCGCCGGAACTGAACCCGAACCTGGCCGACATGATCGAGAGGCTCTCACCACTTGCGCCGAGGATCATGCTCCGTTCCAACCTCACCGCCCTGACCGATGGGAAGCGTGATTCCCTGGTGGACGTCTGCAGAAAGCACCGGACCGTTATCGTGGCGTCCTTCCCTTCCCTCAACACGACCCAGGCGGAAGCCCAGCGGGGAAAGGGGATATTTCACAAATCCATACTCACCCTAAAGAGGCTCAATTCCATTGGATACGGACACGATGGATCGGACCTTGAGCTTGATTTGGTGTCCAATCCCGCCGGTGCCTTTCTTCCCGCCTCACAGGTCCAGGAAGAGAAGAGGTTTCGCCGCGATCTCCAGAGAAAGTGGGGAATCACCTTCAATCATATCCATACCTTTGCCAATGTCCCCCTGGGAAGATTTCGCCAGTGGCTCAGGCATTCGGGCAACCTTGAAAAATACCTTCAGAACCTCGCTTCGCACTTCAATCCCTGCGCCATAGAAGGGCTCATGTGCCGCACGCTCATCTCCGTCTCATGGGATGGATATCTCTATGATTGCGATTTTAATCTGGCCAAAGGACTCTATATGGGCGGACGGAAGACCCACATTTCTGAAATGGATGGCCCCCCCAAGCCCGGAACACCCATTGCTGTCTCGGACCACTGCTATGCCTGTACAGCGGGCTCGGGTTTCACCTGAGGGGGGGCGATTGTGACCTGAGTTCAGGTCATATCCCGGATACACCCGATGTGATATGACAACGAAACCAGAGGTACGACCCTACCACAACATTAAGGTCCTCAGCAGCGCCGCTGCTGAGTTCATCTGCAGGTTGGCCGGGAAACGGGCGGAAAAGCACGGTTTTTTCACGGTTGCTCTTTCAGGCGGCAATACCCCTCGGCCATTGTATGAAACCCTGGCCAAACCGCCCCTAGCGACCAAGATGCCCTGGCGCGACATCCACCTTTTCTGGGGAGACGAGCGCTGTGTGTCATCGGATCATCCGGAAAGCAATTTCGGGATGGCCTCTCGGGCGCTGATCTCAAAAGTACCCATTCCCTCCCAAAACGTTCATCGCGTACCCGCGGAGATAGAGCCTCCCGAGGATGCGGCAGAAGCCTACGAGAAGATCCTCCGTGAATTCTTTGGCTCCTTCGTCAAAAAAGGAACGCGTTCCAATGCTTCTCGCGGTGCCGTATCTATTCCCTCTTTTGATCTCATATTGCTGGGTGTGGGAAAAGATGGACACACGGCATCCCTTTTCCCGGGTGATCAGGCTCTGGCGGAGAGAGAACGCTGGGTGGCCGTGGTTCGTGCCCCCTATGGCTCTCCTCCTGTCCCCCGAATCACCCTAACCCTGCCAGTGATTAACAGGGCCGAGTGTGTCTTGTTCATGGTCTCGGGGTCCGGGAAGAGGGAGGTCATTCGCTCAATCCTGGAGGATTTGGATCCGACAGCTCGATCGTATCCCGCCGGCCGGGTGAACCCTGAGGGCAGGGTAATTTGGCTGATTGATGAGGGAGCACTATAAACCAGGTGAATCGCGAATCCGATCCGAGCGACTCTCCCGCTGCTGACAACAGGCCCAATGACAACGCTTAGCTATTCTCTTGAAGCACGAAGGTCTCCCCACCCTTTAGACCCAAACCCGGGCCGCGAGGGCCTCATCATTTTCACCCGCTATCCCGAGCCCGGAAAGACCAAGACCCGCCTCATCCCTTCCCTCGGCCCGTATGGTGCCGCAGAGCTCCACCGTCGAATGACCGACCATACCCTGACCCTGGCAAGACAACTCCAGAGGTATCGTCCCGTGTCCATCGAGGTTCGTTACGAGGGTGGCAATAAACGTCTCGTGGAGCAGTGGCTTGGCTCGGATACGCCTTCGTGCCCCCAGGGCAACGGAGATCTTGGCGAGCGCATGGCGCGGGCATTCCACGAGGCTTTTCAAACAGGGATGGACCGGGTTGTCCTGGTGGGAACGGATATTCCGGGCATCACAGCTCGTATCCTGCTGGAAGCCTTTGAAAGCCTCAGTTCGATGGATATAGTCCTCGGACCTGCCCGCGATGGCGGCTACTATTTGATCGGGCTGCGCCAAGCCTTTCCCCAATTGTTCGTGGGTATACCATGGGGAACGCATAAGGTCCTGGAAAGGACCAGAAAGGTTGCAGACGACCTCACGCTTTCGGCAGTGCTCTTGGAAACCCTCCAGGACCTGGATCGACCCGAGGACCTTCACCTATGGGAAGACGCATCAAAACATATACCCGCCCAGCACTTCCCGCGCATCTCCATCATTATCCCGACCCTCAACGAGGCAGCAAATCTTTCCTCAACTTTGGCAAGCACCCAGAATGTCTCAAATGCGGAGGTCATCGTCGTTGATGGAGGGAGCACGGATGAAACGGTCAAGGTGGCAAGGTCCTGGGGAACAAAGGTGCTCACCATCACTCCCGGCCGTGCCAGACAGATGAATGCCGGCGCCGCTCAGGCCACGGGAGATGTGCTCCTCTTTCTGCATGGCGATACTCGCTTGCCCAGAGGCTTTGACAATTACGTCCGTAAGATCCTAGCCCGTCCAAATACTGCAGCCGGAGCTTTTCAGCTTCGCATCGATGGACAACTTCCCGGGCTTCGGATCGCCGAAAGAATGGTCAACTTGCGATCCCGACGCCTCCAATTTCCCTACGGCGACCAGGCTATCTTTCTCAGAGCGGATCTTTTCGGGGAAATGGGTGGGTTTCCGGACATGCCCGTCATGGAGGATTTTGAGCTGATTCGACGGCTTCGTCGGCGAGGTCGCATTGTGATAGCTCCCGTTCCCATCCTTACATCAGCCCGTCGGTGGGAGAACCTCGGTATCATCCGAACGACCCTCATCAATTATGCCATACCTCTGGCCTACTACTTGGGAGCTTCACCGTCACTCCTCGCTCGCTGGTACCAAAGGAAACGGGGAACCCAAACATGAAGAAAGTTCCCCAAAACCGGACTCAGCCCTTTCTTCGTCAACTGTTCCTTTATCCCCTCAATCTCGTCAAGTTCAAAGTTGGGAAAACCGACCCGACATGATGTAAACGGATTTCTGATTTGTTGCTCATCATCTCGGCCCGTAGCGTCTTTTACAGAGAAAGACAGTACCGAATAACATGCCACCATATCTGACCTGCACTGAATTTTTAAGAAGCTTAGCGGTATTTTCACAACTATTTTTATGTCTATTTCGGTTCCCCGCTTAAGCTTCAATTACCGTACATTCTACATTAGCAATCAAATAATCCACGGGTGAACCAAAAAACCTTTTCACCCACTCCGGCCTTTTTGATCTCGTTATTATAATGAATTCAGGGTTCTCTTGTTTCACTGCTTCCAGACATTTAAAAGCAAACCTTCCAATTTCTACTTTTGTCTTTACTTTGATCCCATATTGTTCTGCCTTCTGTGCAATTGATTTGACTATTTCTTTACCCGATTTCTTGTGTTTTTCCAAAACCTCTTTTTCATAACTTTCTCGCAATTCAGGAAATAAGCTCAAATCGGCTCCGATTAGATACCGTGCAAGGTTAACATCAACAACGAAAAAAACTACGAGATTTTTCCCTCTCTTTGCCTTTTCAATAGCAAGCCGTATCGCTTCGTCGGACTTCCGAAAGGTCGACAGTGCTAACATTATCGGCCTCATATTCAACTCTTTCCTCCCCTTGTCTAATGTTTACAGAAAGATGAGGATGATGACCACCACTCCGGCCAAGAAGAACCCCTCCCGGGATCCTCCTTCTCCTGCCTCCTCGAAGCTCTTCTTGGCCTTCGAAACGAGGTCCATCAAATCCAGGGGACCACCTCGCTTCCAGCCACCCCTATTGCGGTTGTCCCACTCCATTTGGTCCTCCTCCGTCTCTGCCGAGCATCGCATTGCCCCTCGTTGCTATTGCTCAGAGGCGCAAAGGCTAAAGTCACTTGCCCCGCCCAACCAAGGGCCACACGGACTGTTTAAGTAACCGATACCATCGATTCATGCCCTTCCAATTCGATGTCTTACGTTTATACATAGGGCACTCCCTATAGGCTGAAATCGATAAGCAAAATAGCTTCAAATGGGCGGAACTCGGTGCAAGATCTACCCGATTCTCGGAACCGCAAACTCTTAGAGGATTCAATGGGTCTGAATCCTGATAAAAAGGGCATGGCATGACGCATAAACTCCTAAGATGCGCTCCATGGAGGGAAAACAGTTCTCCGATATTCAATAGTTTAGGAAGTAGGCCTCAAGTTCCTTTTCCTTTGCTTCTTCAGTATACAGATCCGGATAGGCGCTCATCACGATGATTGGAACCCATTTAATCATTGGTTAGCATCTCCCCTTTTCAAAGCCCAGCGTATGCCCCCTTCCGCTTCAGTTAGGCGTTCGACAAGCCCTTGCGCCCTGAGGGACTCGAGCCTGCTTGAAATCTCTTCTTTGGTTAGGGTTTCCTCCAGCGCAGGGTCTTCGCCAATCTCGTACCATAGTTCTATGGGAGTCAAACTTTCATAGAGGGAAAGTTTATGCAAAATAATTCGTTCAATTTCATCCATTCTGGTACGACCTTCCATTCCCCGATGATCGGTTGCGAACCTCTGCAGGCCTAAATGCCGTCCAGTTGTATTTATGATAGGGTCACTATAGAGACAACCTTAACTGTTGAGGATTTCCTCAACCTGTGTCTTGTCAACATCCATCACATACTGAATCCCGCTGATGTCGGCAGCCGAAGGTGTGAGGGCGGCTATGTCGTCTCGCGACAAATACTCCAGAGAAAACTTCCGGGTTCCAGCCATGAGCTGGCGCAGCCCTTGAGCCAGCCGTTCGTAATATGTATAGAGCCCGAGGGCACCGGTAGGGAGCTCCTCGAACTGCGCGTCGCCCAGTTCCTTTCGGAGAGCAACAGCGGTGACGAAAATCTCATCCTTTGAATTGCCGAAACGCTCGATGTACACGGGAACCTGGTGGTTTTCGATTGCCCATCCGATAGTTTTACCGACCATTGCGGCTGCCATTGGGCCACGGGCCATACCGATGAGTTTCACAAATGGTGCCCCCATGGCTAGCCCCTTAAAGATCTGATCCTCGAAAGTGAAGCCCCCTCCCAAGGCCAATGCAGGCACATATTTTCCCTTTCCAACGAGATGTCTTGCGTACTGGTACAGGAGCGAATGGAGCTCAACAGGCGGCAGACCCCACTCATTCATCATTCGCCAGGGGCTCATGCCCGTTCCACCTCCCGCGCCGTCAACCGTAACAAGATTGAGCTTGTATTTGGACGCGAAGGAAATTGCTCGAGCCAGATCGGCTGGTCGATAAGCGCCGGTTTTAAGAAAGATGTATTTGGCTCCTGCTTTACGCAGTTCCTCTACCCTTTTTGCGAAAGATTCTTCAGTGATTATACCGACTCGTGAATGTCGCTCGAACTCCTTGAATGCCCCATGCTCGAATGCACTGATCACGCCTGGATTCGTTGGATCAGGAAGTACGATGTAACCGCGCGCATGGAGCATCTGGGCCTTCTTCAGGTCGCTTATCTTAACTTCACCCCCTATGTCCTTCGCCCCTTGTCCCCACTTAAGTTCTACGCACTCTACCCCAAGTTCTTCGATGG
>Ga0209427_10004751_pt1 | contig 15660 bp, 12 predicted proteins | sample DeeMarSWOR136_30_FD_187465 | JGI IMG/M metagenome (GOLD analysis project Ga0209427, IMG submission 187465) | Marine sediment microbial communities from White Oak River estuary, North Carolina - WOR-1-36_30 (SPAdes) (version 2) | ecosystem: Environmental > Aquatic > Marine > Intertidal zone >...
GGTCACTTTCATACAAAGCACGCTCAATCTGTAACAGATCATAGTCTCTGCCTACAAATCCAAACTGTCCTTCTGGGCATACCTCTTGAGCTGACAGTATCACATTCTCAGCATCGGAAATATCTCTTTCTTCAACAGTTTCAATTGGTGTATACCCGTATTCTTTCTGGTATAGAACAGGGATCATCCAGTCCTGGAGCTTCAAAGGGCCTACCACAGAATCTCGGTATGGGTCTGCATGTAATTTCCGTCTTCCTGCAGCCACAGCTTCAGAGAGTAATTTCTGATCAATTAAAGCTTTATAGAATTGGTGCATGAACTTGGCAGCAGCTGTACTGTACACAGAATAGGACATGGCCACCACACCTTCAGCACCTGACGCAACTAACTGGGATGCCACAGACGAATAGGGATCTCTCCCTTCTCGAGCTGATTGACATGCATTTAAAACAAACAAAGGGACTCTACACGTGGCTAACTGCTGGCCCAACTCTTCGCTGCTCACACGGTGTCCTCTCCCTCCTTTTTCCTCAAATAACAAGTACCCAGAACCACGTTGTGCAGGATCCTCACGTCCAAAAACGCCATGCCCATCAAAGTGGACCACATGGTAATACCCTTTATTATCATGTAACCTTCTCACCAGCTCATCAAAGGTAGGAGGACGCAAGACCTCTAATTCAACAGATCTTCTTAAGGGGTGTAGTGCCTCCAATACTGGACGGGCCACTGTCTGCAAGGGAATATCTTCTTCTCCTTCAGGCCTGGAAATCACTAGCAAAATCCTAAAAATCCCAGGAGAAGGTGTAATTTCAATTTCCTTGCTTTTTCTCTGCCGGTATAACCCTTTCAGTAATGGTGCCAAATACCTTCCCGGTTCAGGATCTCTTAATAACTCCCAAGGGATCATCAAGAATGCTGCATCTTCTGAGATTATACACAATTCACAGGTGTCCAACCCTTGTTTTACTGCCTCTTGGTACAGAAAATGGGGATCTGGATCAAAATCACCTTGTGGAAAAACCTGGTTAAAGAGTGATTCTCCCCATTCTTTCATTTCTTGTTCAACCTTTTGTGCTTTATCTCTTTCAGCACCATAAGGAAATAATAAGTACTCCTCTAAGTACCAGGTGAGTCTTTTGAGGATTTTCAACGTTAGAGGGTTCGGAAAGGATACAGGGTGACAAGATATAACGGAGTCTCCCTGCTGCCATGAGATTTTGATGTGGTCATTTTCAAGATCTACAATTTTGAGGACATTTATTCCATTTACCCGAAAAGATTCAGACATTGGGTCACCTCTCATTATGAACAGTGTTTGTACTCATTTTCATGCTGTACTATTAAAGGTTACTGTGATTGTGGGGCATGGAGACATAGGATGTAAGATTTCTTTTGAGAAGAGTGATATTTGAAAAGCGATATTTGATACCTAAGAAGCGATATTTGAAAAGTGCAGAATTGACGATGAAAATAGTGAAACTATAGGGGTTTACGAAGGTTTATATTTTAAGGATATATTTCCAGAGAACAAGCTTAAAGAATATCTTGAAGAACTGGAGAAGATATGGAACAAAAATGGGAAATACAACACAGAGGTTAACAGTATTGTGAAAGAGTGTAATAAGTACTCTTGGTTTTATACGAAAAAGGTTCCATATTTTTTAGAGAAAAATAACGGAATGAATAAAAAAATAAAAGATGAAAATTACATGAAAAACGGAAGTTCCATAAACCCCCATAATTTGAATGAAAAAGAGGAAGATTGTAAAGTATTAGAGGATCAGTTGATAGACCAGTACGATGAAGAGACTGTTTTGCAGCAGATTCCGCAAGAAGACACAAAAGTTGAGGATGTGATGAAGAAATTTAAGAATCCAAACAAGGCAGCAGACACGATTGTCATCTTGAGAGATAAGGGAAAGGTCATTGTGGGCCAAGGTTATGTCAGAAGAATAGCAGATTCACAGACCAAAGATTCTGATAAAACAAATAGATCTGGATTCGATACTGGAGGAAGATCATAGGATCTTGAGAATGAACCCTTCATTTGAACCCCCAAGATCCAGCTGATTCTCAATTACCATTAATTGGAAGAGTTTATAAAGTATATCTTCATTCTTTTATGGAAGCAGAATAATATATGTCTTCTACTCATGAAAAGATCAAAAAGAACGGGTGGTTAGGGACTTAACCACCCGTTTCATCCCTTTTTGTGGGACAACTCTCACCTTCCTTCGAGACAGCTTCCGTGGATTTCACCCTCCCCTCATATTCTCATACTTGAGGTTATATATAAATCTTTCGGTTACAAACTTACTGAATGTTGTAAAATTTCTTAATCTGCAGGGTATCTGTGTTACTATTTGTTGTAACCCTGAAGGCTCGAGGAAGGGGAACTGTACAGTGTAACCTTAGTGCATTATTAAAGCTCTCTCATGGTTCAACTGAGTGTCTACAGAATGTAACGTTAAAGGCCATCACTACCTGTACACCTTTAGAATAAATTGACGAAATTTCTCATATATTCTCACAAAAAAAGATTAAAAAAAAGTGATGAAGTGTGTATCTGTGGTGTGGTACCCTGAATACACAAAGGTTAAAAAGGTGTAACAACAAATAGAACCATGGCCAGAACGCAGTGCCAGTACAAATCGTGGGATGGAACCCGAATCTGTCGTGAATCAGTGTGGCAGGGATCAGCTGAAGGATTTTGTATTTTCCATGACCCCTCAAAAGAGAAGAACATTAACCTCTTCAAGAGGAAATTGGCCAGAAAAATAAAGAGAGAAGACTACAACTTCAGAGGGTATTACTTCCCCGAAAGTGTGGATTTTGCCGATCATGTCTTTGCCACGGAAGTGGATTTTGAAGAAGCTATCTTTTCCAGCAGTACCAATTTCAGTAATTGCACCTTTTCACAGCGGTTGAACTTTGCGGGGACCACCTTTTTTGATAGGGCCAACTTCTTGAATACCACCTTTTCGGGTGGAGCGTACTTTGCAGGTGCTACCTTTTTTGGAGGTGGTAATTTCGTGGGTTCCACCTTTTCGGGTGGAGCGTACTTTGCAGGTGCTACCTTTTTTGGAGGTGCTTTCTTTTCTGGGACCACTTTTTCGGGAGGAGCTCACTTCGCCCGCGTCTCTTTTTCAGGGGGCGCGTATTTTTCAGGTGCTACCTTTTTTGATAGGGCAGGGTTTGCCAGAGCAGCCTTTTCAGAAGAAGCTGAATTCATGGGTTCTACCTTTTCGGGAGATGCTCATTTTCTGAATGCAACCTTTCACAAGTGGGCGCGGTTTGAAGAATCTCGGTTTGCTGATGTTACCGATTTTGTCAGAGTACAATTCTTGGGAGATACCAGTTTCTGGAAGGCACAATTTGAGAATTCAACAGATTTCCAGATGGCAGTCTTTGCCAAAAATGTCTCCTTTTTAGACACCCAGTTTGGTGGGGAGATCAATTTTGAGCAGAGCACGTTCGAAAGGAACATGGGAGAAGACGCCATGGCCAGTGCACTTTTAGAAAGGAGCTACCGAAATGTGAAGAATGCATTTCTGCAGAGAGGGAATTACGCAGCAGCAGGCAACTTCTACTACAGGGAGATGGAAGCACGGAGATCCCGCTCCAAGAGAATGAACAGGGTATGGATGGAAGTGTACAAGTGGCTGTGCGGGTATGGAGAGAAACCGCAACGAATTGCTCTCGTATCTGTGGCTATCATTGCAATGAGTGCACTTATATTTCTCTTCAATGGGGTTGTCATCCCTGGTGGAAGGCCCCCGGTGGAAGCTGAACGGTTTGTTGACTACAACATATTTGTGGACTACAATTCATTAACAGCACAGTTGGGCTGGCAGTTATTGAGAGATTTTCTGGATTGTCTCTACTACAGTGTGGTCACCTTTGTCCCTGTGGGAGGGGAACTTATGATACCTGTAGGGTATTCCTGCAAGATAACAGTGGCAGTGGAAGGATTTCTGGGTATGTTTCTGATTGTTCTCTTTGCTATTGTGACTGCTCGAAAGATGGTACGCCAATAATCCTAGAGAATACAATACCAGAAGTGGGTTCAGGTTATTGTTGAAAACTGATTTTTTCAACTATCAAAAATGAAAAGGACCACAAATCAAAATGTTACACGTGTAACAAAATTTGAGAAAAATGCTAACAATTAACACTTTTTAAATGGAAAAGGTTTTAACAGGGTATTTCAATTGAGCAGTATGAAGCAGCTTGTGAAAACAATGGAAGATAAAGGGATTACCCAGGTGAAATTTTTTGTCACAGATATTAATGGTCATCCTAGGTTCATGATAATCCCCCGTCGTTATCTTGAAGAAGCAGTAACAGGAATTGGTATTGACGGCTCTTCCATTCCAGGATTTACCACAGTGGATAACAGTGATTTGATTGCAAAACCAGATCTAGGAAGTGCTGTATTTCTGGAGAACGAGAAGGAAGCAGCCATCTTTTGCGATGTGGAGTATGAGAATGGGCAGTCGTTTGAGGGAGATCCGAGAGGTATTCTGAAAAAAGTCTTGAAAGAAAAAACATTTTATGTGAAACCTGAACTGGAGTTCTTCTTTCTACGAGAGGGAGCTCCCTTAGATGATAAAGGGTACATGGATGCAGGTGAAGGGTTGAAAATAATAGAGGAGGCAGTAACCAATCTGGATATCTCTGTGGAGAGGATCCACCACGAGAATGCACCAGGCCAGTATGAGGTAGAACCATCAATGGCTACCGCCTTGAAAGCGTGTGACCAGATAATCATCTTGAAAGAAGTGTTGAAAGCACGAGCAGACACTCACAAGGTTACCTGTACCTTCATGCCCAAGCCCTTGACGGGAGTAGCAGGCAGTGGGATGCATTTCCATGTACTGCTGGAGAGAAATGGGGAGAACCTCTTCGAGAACTTCACTGATTGTGCATCATACTTTGTGGGCGGGCTTTTGTCCCATGCGAAAGGGATTACTGCTGTCTGTAATCCTACTATTAACTCGTATAAGCGGTTGGTCCCCCACTTTGAGGCACCAGTCTACATTTCCTGGGGAAGAGGGAACCGTTCTGCGCTGGTGAGAATTCCCCGAGGAGGAAAAACCAGGGTAGAGTACCGTGCTCCCGATCCTTCATGTAACCTGTATCTGGCTCTAGCTTGTATTCTGGGAGCTGGACTAGATGGTATGGAGAAGAAAATTGAACCACCGGAAGAAGTTAAAGACAATATATTTGAATCACACGGGTATGAAACACTTCCCACTTCTTTGGAAGAGGCAGTTGAAGAACTGGAGAGAGATGATCTGGTAACAGAAATTTTGGGGGAGCACGTGGTAAGAGCATTCATTGCGTCGAAAAAGGAGGAGATACAACGTTATCGCACGCACATTTCCCAGTGGGAGCGTGACTATTATCTGGAGTAAGTAATTGTTACAGAAGATTTCTCATTAAAGTTAAAATCTTGGTTTTTGTTCCTTTATTCCTTTATTCCCATCACTTAAATATGTGGATCAGCTCTTTGAATTCAGTCAGGTTCTTCACTTTAATGCAGCTCACATCATGGTATCTATCAGCCCTATCCAACAGTACAGGGGTTATTCCTACTTTGTGGGCACCTTCCACATCTGCATGGTAGTTATCCCCCACGTGGACAGTTTCCTCAGGGGTTAAAGAAAGGGTTTCCAAAGCAGTTTCAAAAATTTCGGGATCAGGTTTTTCATAACCAACTTCACCAGATAACACAATAGTGTCAAAGTATGTATCCAGGGCTAATGCTGAAATTTTATCCCGAGTAGAAGGTACTGCATTGGAGACCAGACCGAGCTTGAGCCCCGCCCCTTTCAAAGGAGAGAGCACTTTATCCACGTCATAGAATTTGTGGTACTGAATACGGTCATGGATGTAGTGATGAATGAACCAACCATGGGACAAGGTGGCTTCAAATCCCAACTTTCTCAGCGCCATCATGTTCCCATACGCAAAAAAATCTGCTTCTTGTTTTCTCGTAATAGGCAATGGTACATAAATCTGCCTATCTATGTCTGCAATCACCTTGAGCAGATCGCAGGGAGACACCTGGAACCCTATCAACTGGGATGCTTCACAGAAAAGCACTTCGCCTGGAGGTTCTGGCCATACAAGGGTCCCACCGAGATCGAAGAATACGCCAACCACATCCATGAAATCACTTCGAGTGAGGGCTATTTAAACCTTTGGCACCCTGGGACTATCCGACTATTTCAGGTTGCAGCACATGCCTCATATCAGCAATTAATAGTTCTTTACAAAAGTCACAACCACCCAGTGAAAAGGCGGCATTCATTCAAAAAGGGTTTCAGTCTACAATTTAAATTTACCTTTATATTTTTGCTTCAGTGTATCCAATTCTTGAGCTGCCTGCTCCACTATGAGGGAAGGGACCTTTTTGTCTAGTTCACTTAATACTTTCACGTAGTAGTAGACACCCTCTGTGTTCTTGTCTAACCGGGTGGCTGCCAAGCTCTTATTCTTTGTGAGCCACTTTTCTGCAGATTTTGTGTCTGAATTCAAGATCTTGAGGGCTCGAACGGCAAAAAAAGCTTCTTTCGGCTTTAAATTATCAGAAAAATGGGTTTCAATCCATTGGGCACAGGGGCTGATAGTATAATCCAATGCAGCAAGTAACGATAACACTTCCACTGCATAGCACGTCTGCAGCAGGAGAGAGTGGGTATCATTTTCGAAATCGAATGAGTGCCCATTGAAGGAGTCATAAACCCACTGCACATGTACCTTGGACATATCTTTGAGAAAACCCAACATGGAGAGGGACTGCAATGCATAGTATGCAGCCTCTATTCGTAGATACCCACCAGTAACTAATGCAAACCCTCCTCTTTTCTCTGTTGAATAGATCCATTCTGCAACTCTCTCAGGTTCTAAAGGAATTGAAAGGGTCTTTGCAGTTTTGATAACGTGGAAAGTATCTCTCTGATTGGAAAAGTTCAATCCTGCGTAGTCAAACCCTCCATCAGGTGATTGGTAATCTTTGATTACCTTCTGGATGAACTGAACATCTTCTTCATGAATATTTCCCTGTAAGATGTCGGTGAGATATGATATTTCAAGAAAAAAGAGAATATCACTTTTTTTAAGACCATAAATTAAGAGAATCAAAATTACTCCAAAGAAGAAACTCATTTCAGGAAATACCTTGAACGTATCAAAAAAGCAGGACACAGCATACACGAGCAAAGATACTCCAGCTGGTACAGAAAAAGAGAGCACGTTGGCTAAAAAAATAAATGCAGCATCACTAATGTGAGGAAATTCCATTTTCTTTCCAAGTAAGAGGATGAATCGCTCTTCTCTATCTGTGTTTACATGACCTGTCTCCATCAGTACGAGAAAAATGAGGAGCGTCAGCACGACTGCTCCCAGCATGGAAGCTGTAAAGCGAAAAAAGTCAATAAAAAAGGTGGAAAAGAAAAAATAAATGAGCTTTACAGGGTACCAGAGTAAAATGCCCGAAAAAATAGGACCAAAAATCAAGTACCACGTTCCTTTGCTGAAGTCAGTGGGTCTGGAAGAAGCAAATCCCATAATCCACAAGAGAAAGCCAGCCAAGACTGATGGGATAAAGCCCTGAACGATCTGTACATCCGTAGTCAACCCGTACAAGATACTTGCTGCTGTCACTGCGGTGATTCCCCAGTTTCTCACAAGAGGAATAAAAAATGTGGGATTACCAATATCTGAAAAGAGAACTGATCCTTTGGTAGATGGAAATATGTAGGAAGCTCCTACAACACCCATGACTGCAAAGAAATTCGTTATGTATATACCATCTGATACGTCAACAGGCACAGAAATGAACGCATCCACAACTACTGAAAAGTTAATGAGACTGTACATGACATTGTAGAAGAGAAAGGCAGACACCAACCCTATCCAGAATGCAAGCTCACAAGAAAGGTTGGTAGTACTTTCCAAGAGAAATGTCTTTTCATCGATAGTGTGCAGCCTCTTTCTTAAGGGAGGATGCGTTGCTAGAACAGATTTGAGTCTTGTTTCATGATAAAAACACAAGGAAAAAGTGCATCCACGTTGTGCAGTTCGCAAAGCAGCATATTTGAAAAGTGCCTCTTTTAAGGGAGTTTCAAGCCCATGAAAAATGACGTAAGCATCAGCTATTGATTCTCTCGTTCTTGACAGAGAATTCTTGAGAAAAATTGTTGATACAAAAAAGAGTGGAATCAACCCAATGAGTGCAGGGTTCCTTTGGGGGTTAAAAATGTAAGGCCCCATACCAAAAATGAGAACCACTGGAAATGGGAGCATCCAATAGGTAAATCCCTTTGTGAGAAGTGTTAACCAGGTGAAGAACCCTACATCGCCCTGGTTGACGTGGGAGAGTTCGTGGGCAATGACTGCTTCTTGTTCCTCTTCTGTTAAAAAGGATTCCATATTCTCCGGGAGCACAAGGGCTGAACTGTTCTTGCGTCTCCCGTAGACCAGAGGAGGAACCTTTAATGGAGAGGTTTTCACCTGTGGAATTTCAGTTAACCCGAGCATGCGACTGATTTTTCGCACCTTCTCTGGTACTGGACTCTCTTTTAGATGAAGAGCTCTTCCACAGAACCACGGCAGGACTCCATACAGAGAAATTCCCAGTAATGGTGGAAAAAGAAAATAGAGGAACGTCACAAAATAGTTCAGTTCACCAGTAGAGATGAAAAAATTAAGATACAACATCGATATACTCAAAAACAGAGAATAGAAACTTACTATAAGAATGAGAACAAGAAAAATTCGCACATCACTTTCAAATTGATCAATTATTTTCTTCCTTTCCCCTATTTGCCATGAGAATAAAATGAATAAGATACCCAATGCTAAACCTGCGACAAGTATGTAATACATTACTCTGGTTAAGGTTCTGACTGAAAAATGTTTCTGTTGCCCGGGGCTGTCACGTCTTTAAAGTAAACTTGTTACACATGTAACATTTCAGGCAATTTATCATTTCACCTTAAATCCAATTATAAAGACAATTCATGAAGCCAGATAGACTCATTTCATGAAAATGTGACAATTCCTTGTGTCCAGAGGTTAAACGATAACATTTAACTAATTAAACTCTTCTAGCAATTATAAATAGAAAAAAAGTAGAAGAGTGGGATCTTTAGAAGACGAAGGAGGTGAAATCCATGGAAGTGGTAATACTTCTCCCACTCTTCGTGTCGTGTTTACCATTATTCTGTTGTTTTCTATCCTTTTAAACATTTGCTTTGTGTGGAGCTGTCAAATTTTATATACGGTTAGGGATCAGAAGCAGTGATAAAAAGGTTTGTTTTAAAGTCACTATTTCAAATGCAACCAAGACTTTCTCAAAGGTAATTCATTCCTGCAGAGAAAAAAAGTAGAAGAGTGGGATCTTTAGAAGACGAAGGAGGTGAAATCCATGGAAGTGGTAATACTTCTCCCACTCTTCGTGTCGTGTTTACATTGTTGTATTAGTGCGCACCCTTTTAAATATTTGCATGTTTGTACCACAATGAATACGGTTAATGTATACCTCTTTTCAGCTTTCTTAGGATTTTAATTTCTTTATTTCTCCGAATTTCTCAATTTCTTCTCTCTTTAGAATGTGGAACCCGTTTTCTGGATATACTAATTCATTGTGACGTTCATTTCTTTGGACTTCAGATGACAAAGCAGCCCAATTCAAATGTGATAATAAGTCGCAGTACAGCCACAGTGGTGTACTCTGCAGATTGAAGTTCGAAAGACTACTCTCTCCCCATTTTTTCAAGTTCTTCTTTCATTTTTTTGGCTACTTCAGCAAATTTTTTGGCTTCTGTAGAGGAGATCCACTCCAGACGAAGTCTTTCTGGGTTGACGCCCATGTGGCGCAATAATTTTTTTGTTAATAACACTTTTTTTAGCGTTTTGTAATTTCCATTACCGTAATGGTCATCTCCTAAGTGACATCCACATATTAATACACCATCTACCAGAGTTAACGTCTCCAGTATCAACTGGACATCAATTCTCCCCGTACAGTTAACGTATACAATTGCTACATCGTCAGGGTACTCAAATCGTTCATATCGGGCTAATTCTGTCCCTGTTCGGGCACACCAGTTGCACACAAAGGCTATAATTTTACTCATAAAACCTCCACCATACTCAGAAGCTGCTCATCAGATAATAGAGATTGACTCAACGCGCTAACGGGGCAGCACCCAACGCACAAGCCGCAATCTTTACAGATACTCATATCAATACGTGCTATACTTCTTCCATTTTTCAATTTGAGGGAAATTGCTCGAAAAGGACACACCTTTACACAAGTGGCACATCCAGAGCACACCTCTTCTTTGATAGTAACCTTGTCAAAAGTTTCAATGAATTTTGGAGAAAAAAAAGTTTTCACCCTGGAAGCTGCTGCTTTGGCTTGGATTATACTTTCTGGAACATTCTGGGGCGAGTGGCACTGACCACACAAAAATATCCCTTCTCTTGTGGAATCAATAGGGTAGAATTTAGGATGTATTCCTCTGAAGAATCCGGTCTTATCCACAGAAATGCCCAAAATTTCTGCAAGGTTAAACGATTCCTTCTGCGGAACAACACCAGTGCTTAAAACGACCAAATCAGGTTCAATATTCATTTTTGCATTAACAATGGGGTCTACATAGTTCACGAGAACGGTTTCACCCTTCACCTCAATGGAAGGCATTTCATCGTTCTGCAAAAAGAGAACACCCTTTTCACGGGCTTTTCTGTAGTACACATCGGTGAATCCAGAGGTTCGCATATCCCTGTACAAGATGATGATCTCAGCATCGCCCTGTTCCAGAATGTGCAGACTGTTGCACACAGCTTTTGAACAGCAGATTGAAGAACACCAGGGGTTCTCATCATTTCTCGAACCCACACACTGGATCATCACAATGAGATCTGGAATGTCGCCTGTAGAGATCCTCTCTTCTAATTCTGTTTGCGTAATAATGTTGGGGTGCATGTATTCGTGGTTAAATTCATCTGCTCCCACAGCCACGATTATAGCCCCACAGTTGATTTCATTCCTGTTCGTTTTCAGCAAAAAATTACCGCACTGCCCTTTCAAGTCAGTGACCTCAGTTTCAGTTAGAATTGTAATGTTAGAATGGGTTTCAACTTTTTCTATTAAATCTTTGACTATTAATCGAGGATTATAATTTAAGGAATACTGAATTTTTTGTGCTCTTCCCCCAAGCGTTGAGCTTTTCTCTACAATGTACACCTTGTATGTATCAGCCAACTCTAAAGCTGCTGTTAATCCCGAAACTCCACCACCGATGACCACAGCTTCAGGAACAATTTCTATCTGTGACCACTTCATGGAGGTATCCAGGTGCTCCAGTTTTGCTATTGCCATTTTTATCAAGGGTTCACACTTTTCTTTGCCAACCCATTTTATTTCCCGCAAAGGAACCACTTCCACAAAGTGAGTGCCTTTTTCACGGGCCAATCTTTGAAACAAGTGTTCATGGAGAGAACAGGCTGCTACTACGACCTTTTCCTTTTTCAGATTCTCACAAAATGCGCTAATCCCTTCATCTGTACACAGGGCATCTGAAACAAAAACAGTGTATCCTTCCTTTCTTAAATCCTCTGCAATCACATGAAAGTCATCACCGCAGTCGCACAAGAAAATCTGCAGCCCGGGCTCAGGTGCACCAGCAAAACTCTTGTTAAAACCCCTTCCAGAAATTCCAGAAACAGCTGCGAGAGCTTCCTGAACAGATTGGGTAATGTCAGCAGGGTTCAAGAAAAATCCACATGCATTGTCACTGACTGGAAATCCAAACTCGTTCACAGGCAAGCCAAATTCATTATGTGGAGATATACCCACCGACAGAACTACCATGTCCACCTGTTTTGTCACCAAGTGATCTTCTGCGTACTTTATGTATACTGTACCATTCTCCTCGTACACTGCAGGAACACGGTACCGTATCACATCAACGCCCATTTTTTTAGCTTTTTCACAAAATTGTTCCCATCCTTTCCCTGAACACTGGAGATCGGTAAAGAATATGGTGACCGAGGTATCTGGATACCTTTCCTTGATGACTTTGGCTTCATTCAAAGCCTGCATGCAGCAAATCCTGGAACAGTAGGGTTCACCCTTTACAGTATCTCTTGAACCCACACACTGCAAAAAGGCAATACTCCCAGGTCTTTTTCCATCAGATGGCCTTAAGAGTTCTCCTTTTGTCTCAAAGGAAGGATGAAGCATTTTTTCCAGTTCAATGGAGGTGATAACATCAGGAAATCGATTGTATCCGTACTCGCTGTACGTTGAAGCATCAAATAATTGTGCACCTACTGAATAGAGGATATTCTGTGTCTCTATTTCTGTAATTTCTTCTTTCTCATCCAGGTTGACAGCACCTTCAGGACACACCTCTTCACAGAGTCTGCAGTCTCCACATTTTTCTCGATCAATGTAGACAATCTGAGGGACGGATTGAAAAGGAGGGTTGTGAACTGCTTTCTTTGTACACGCTTTGACACACTCTAAACATAAGGTGCACTTTTCAGTTACGTACCTGGGACTTTTTTTGATCTGTATAGTATACGTATCTTCTGTTTTTCTGATTTCTTTAATTTCTGATCCCGTCATCATGTCCGCATTTACAGAATCATTCAACTGGAAAAAGAAACGAGGAGCAAAATACAATTCACAAACAGGGTATATCCGAGATAACTCCGTGAGCTTCCCTCCTATATAAAAATTCTTTTCAATCAATAATACATTTACATTTCTGTTATCCAGTTCTACCGCAGCTCTTATCCCAGCAGCACCCGCCCCAACAATAGTCACATCCTTCATGGCAGCACCTTCTCTAAAAGCGAATCCACTCGTACCCTGTTCATTGAAAACCCCAGCTCTTCAGGGGGAATACCTAGAGCTAACCCCAGAACTTGAGAGTAGAAAAGCACGGGAATATTCAATTCTCCAGTAATAGATTCTACACTTTTCTGCTTTCCATCAAACATGAAGGCACATCCTGGACAGGTGACAACCATAAAATCTGCCGCATTCTTGATGTCCTGCAATTTCTTGCTGGTCATTTTTAATGATACATCAAAATCAACTCCCATCAATGGGGAACCGCAGCACATGGATTTTCTCCTGTACTCAATAGAATGAGCCCCGCATATTTCCGCCAATTCATCCAATGAATGGGGGTATTCCGGGTCCTCTGTATACAAAGAGGAGGGACGGTGGAAATGGCATCCGTAATGAACTGCTGCCTTCGCATTTATGGGTATCTTTATGTTCTTCTCAATAGTTTTAAGACCAATATCCTCGTGTAAAACCTTTATAAAATGCTTAACCCTTACATTCTGAATTGTTTCTGCATCAACGTTTAATTGGTCCAAGAATTTTTTATCCACCTTTTTTTGAGCATGTAATAACGAAGAAGTACACGCACTGCATAAGGTCATGACACAATTTTCTCTTTCAGAGGCTAACCATAGAATATACAACGCCATTTTCGCTGCTTCTGATGCATTGACTACCTTTATTGGGTTACCACAGCAAGGAGCTTTGAGGGGTTCTAATTCGATAGCAAGGGATTCACAAACCTTTTTTGCTGAAACCTCATAGTGTGGGGCAGTTACAGGAATCATGCAACCAGTATACAACGTGTACTTCATACTATCCCTCAAATATTTTCGCAGCATCATCTGTGTAGTCATCATCAATTGCTTCGAGACCTAATCTCTTTCGCTTCCTGTTGTCATAAGATGAGGGTTTGTACAAGACTCCTTCAGTTATTACTTTTGTGTATTGTTCCTGCACACCTTCTGGTGTATATCCTTCGGAAACGGCCAGGTTCTTGACTGCTCTCATTAATTCTGGTATTAAAACACCTTGAGGACATCGCTCCTGGCAGGCATAACAAGAACTACATAACCATACAAAATCTTCTGTCAAGACCTCTTTCATCCCTAGAAGGAGCATTCGAATAATTTTCCGTGGATTGTAATCGGCGTTGACCTCAAAAACGGGGCAGGACGCTGTACATGTGCCGCATTGATAACAGAATTCAATATCATGACCATTGAACTCTTTTACTTTATCTGTTAGTGTTCTGTCCAGTTCAGAAAAGTTGATCTCTCTCATAATAATCACAGGAAGCTTCTTCGTTCTGTCACAATATCTGAACTGATATAAATCTATGGTTTTCTCAAATCAAAAAGCTACAAGAACTCCGAATTTCTCATAGACGAGAGGATTTGTCTGGGAATTTCAAATTCCTTCCGGTGAGGATACGACGTGGCAAGGACACAGGTTGATGCATAGTCTGTATGCTGAACATTCTCCTTTGTTGATGAAACAAATATATAATCAGCGTAAGAAGATGCATTTCAGAGTCATGGGTAAAGAGCTGAAAAAGAATCCCAAATGTATAGAACAAACAGGAAAAGTTGAAGGTTGGAAAAATTGAAGATTTAATAAAAAGATAGGGGCTGTCAAAAGCTGTGGCCCTGAAAATTCTCAATTTCTTCAAATACCCAAAAATGGTCAAAAAAAGGCAAAAATGTTATATATATGATAGAAATGAGACAGATACCAAAAAATTGCAAAAGCTCAAGATATGGGGAAAGTTTATAAGTAAAGCGAAAGAATTAATAAGGAGGTGAATAAAAATGGAAATAATAATAGAAGAGCTTGAGGAAGTCACTCCAAAGCACCCATGCTTTGGCCCCCAATATGAAAACCTAGCTTAAAGGTAGGGGTGCAGCGGAGATAATGATGAATTTGTCTTTTTTTATTTTCTTTTTTTTATGATAGGTCTTGTTGGTGAATGTGGCTGGTTTTTGAAACGATGTGAACATTTAAGTCAATACTATACATTCTGTACTGCTACAGAATAGAGAAAACCTGTGGATTGGGCAGAAGGGTTGTTACATGAGGGTTGTTACACGTGTAACAAATTTGACTATTCTCTAGATTCTGTTCTTCGGATTGAACCACCAAGAACCCCAGATTAACCTTTTTGAGATTTTTCTATGACCTCTAATTCTATCTCAGCCATCGTTTGAAGTACTAAAGGATCGAGAATCTTCCACCCTTTTTTAGTTTCAGCAACATCCACGTAGAAGGCAATCATATGGTAGGACTTACCTGCTTTTGTGAACATCAATTCAGTATCATAGGAGAGCCCTCTCGAAAATTTTGGCTCCATCACATCTTCTTTATAACTACGTTCCATGGCTTCTCTGAATTCTTTCTGGTCCATAAGTAAGGAGATAGAAAGTATTTCGAAAGAAACTGAATTATCACGAATATACTTTAGAAGAGATGGTATATCAGTAGTATACGATGGATGAGTGAGCGACATGAGAGTATCTGCATCTTGTTGGTTTAAGGCTTCAAAGTAGGTTGTTATCATGGTTCTTATGGCATCATCAGGTACAGGTTGGGAACCCTCTTTTTGGATGGAAGGCTCTTCATTTTCAGTTGGCGGTTTCTTCTGCTTGGGATACATAGTCATCACCATAAACAAATACTGAAGCTATATAATTCATTGGGTTATTATGGTGTTGGGAACAATACATGTAAGCCAGTAGTGAGTCCACCTATGAACAAAAAAACCGTGCAACTAATCAAAGCTG
>Ga0209427_10004752_pt1 | contig 15659 bp, 12 predicted proteins | sample DeeMarSWOR136_30_FD_187465 | JGI IMG/M metagenome (GOLD analysis project Ga0209427, IMG submission 187465) | Marine sediment microbial communities from White Oak River estuary, North Carolina - WOR-1-36_30 (SPAdes) (version 2) | ecosystem: Environmental > Aquatic > Marine > Intertidal zone >...
TATAAGAATAAAGTTAATAGCAATGCATAATTTATTTACTTCATTTTCAGAGCTAAGTACAATTCGGCAATCAATTCGAGAAGGAAATCTATGGGAACTTGTTGAACAGAGAATAAGAAATCATCCAAATTTAGTGAAAGCTGCTAGATATATCAAGAAGAATAGATCATTTTTCGAAATTTATGAAAAATTATATAAAAAGCATGGGAGAATGTATAATTCTTCTGAAAGCCTGTATAGGCCAAATATTTATAGATATATAAAAAGATTGTTGAATAATTATAGAGTCCCGAATGAGGCTAAATATCTCATAATCTTGCCTGAGCTTGATATTAAAGGCTGTAGTTCTCCCAGTATAAAACAATGGTTAAAAGAATTATACAACAATAAAAAGACTCAAAGAAAAAGCATACATATTGCATTTTGCTCCGAAATTTACGGGATACTTCCATACGAATTATTAGATACATTTCCAATGGGTCAATATGAATCAATTAAATCATTAAAGGTAGATGATATGATTTATCAAAATTCTTTAAGATTTTGTTTAAAGTTCTTTAAAAAGCATTCTAAGAGTTATTCAAAATGTGCAATTCTTATCCCCGATTTTTATATTAACCAATTTAATGAAATAAGCAGATTTCCAATCTATAATCCCATTAATGGATTAAAAGGTTTATTGAAACCCATATTTAAATCAAATTTATTAATCTCTCCTAATATTGAAGAAATTACTAATTTATTTTCTAATAATAATTAACTATGCCATTTATAGAAAAAATTTATGCTTACGGTCATAATAATATTAGCTGTACCCATAATAATACAATAGAAATAACAAAAGATAATTTTCTTACAAGAAAAGGGACTTGTATCCTTGGAATTAATGCGTCTAAAGCATGTTCTGATTTAAAAGATGATTTAAAAAAGGAAATACGTAATGAAGCAAAAATAAAGGTTATTATAAAAGTAGATAAAAGCTCAGAATCCTTTTATGGATTTGGATGTAAGGAACTACCCTTATCCAGTCAAAAGGATTTGGTTTTTCGTAAAAGTGAGTATATATGTGATAGAACAGTATTAATAAAATGTTCAAAATCTTCTAAGGAACTGGATCGTAATATTATTAAGAAGATTAAAACCCCTGGAAAAAGATTTACAATCCTTTTTGATGTTATGAGGTTCTCTAAAACAAATGAAACCTAAAGAAAAAACAAGATATATAAAAGTGAAAAAGCGAGATGCTCAAAAATTACTTAATTTTATAAAGAAAAAGCATAATACTGAAAAATTTATTGATAGAGGAAAACAGATTTTTTCAGAAAGTGACTTTGTGCTTTTCCCATTAATAGAAAACGAAGAAATAATAAAAAATTTGATTGGTAAGTATAAGAATAATTTCACATTTGAAATTATTTCTAGAACTAGACATGTTTCATCAAAGAATATCATACAATCACTTGAAATTATTTTAAAGGATAAATTACCACAAAATATATTTGATCTACTCCCTAAATCATATGACATCATCGGCCATATTGCAATTGTTGAATTTGATCGCTTTAATATTTTAAGTTATAAAAAATCTTTAAAATACAAGAAAGAATTTGCAAAAGCATTAATTATTGCAACTAATGCAATAAAGACAGTATATGAAAAAAGAAGTGAAATAACAGGTAGATTTAGATTAAGACAATTGAAATTTTTAAGTGGTAAGGATAAATCTGAGACAATTCATAAAGAGAATCATTGTTTATTCAAACTTGATGTAAAAAAAACCTATTTTACACCAAGACTTGTTTTTGAGCGTAAAAGATTATCTACGTATGATTTAAAGGAACATGAGTTAATTATTGATATGTTTGCTGGAGTTGGCCCATTTTCAATCCAATTAGCGAAGAACAATAATGTAATAATCTATGCATTTGATATAAATCCATATGCCTACAAATACCTTAAAGAAAATATAGAATTAAATAAGTTAAAAGGATTAATTTTACCATTTAATATTGATATTAAGGAACTTTCAAAACCTACCAGTGATTTAGGAAATATATTGAAAAATAAAGCGAACAGAATTATAATGAATTTACCTGAAAAATCTATTGAATATGTTGATATTGCATGTTTCTTGATGAAATTATCAGGTGGTATACTACATATTTATCATTTTTCAGAAAAACAGAAACCAATAGAAAATGCTATAGATAAATTATCACTCTATCTAAAGAAAAATTATTGGTTTATTTATAAAGTTATTAATTCTAAAGTAGTTAAAGCATATTCTCCAAAAACTGACCTTGTTGTTGTAGATGCGTTGATAAAATCAATAAAGAAATGATGAATTAAATAATAACTTCTCTCAAATATTCAATTATAAAAAAACATAAAGCGTGGCTGCTAAAAGTAAAATTTTAATTCTTTCAAACCTAATAGATTTTTAAAATATCTGTTTTTTGCATATAAAATTTGTATAGAATAAAAATGAGGACTCGTAGCCTAGCCTGGATAGGGCGTCGGACTTCTAATCCGAAAGTCGCAGGTTCGAATCCTGCCGGGTCCGTTTTAATTTTTTATGCTGAGTTTTTTAAATAAAACTTTTTAGATTTCAATTCCCTTAATTCTAGGAATAAAAAAATTTAAGAACAACTTTACAAATTAATAAATCATTAATATAAATGTTTTTTTAAATTTAAAACATAAATATTGACTAGATGAGTTTATATCAACAATCAATTAGAAATCGAGTTTTTGTTCATCAACAAATTCCATATGTTTTTAATTGGAATATTGAACATCATAAGCAAAAAGTTGTCCAATTAAATCCTTATCGATCTGAGTTTGTACTTTTAGGGAAATATTTTAATCGAATTTATCAAGGGAAGATTCCAAATAATTTATTTAACTCAAAATCATTACCTCGAGTATCTAGATTTAAGATCACTGGGATAAAGTCGATATTTATTAATCATTTTGGCAAAAAGCTAATCCGGGAGGGAAAAATTGAGTATTTTGATTCAAATTCAAATTTACCTCAATATGCCCGGAAAGTTCATGCAAATTTTAAGAATGACGGAATTGGGCAAAAACCAGGGCATGGTCCTGTTTTAAAATATATTTTAATTAAAGATAAGGATTCAGTTGCTATTGAGGTCCCTATTTGGAAAAGGGTTGGTAAAAATTCTATTACTGGGCATATTGATCTGATTCAAATTCAACATAATACAGTTAAAGTAATTGATTATAAGCCTGAAGGAAATTTTATGTTTTCTTTACCTCAGGTTGCTACTTATGGGCTTTTATTGAAATCAGTATTAAATATTGAGAATTTAAAATGCTTATCATTTAACGAATATGCTGCTTGGGAGTTTGATCCAAATATATTATTAACCGATATTAAGGATTATTTAATATCGCATAATGTAAAGGAAAGATTATGGGAAAATTATGCTATATTATGAAATAGGAGTTGGTCTATATATTTTCAGATCCCTGCGAAACTCTTAATTGATGTTGCAAGATACGAGGTTTAAACATGTCATAGTAGGCTAAAAGGTTGTAATAAATAAATGACTATTTAATATGTAAATCTTCTTATGATCAGCTTAAATTTTAATACTAATTCAACTATAAATTATTTAAATTTTTTAACTAGTATCTTTGCAAAATTATTTTTTTTTATTTTCTAATTATGATAACAACAAGAGAATCTATTAATTATCAATTTTCATTGATTTTTGGATATTCTAGTCCAAAAGATATCATTGTGGGAAATGTTTTGGGTCCAGGTAAGTTAACAAGTGTTAGAGTAAATGAATTATCACAAGAAGTTATCAGATTTTTGAGAATGTACAATGCAATATTGAGAGATTATACGGGTTCTGAATTATTCTACGCTGAGTTTGAATTATTTAATTTTGATGAGAAGGATGCTAGAATCAATATTTATCCAAAATCTATGTTATTGATTCCGGGAAATTATAAAGATTGTGAAAGTTTACTTCTTGCCTTAAAACCGGATACTGGCTATTTAGATACTCATAAATCCAAGGAATCCATTGATGATATTAGTAAATTGTTTTTTGAAGTAGAAGAATTCACAGATCATCCCGAATTAAACAGGGAAGGGAAGATTAGATTATTAGAAAGTTTTGCTGAACGCTTTAGTAAAAAACTGTATGGTGAATTAATTGAAGATAAATGGAACAAAAAACTGATTGGAATAAATATCTCCCTCCCCACTGATGAAGATATGTTAAAAACATATGGCTCTATAAAAAATGATGTGGAATTTTTTTGGAATAAAAATCCTTTTGAGCTTAACTTTTTTAATCCCGAATATGAAAAGTTCCAGTCTCCATTTGATGACCAAATGGCTATAGAACACCTAAAATACTTAATCTCCGTCCCTAGTGCTAATTTTTTGGTTGAAAATACATTAAAATTGGGGACAAATCTTATGAAATTAGCTAACACTGGTACGATAGATGAATCTCAAGATAGAATTTTATTCTATTTAATTAAAAAAATTAGAGAGGAAGTTGGAGCATATCAAGAAAACTGTTCCATTGAATGGATAACATCTTACTTTGAAGGTTTTTTTAATCGAATGGAAAAGAAGTTAAATAAATTTTTAGATGTATCTAATGAGTTTCTTGCTTCTGGCGAAAAGGGTGATTCAACCCACCTTTTAAAAAAGTTTGATAACTTCATAGAGAAGAAGAATGATCAAGGCAATTATAATTATAGAGATTTATTTGAATTAGCAAGTTTCTCAATAAATCAATCAATTAGAAAAGATGAAGATTTAATTGCTATAGAATTAAATTCAGCAGTAAATTACTTTGCTGAAATTTTTAAAAATAACTTTAACTTAATGAGGAAATCTTTACCTCGTTTTCTTTATCGCAGAGAATTGATTTTCTTAGTAGATATTCTCATTAGTAATCTAAATGAAAAGTTTGATAAAGAACAAAAACCAGCGAAAGCACTAGGTCAAAATTTAATTTCTAAATTTAAAAGTGTTCTCGTTAATAAAATTGAATTTAAATCAATTACCTTGATAAAAGATTATCTTTTTGATTTGAATTTACTTATAAAAGAGTTTAAAAAAATTGTAATTGAAACACTTTCCTCTTTTATAAAAGAAGTAAAATTAAGTATTAGTGATTTAGTAGCCTTTGCGGAAGTACAAATGGAAAGTAATTCTGGTTTAATTAAAAAGCATTTAAATAATTTTAAGAAATTTTCAAACGAATTAAGATTTTTAATAAATTATATATTAAGGTATTCAACAATTAATCGCTTTTTAAAGGAAGAAAATGATATTGAAATCTCAGATCCAGTTACATTCGCAAATAAATTCTATCGATTTCTGGAAAAAAGAATGGGGGGAATAGATTTAATTTGGAAATCTTATGTCTTAGAATGGATAAAAGATTATGCAAAAAGATTTTTTAAGATAGAAGAAAAAAGAGATTGGAGTTTAAATGAGACATATACAGATTTTGTTGAATATATTGAAAAACGCGGAACTTTTGAGCAAAATGAAAAACAATTTTTAGTATTTTTAGATACGTATATTGTTAAGGTATTAGATGATACAGAGAAAAATCTTCTATTAGATTTTTATAAAAAATTTGAATTCTGTATTGATATTAAACTTGAATTTCCGAAGTATGTTCAAAAAAAAATTGAAACTGAAGTTAATTTGTTAAAATTGAATCAAAACAAAGTGCTTCCAATTACGCTTTTTAATATTTCAGAAGAGGATACATTATATAAATATATTAACGAAAATGAATTGAAATATTTCTCAAAACTAATCCCTAGACCTAAAAGCATAATCTTAAAGCATACTTTAACAAATGAAGAAAAAGAGCTTTTTAAAAGTACTTTGTTTCACCTCGTTAATTTTAAATATTGGCATACTAAGTCAAAGTTTGAAATTTCAGATAATTTTAAAGAGGTTTATAGGGAGTGGATTAAAGAGTTATGATAAGTGGTATTAAAAGAAAAACAACTGCTATAGAAAGTACTTATAGATACTTCCAAACTATTGATTTAATTCTCTCACACTTTAAAAGACCTGCAGATAGGCAAAAAATCTTTGAACTGACCGATTCTTCTCCAAATCTTAGTATATTGTTAGTTGCAACTGCATCAGTTCATTTGTATCATAATTTTGGAGTTAGATTTCCACAAGATTTTGAATCTGAGCATTTTTCTGATAAAGTTGTAGGGGACTTAGAAATTAATGAAAAAGAGACTCTGATGAACGAAGTTGAATTATTACTAAAAAATTCTTTCGATTTAGAGATTGATTTACTCTATAAAATAATAGCTCTAGAAAATCTATTCTTATCTTTCTTAATTGAAGAACGAGGATCTTCTTTTAATGACTATCAAAAAAATGAAAAACTAAAGGAAATAGATCAAAAGATCGAGTTTGAATTATTGGAGATAATAAGAAACTATCCTCCTTTTTACTTCTATGATTTATTAGGAGATATAATTGGTCTAAATAATCATATAAAGAGAGAAATCCTAGAAGAAGAATCAGCATTCAAAGATCTGTCTGTTGATATTGAAAAAAAATTAGATAAGAAAGAAAAGGAAGATAAATTCATCGAATTATCAACACTCAATCGATTGATAAAAGTTATTCACAGGGATTACGAATTTAAATCTTATAAGGAGCTCCAAGTTGAAGCTATGCCAGTTAGGATGATTAAAAAGAAAATTTTGGATTATGAATTTAATAAATACCCAGTTTCAGTTCCAGGTTTGAGAGCATTCTTAAAAGGCAATTCAATAAAAATGGAATTATTAAATCTTATAAATAAAGCTCTTCAAGAGAGGATAATTTATGAAGATTTTGAGAATAACACTTTAAATTTTTTAAAAAAATTGATAGTTAAACAACTTAAAACCAACCCAAATGACTTTATCTACTTAATACAAAGCCTTTATGAATATTCTTTTGATGAAATTATGTATCAGTTAAATAAACGTGGAATTTATGATATTATGCATTTAATCAATGTTGATGATGATTTAATTTCGGAAATAAGGAAAAATATGATCAAATTTAATATTAAAAAACAGGATTTTTTAGCATTAAATGATAAAAATAAAAATTTAGTTAATCTAGCGAAAAAGGAGATTGTAGGACTTAATTTTCCTCATATAGAAAAAATATTAGGAGGCTTTAACAATATATCTGAATTTAATCTTTCTAAATTTTTGTATAGAGATGACTTACAACTAAAAGAATTATGGGAGTTATTGGAAAAGAAAATGGGAGCATCAATTAACGAACTCAGAGAGTTTATAAGAAAGAAGCAAATTATTGATAAAGTTTTTCTAAAAGAACTAGGGATGAGTAATTATAATCAAATAATTACACTCTTAAGTTTTGAAGAATTCATTGATAATTTGATAAGAGATATTTTTTATTATATATTATCAAAAATCCTTAGACAATTAAGTAGGATAATTGAATCGTATAATAAAATTAATAATGACAAGGGATTAATATTACAAGCTTTGAAAAAAATAGAGGGAACTTTAGAATATGAAGATTGGATAAATATTAAATTAGAAGAATTAATTATTAAACGAATAATAAGAAGACAAAAAGAATTAGTTATTGTATTTAATGCGAATAATCAAGTTTTCCTAGTGAATGGTTTTATTTTATCAAGGTTAACAGACAAACCTCTTCAAGAATGCATAATCGAATTAAGGGAAAATCCAAGCTTAATATACGAAAATATTAAGCCATTGAAATTACAAGCAGATTTAATTTCCCCTATCTCTTATTGTATCGCATTTGATTTAATAAAAAGACTAGAAGTATTCGAGGAAAAACGTAAATCTAAAGTTAAGAAAGTTATTGAGATTGAAAAAAGAGAAAAGGAAATAAAAAAAGAAGAAATCCGTGAAAAGCAGAAAGAAAGTACCTTTAATTGGATAGAAAGACGTATAACATCCTCGTTGATGGGGATAAATCGCCCTGGAATAAATCCTAATCAATTTTATTGGCAAGAAAAAGACACTAGGGTAGCAATAGATAATATTAAACTGCATAGTGAATTAAATGATGATCCTTATACGAGATTTTGTGAATATTATAATTTTGTTGTCGAAAAAATAAGATCATTTAAACTTGATATAAATTTACCTGATTACAAGGAAATTGAGAAGTCCGTCGAATTATTAGGGGAAAATGTATTAATTGAAAGGTTAAATCATAAGCCGAGTCATAATGAGATAAAATTCATGCTTGATGGGGAAAGATATTTGATTGCTAAAAATATTGCTCTTAAAATTGGAAAAATATTAGATAATGCTTTATATATTACATTTAAAAAGAAAAGAAGAATTATTTAGAGTAAGATACAATGTATTTAATAGAGAACTATTTAAACAATTATTCAAATTTATTTAACCAAATTTAAAATCTATAAAAAATTATTAAAGTTATGTCTTTGATCAAAAAAGAGTTGACCCAATTAAGAATCTCTTTTTCTCAAATCATTAAAGGTTTTCTTTTGTTTGTATTTAGTTCCTCCGGTTTAGGTGTTGCTTTATTATTAAGATATTTCACTGAATCTGGTGGAACAATTATTGCATTTGTTGGTATTTTAGTTGAACTCGTTGGTATGATTATAAATTATTTCATGCTTAGAAAATACTTTAAGAAAAAAGAAGAGTCTAAATCAGAAGAAGACAAGAAAAGACAATTTTATAAATAAATTGAATTTTAATGAAAATATATAAATAAAAAGAATTTTAAAAAATTACTAAGATAAAGGTTCTATTTTCATTTATCCCAAGAAAGGTGATTTGGATTCAGTTCGGAAGTGATCTTGGAATTACTGATGAGGATATTGAAAAAATAAGTCCTCAAATTACATTTATAACTTCTAATGCTGACATTGAAGCAATTGCACTTGTATCTCAGGAGGGGTATCAAATTGCATTTTCTGCGCTTCCACAATATCATGTTGATGGCGATCAATTTTGTGGGCTCGCAAGTGCTCTACTAATGACTGGTAGCTCAACAATTCAGACATTGTTTCAAGAAGAATTAAGTGAAATAATTGTAAGAGCCCAAAATGGCTACATAGTTGTAAGTAATGCAGGCCCATTAGTAATTGTATGTGCTGGAACACTTATCGACACATTGATGAAAACTGTTAAAGTAATGAGAGTTGCAGCAAAAAATTTAGCAAAAATCTTTGAAGGAAGATAAATTGATTTTTGATATTTTTGGTAAAAAAAATCATTTTTGGTAAAAAAAGTTAAATTTATAAGTTTTGTTATTTTGTTAATAACAAAATAATAATGATTTTATCAATGGCTACTGAAAAAAATACTTTTTGGCGTTGGCAGTGGCCTTGGCGTTTTTAGTTACGCCTTCATTGGATTAAATCAAATTCTTCTTTCTAACACATAATTTCCCTCTCTTTGTATTATCTTAATTGTTTTGCCAATTATGCGTCAATTATATTGAATTCCAATATAAGGACGTAGCATTTTTAACTAAAAATGTAAAACGGTGATTTAAATGGTAGAAAATTTTAATGCAAGAGTTTTGTTAGATCCAAACGAAGTTCCTAAAGAATGGATAAACATTCTTCCAGATTTACCATCACCTATAACGCCTTTAATTAATCCTATGGACGGAAAACCGGCACCTCCAGAATTAGCTTTTGCGATCTTTCCTAAAGAATGCGTGTTACAAGAGGTATCTCAAGATAATACGATTAGTATCCCAAAGGAACTAAGAGAAATCTATGCTACAACATATCGTCCAACACCTCTTCATAGAGCAGTCCGTTTAGAAAAGATGCTTGGTATAAATGATGGTAGAATAAAAATCTTCTTTAAAAATGAATCAGTTTCTCCTACAGGATCTCATAAGCCTAATACGGCTCTAGCTCAAGCTTATTATGCGGGAATACAAGGAGTTGAGGAGCTTGTCACTGAAACTGGAGCAGGACAATGGGGTTCAGCGCTCTCTTATGGATGTAATCTATATGGATTAAAATGTACTGTTTATATGGTAAGAGCGAGCTTTATCCAAAAGCCTGGTAGAAAGATATTAATGAGAGCATATAATGCGGCAATTCACGCAAGTCCCTCAAAATATACCGATGCTGGAAAAACATTTTATGACATTAATCCAGATCACCCTGGAAGCTTAGGTATTGCAATATCTGAAGCAGTTGAACATAGTCTAAGGAGTGATAAAATACGCTATTCACTAGGAAGTGTGGTAAATTTTGTACTGCTACATCAAACTATAATCGGCCAAGAGACTAAAGTACAACTAAAAAAAATCGGATTAGAGCCAGATATTCTCATAGGTTGTATGGGTGGTGGTTCGAATTTTGGAGGATTTGCAATTCCATTCGTAAAAGATAAATTACAGGGGAAAAGTCCAGATTTAGAAATAATAGGGGTAGAACCAAGAGCTTGCCCGAGCGTTTGCAAAGGAGAATATAGATGGGATTTTGGAGATACTGCAAAAAAAGCACCAATATTAAAAATGTATACTCTGGGGCATACATTTATTCCTAGTCCAATACATGCGGGAGGATTAAGATATCATGGAATGGCGCCTATTATTTCGATTTTATCTAAGAATAATATCATTTCAACTTCAATGCTTCACCAAACAGAAATTATTGAAGCAGGTCTTAAATTCACTCAATCAGAAGGAATCTTACCCGCACCAGAAACTGCTCATGCGGTAAAGGAAGCAATAAATCAAGCCTTAAAGGCAAAAGAGAATAATGAGAAAAAGGTAATCGTATTCAATTTCAGTGGTCATGGATTTTTTGATTTATTAGCATACAAAGAATTCATGAGCGGTAAGTTAGAAGATTATGAATTACCAAAAGAAGATATTGAGAACGCATTAGCATCTCCAGATATGCCAAAAATCGATGAAAGTCAATTTTAAATTATTTTTTTTTTCTTTCTTGATAATAATTTTACAGTAAATCTTAAAATTATAAAGATCATTTTCATTATTAAAATCTCACGAGAATTGTAATCTTTGGATTTGTTATCATACATTATAGTAGGAATTTTTTCTCTATATGGCTTAGTTTTATTATATATTACCTATCTTACTAAAAAGAAGGGTGAAAAGGGAGCATTCCTTAATAATCTGATTAATTCATTGGTTTTCCTAATAAGCATCTCAATTAATTTAGTAATAATTAATCTACTTCATATAACTAATATAGATTTGATTATATATCCTTTTGATATTCTTATACTGGGTTTCATTTTGTTATTTTTACCATTTTTTTATCTTTTAATTCATAGGGAAAAGAAAAAAATTAGCCTAGGAAAACCTAATACAAGAAAAAATGATTTACAACCTCCCAAAGAATTGCCATTAAAATATGAGATTTACAGAAAATTATCCCACTTAATAGTACTAGGAATTATCTTTTTCTATTTTACATTGGGATTCCTCGTTCAGAATTTATTTGTTTATTTATTCAAGTTATTACCGCCATTTTTCTCTGAATTATTTTTTTCAATTTATAATAATATACCCAATATGATTTTTACACAATATTTAGTAGTATGCTTAGTTGGAATTTCTTTAATTGGATTTTTCACAGCAGAATTCATAAGGGTATTGAAACCAGAGGTATATCCTTTAAAACCTGTAAATAGAATTCTAAGAGAGAAAGAACGCCACATGAGATTTGGCCCCCATATTTCTATGGGAATTGGGTGTTTTTCGATCATCATAATTTATGGAGTGATCCAACCTATCGGCCCTTTAATAATCTGCACTTCTATGACAATGGCAATTTTTGGTGATATGACTGCTAATCTATTTGGGAGAACATTTGGTCATAAAAAAATTCGAAATACAAATAAAACTTATGCAGGATTAATTGCTGGAATAGTTGTTGCTTTCTTTTCTGGGATAATTGTTTTATTACTCTTAAATGGATTATCAATATTAAATTTATTAAGTATATTCTTATTACCTTCGATTGGTGCATTATTAATTGGATTGTTAGATTTTTTAGACTTAGAAATTGACGATAATCTTACTTACAATTTTATTATATCAACCGTGTTATTTTTTATCTCATTCATTATTATCTAAATAATAATAAAATTCTTGATTTATCCCAAAAGTTTTTTCAATTAGATTATTTAAATTACAAGAAAATGTCTGAAGAAAAATTAAAGATAGATAAAATAAAAAAAGGTACTGTAATTGACCATATCGATGCGGGTTATGCATTAACAATTTTGAATCTAACGGGTCTTGATGAATCACCAAATCTTATGACTATCGGGGTGAACGTATCGTCTAAAAAGTATAATAAAAAAGATATAATTAAGATTGAAGGAGTTTTTCTGAACGAAATACAGATGCAACAAATTTCGATTCTCTCACCTAATGCAACAATTTCTCTTATCGATAATTATAAAGTGATAGAAAAGAAAAAAGTAAAAATACCACAAATTATTGAAAGATTAATACTCTGCCAAAACAAAACATGTATTTCAAATTCAGAAAAAGAGCCAATCGACACAGAATTCTTAGTTTTAGAAGAAAAGCCATTGAAAATTCAATGTATATATTGTAATCGCAATTATAAATTAGAAGAAATTATTTTTACTTCAAAAGAAAAAATTGAGAAAAAAGTAAAACAAGCAATTTCATTATAATTTTCAGAAATATCTAATTAATGTGAATGTAATTGTTGAGATAATCATAAAAAGGAAGAAAAATATTCCTACTCCGGGCTTAATAATATTTTTCCAATTCCATTCCTCTTTATCATATTCGTATCTTAATATTATAAAACTTACAAAAAATGGAGTAATCCACCAAAAGCACATCATCCAGAGAAGTAACCACCATCCTTTTAAACCTATCAAAATTCCAATTAAACCGCTAGCGGCACCTGTTATTGCTCTAATCCAGTAAATTTTTGTTTCTTTTTCTAAACGGAGATCTATTCCCTTTGAAGCTTTTTTATCTGGTAATAAATCTTGTTTTTGTAATTGTTTCTTTTTTTCTTTAATACGCTTCTGACGTTCTTTCTTTATATTGGTTCGCTTCTGGCGTTTAACTTTTTTAACCATAATAGTATTATTAATATTATTTATTATAAAAATCATTATATATATTGTAGTAAAGTTCAGATTTTATTCAAACGATAATGGTATTTATGAGAAGAATATTAAAATTTTCAAATTTTGATGTATATACAATTGTTAGAGAATTAGACTCAATACTTTCTCAAGGGATCATCTTAAATATATATGAGATTGAAGATCTCTTGATATTAAAACTTAAAACAAAGAATAATGAGAAGAAAAATTTAATTATAAAAAATGACTCTCGAATCAATTTAACAAATTATAATTATCCTATCCCAAAATATCCCTCCCAATATGTAATGTCTTTAAGAAAATTCATGAAAAACAAAAAGATTTTGTCTATATCTCAACATAATTTAGATAGGATTATCATTTTTAATTTAAGTAATTATGGTGAGGAACCATGGAAATTTATTGTCGAACTATTCAATAAAGGCAATTATATATTAGTTGACAATAAGGATGTTGTAAAAATTGCTAATAAGTATAGAAGATTTAAAGACCGGGATATTTTAGCTAATAGAGAATATAGTTTTCCTAACCCAAGGGGAAAGAATTTTTTAACTTTAAACCGAGAAGAATTTGATGACTTGATCATTGATTCAGATCAGGAAGTAGTCAGAATTTTAGCAAGAAATATAAATATCTCAGGTCTCCATAGTGAAGAACTTTGCTATGAAGCAGGAATCGAAAAAACTGAAAAAGGTAATAATTTAGGGGTGGATGATTTGAAAAATCTATTCGATGCTTTCAAAAATTTAAGAAATCAATTACTTTTCGGTAAAATTAAAGCAAATATTATACTTGATGAGAATGAAAATCAAATATCAGTTCAGCCTTTTGATCTTATTTTATACCAAAATCATAATAAAAGATATTTTGAGTCTTTCAATGAAGCAGTTGATTATTATTATTCTCAAATTGATTCAGATCTAGTTAAATCTTCCCAAAATGATAATCTTGATCACCAAATAAATGTTCAGGAACAAATTTTAAAAAGACAAAAGGAGTATCTAAACGAGTTAAAAGTTCAAAAGAAAAAATTCTATGATTATGGAGATTTTATATATACTAATTTCAATACATTAGAAAAACTGTTTGATACAATGTCAAATGCAAGAAACAGAGGCTATTCAATTGAAGAAATTAATGAAAAATTATTAAATGCCAAGAATGATAATATTGAAGGTTTACAATTCTTCATTAAAATTATACCATCAACAAAACAAGTAATAATTAACATAAAAGATAATGAAGTATATTTAAATTTAAATTATAGTCTAGGAGAGAATGCCAATAGGCTCTATACTAAAGGAAAAAAGTTTGAAAAAAAAATAAAAGGCACCATCCCTGCAATTGAAAAAACTAAAAAAACTATACAACAATTACTTGATAAAAGAGATGCAATCGAAGAAAAAGTAGATGTTTTAATCAAGAAACCAAAGAAGAAGTGGTTTGAAAAATTTAGATGGTTCTTTTCATCGGAAGAATTTCTTGTCATTGGAGGGAGAGATGCTAATTCAAATGAATTAATATATAAGAAATATATTGATGATAATGATTTAGTTTTTCATACAAACTTTCCAGGTTCCCCATTAACAGTCATAAAAAATCCGGAAGGTAAAGATATTCCTCAAAATACAATAAAAGAGGCTGCAATATTCGTTGCTAGTTATTCTCGAGCATGGAAAGAAAACTGGGGTGTTGTTGATGTGTTCTTTGTGTTACCAAATCAAGTTTCAAAAACTCCTCCTTCAGGTGAATTTCTACCTAAAGGCTCTTTTATGATTTCAGGAAAAAAAAACCTAATAAAAGACGCTGAGACAAAGTTAGCTATTAGTCTAGAATTAATTGAATTACATGATACTTCAAATGATGAAAATCATCAATTTTATCCGAAAATAAAGGTTGGACCAATAAGGGCAATCGAATCTGAAGATAGTAATTTTTTAATTATAAAACCTTCTAATACAGGACTACAAAAAGGAGCATTAGCAAAAGAAATAATATCTTATTTTTTAAAAACATCTGAAAAGAAATTAAGGAAATGGATAAAATTATTAAATTTGGACGAGATAGTATTGATTCTTCCATCAGGGAAATCTATCATAAAAAACAATTAACTGGTCAATAAATAATCTTTTATAAATCCAATATTGCGATAGTCATCAAATAATATACCATCAATTCCTAAATCGATTAAATATTTGATTTTTTCGATGGGATTTTTGTAATTAATGAAATCCCAAGCTAATGCTAATACATTATGCTTATGACATTTTTTAATAAATTTTTTTTCAATTAAGTTAGATCTAAGACTAATTATGTTTGGAATAAAAGTTAATTTATCTATGCCCCGATTTTCAAGAAAATTTTTTAAAGTAAATCCTTGTCCCTTAGTAATATTATAACAAACTTGAGCTTCTGGTGCCTTTGTCTTCAAATGTTTTAACATAACTAAATTTCTTCCACTAAAAATTGTGTTAAGTAGTAATTGT
>Ga0209427_10004753_pt1 | contig 15658 bp, 19 predicted proteins | sample DeeMarSWOR136_30_FD_187465 | JGI IMG/M metagenome (GOLD analysis project Ga0209427, IMG submission 187465) | Marine sediment microbial communities from White Oak River estuary, North Carolina - WOR-1-36_30 (SPAdes) (version 2) | ecosystem: Environmental > Aquatic > Marine > Intertidal zone >...
CGTATAATAGCGTCAACGCTACGATCAAGTGTTGTACTAACATTAATACCAGAACCGGTTGCCCATCCAGAAACACTAACGCCTGCAAGAGTTCCAACAACTTTTACACCTACGTCCATAGCTTGAAAAGTAAGTGTTACATTAGGAACATCTTTAGAGGTACCAGCATGTAATGGATTACCTAGTTCATCAATAGTATTAACAGCTTGATCCGCTGTAGTATTAACTCGCTGAATACGAGACGCGAGGAAACTGTCGTGTGCGCCCACGATCTCAAGTTCAACATGCTTAGATGGGATTGACAGTCTCTTGGCCATTTTATTATTCTTCTCCTAAGAAGTTAATGGGTGATAAATCGTTGAAAATACTATGCTCATTCTCCAATATAATTTCTCTTGTAATTCAGGAAAAATTATAACTGGAGTAGCACGAATATTTCTTACGTCTAATGCACCAAGTTGAGTAGGCGTTGGTGGTGGAAAGCCCTCATCATAGTCATATACTGGAATCCCACTTTCTAATTGATCTATAACTAGATATGCAAATTCATCTCTTTGGGCTTTATTTGTTGCAAATATGTCTATAACCCACAACCGATCTTTACGTCCTACTCTATTACCTAATTCATAAATAGTTGGGTCGATATCAAGAGCTTCTATTGAAACAGTCGGGAGTTGTAATTCCCCATCAGGATATCCATCCTCAATATTCACAAAAGAATGTGAGGCAAATACTGTATCCTTTAGAAAATAATAGATACTTAAATCCTGTTTTCTAAGAAGATGCATTAACCTGTTCTCCTAACAGCCAGTTCTCCAGTAGGAGTAACTCCCAACATAAATTCAGCTCCTTCCATCTCAAATCTTGCTAATTCTGTACCAGGTTCATATGTTTGTGGATTTAATAAGAACGCCTGTATTTCCGCAGTAATAGCATTTGTAAATTCATTTGTTAATTGAATTATGGCATTTGTATATAAATTAGAAATTCTTTTTTCTGCTTTTTCTGCGAAATTAGTGGGTCTGTATTCAGGATAGCCTCCTGTAGAACCATAATTCAGCCATATCCAATAAGGAGCTTTTTCTCCCCAGAAAGATACTCTGGTTTCGATTGTTGTTTCATATTTCATTATACCATACCCGGCATAATCAAAGGCCTCTTTCTGACCTGCAACACCCACGTTTTTCTTGAATCTTCGAGGGCGCACTAGTCCTTCCCTTGCTGGTCTATAAATCCTCTCTCTCCAAAACTCTAATGCTCTAGCGTGATCTAATCTTCCAAGTCCTAAAACTTCTCTAGCAGCATCAATACCTTGCTGTAAATCCCCTGCGTTTCCTCCTAATAAAAAAGCTTGAGTTCTTATATCTATTCTATCTCTGGTAATTGTTAAAATTGCTGGATTAGAAAATACCTCAATTAATTTTTCTCTTAGTAAAGGATGACTATACTCACTCACCTTTCCGGTCATAGGTCTGACATTAATTGCTCTTTCAAGTTCCTCTAAAATAATAGATAAAGCTTCGTCTATAATTCGATTTGCCGCCATAGCTGCTAACATTTCTGGAGTACCTACAAACTCACTTAATTTTCTAGCCAATTTTGCAGCATTTCGGCTTATGAATTTTAAATCTTGAGAAAGCTGTTCCATTATTTAAAAAATTCCCTCGATATTACCAAATAATGTAACAAAAATTGATCTAGTATAATCATTCATTGTATCAAGAAAAATTTTTCTTGCTGTTATAAATTGTTCTGAATCACTTCCTAATGCTTCTTCCATTTCATCGAGGGCATTAGCAATATATCGTCTATTTTTCTTGTTAATGATGGTAATGATATCAAACATATTAAATCCATCAATAACAATTGACCCTCCATACCCTTTATCGCTCACCTTAGCCTCCTTGCTATTCTTCCTGCTTTAAAGTTATAAGTATCCTATTAATTTCAGGCACACCACGAAAGTCTACGGCCTGTTTGATTAAAGTCTTACCATCAACGATAAAACTTTTTGCGTTATCTACAGCATCTAAATTAGCAACTGTATATTTAATTTGAACTAAACAATCTCCGTCTATAACTCTACCACCAGTTTCCCAAATAGGTGTATCTGCTTGACCCCAATTCACATGTGCTATTACAACATAACCAGAAGTTGTGTTTATATAATAAAATCCACTACAAATTGGACAAAATTGATCTGTGGATAAACCAGTAACAGGGTCTAAACTACAGCCCGATGCTGTGCAAGGAATACCACTTGTGGTAATATTAATTGTAATATTTCTACCAATAGCATCTCTGATGTCATCTATGATTGTGACGGTATCTGATGGCCAACTTATAGTCATTCGTTTAGTACCTCAGTAAATAATTCATCAAAGCGCTGTGCAATTGCCTTCCATGTATATTCAGGTTTTATAACAGCATCGTAAGCTTTTTGTGACATTTCCTCTAAATATTGAGGATCATCATAAAATTTCTGTAGCTTATCCGCGATGTCATCCTCACTTACTAAACCGCCCTCTGTAAGAACTTTTTCAGTTGTTAGCCATCTTTCAATCTTTAGATACTCTACAGCATCTCCCCAAATTTCAGGCTGTGAGGAATGATCAGGTACAATTTGTGCTGCTCTTGTAGCCGCATGTTCAAAACTACACAGTCCCCAACCCTCCCCAACCGATGTATTAATTCCAACATCCGTAGCGTTGTAAATTTCATTTAATCTTTGATCTGTTACGCTGGGCATTATAACTGCATCTGAAGAAATAATAAGCCTATTATCAATTCCATATCTTTCGGCTAAATGGACGATATTCCAGCCCATATCATCTGTGCCCATGTGTAAATAAAGCTTTACATTGTTTGGTTTATCTTTAGCAAATAAAGCAAAGCCCTTTAATGTAAGATCAATTCGTTTCCGAGGTTGATTTCTATTAGCGTTTAAGACTATAAAACTATTGATAAATTCCTCTTGATTTGGATAAACTCGTCTTTTGGCATTTATCCTGCCACTCATTAATATTTTTCCTGATCTGTCTTTTATGTCTTGCATAGGATAAAATATATTAGTATTTATACCATGAGGGATGATTTCAATCGAAGGAAACTTAATCTCATCATCAACATCATTAATAGTAAGGTACTTTTGCCAACTTTCTAAAGATTCCTCAAGAGCATGCTTTGCGAACTCTGTATAAACTCCTACCCTATGTGCGTCTTTGATTTCAGAAAGCCATCTCCATTCAAGAGGCCTTGCATCAATTGGTGAATATGTGATGATTTTAAAACCCCGATCTATAAATTTTCTAAGTTCTTGCATATAAATCGGAAGCACCCAAATATCATTTAAAATAAAAACTAACTTAGGCTTAAGTGCATTTAATAAAGGAGCAATTCTTTGTATACCGTAGATATCTCCAATATTGTAACTTCCGCCAGGAATTGCAGGATAGATTTTTGATTTATAATCATGTGGATCGCCTCGATAGTTAATACCTAAATGATGAACATCATATTTACTATCTGGCAAATTCTCAAAAATTCCATGCATTACTCTAGCAAAGCCAGTAGTAGCGACTGCATCTCCAATTGCTAAAATTGAGATTTTTTCCTTTGCCATTTTCAACCTTCCTTCCCTAAAAAGATTTGGCCGCCCTGCCCAATATCAATCGCATGAGGGTGAACAGGGCGGCACTCCCGAAATATCTCTACAATTTGATGCTACCGCGTTTGCCCGTAAGCCCCTCTCTAGCATCAGACTGTATCTATTAGTCGTGCTCATATGGATTATCCATGTATCCCGGTAAGTGCCCCTTGCGAGGTTGGGCAAGCCTCTTACTCCTCCAAGGGAGCATTGTATCCAAAAGTTCAATATCCCTTTGAAGCGATCTATCTTTAGAACGGCTTCCTTCAAGATTCGAATATGAAATCTCAGCATCTCGCCATGAAGCAAAGTTCCAAGATAAGTTTTGAAGTGAGCCTTCTTTAATGATAATTGAGGCCTGAATGATAATTGGCCAAATATCTCCTCTTTCAACTATAGGAGGTTCGCTGAAAAGAAATCGTATACGAGGATTTCTATAAACATCATCATTGCTATCAATAAGATACTTGTAATTCCAACGAGGCATTAAAAGTTCTACGGATGAAAGTAATGCAGTTTGTAGCCATTCATCCATATATCTATAACTAGATGAATCTGTATCCCCTAAATGTAATCTTAATCTTTCAATGAATTCCTGTAAGTTTGTTGAGGCCATTATTCAGTTTCTACCTCTTCTTCATCAGAAGGCGGAACTCCTAGCTCAAGCTCAGCCATACGTGCTTTAATAGAATTTACGATTTTTTCAGATTTTTCCATTTCTTCTGCTTTTAATAGAAATCTATAAACAGGAGCAGGAGCAGTAAACTTATTGAGCCTATTTTTCAGAGCAAGAAACGGTTTATTTAGAATTTCCTCAATCTCATCATCAGAGATTTCGTTAGGAGATTTTCCTACGTCTTTTACAGTTTCTTTTTCTTCTAAACGTCTAAGATTTCCAGCCTTAAAATGTTCTGCATTTATCCTCTGAAAAAATACATCTTCTTTACTTGTCCACACCTCAACAATTGCTCTTGAGTTCCTTGGCTTTGGTTTTCCGTAAAGTTCAATCGCTTGTGGTTTTCCATCGAAGGGATTGAGTGTAGTAACATACACCTTACCTAGAATTGTCTTGATATACCTTTTTAAAGGTTTACCCTCAGACATAGCCGCATAAAGTTCCCGCTCAAAAGTGTCAACAGCGGTTTGTCTTTCCATGACTTTCCTCCTTATTCAATTTTATTAAAGGGGAGAAGAAGGGAGTCTCCTCCCCTTCTATTTTTTTTGCTTTTAATAACTAAAGTTTATGACGTGATTTTTATGACGTAAATGCCCATTGCGTTATCAATAATCATACCGAACTGTTGATAAAGCTCAAGATACCACTGTGGCGGAGTTGGATTCATATCTGTCCATTGCTTAGTTTTGACATCACCATAAGTAATGAATTCACCAGCATTTTGACCAACCACCAGAACAATATCTGTTGGTACAAGAGCATTATAATCTTCAATGTTATCCCACACCTGAGGGATAGCTACATGAGGAACGCCGTAATATTTTCCAAGCCAGCCCTCATTAAAAACTCTCATGATTAGTTCATCGGCAGTATGAGCAACCGGAGTTGACTCATTGGATGGCCAAAATGAACTATAAAGAGTCGTTGGGGTCATGGCTTCTTTGGAACCAATTACAACTTTCGCACCTGGAGTAGTTTGATTAATATGATCAATTGCGGCACGAACAGCGGCCTCCGCTGTAGCATTTCCCGCATTCCAGTTTGTAGATGAAACCTCGGCGTAATTGTCAGGAGTATTACTTGAACTCCAGACAGACGAAAGGGCAGTAAATACTTTAGTTACAAAAAAGTCGCGAAGTTTGGCACGCATCTCAGATGAAATCGAGTCAACCGTGCCGATCTCACCACGCTCTAATTCCCACTCATTATAAGTAACTTTTACATCAGCGCCATCGAGTATAAAGTTGATCCTATCAGAAATTGTGATTTCACTTGCTAGATGAACAGCGCCAGGAACTAAAGTTCGCACTTCAATTCCCTTTCGTACTTTCTTGACAAGTAAATCACCAGGATTTAATGAACGGGTACCGAGCATCACGGAGACGAACTCATTGGTAAGATGGCCTGGTTCAATGAACTCAACCAAAATCTGAGCTAATGCTTCACGGGACTCTTCGTCCCCTTTTTGCATTATTTCCGCCAAAGCTTCCTTGTAATTCTTCTCGCTCATAATTTTAAGAAACCTCCAAAGGTTTATGGAACTAGAGTTCTAATCTCCAAATCTGCGTTGCTTGAGTCGAATCTCTCGACATAACCAACAACACCGGAAGTACTGTAGTATGGTTTTCCAGCATTGGTCGCTGAACCAGCGGAGCTAACCACTGAAACAGGAGCGCCTGGAGTTTGAATACTAGAACTTCCAACATAATGACCAGATGGGAATGTAAACACTCCACCAGCAAAAGCTAAACAAAGCGAACCCGAAGGAATGGTTTGACCATGCTTTTGTCCTGGCCATGTTAGATGAATAGTAGTGCTGGTTAATGGCAGATTGGCAGTTCTATCGAAGCCTCTGCGAAGCGACCAAGGAACGCTAGGTTCTGGAATATACATCGGGAGAGATTGATCAGGAACACGCCAGGTGATTACAAACTTAGCAAGTGCTCCCTCTGCCGCAGTAGACGGTAGAGAGACGCCAGGAAGATCAAGTCGGCTTCCAAAGTTGTGACCATCTGAAAAGGCATTTGCAGCAATAATGCACATTCGCCCTTCAACGATATCCTCATTCGCAACTACACCCCGAATATCCGTAAATTTATTGATCTCCATGTTTATTCCTCCAAATCTTCCTTCATCGCTTTTGCGATTTCGCTAGGAGTCATCTTTTTGGCTCGGTCGCCCTTTGGATTAAGCGTAGTTTTAGAGCCAAGATGCTTTTTCTTTTTGCTTGCTTCTTCTTCCTTGTCATCTTCCTCCTCCTCTTCTTCTGAAGCTTCGGAAAGAGTAAAGATTGCAAGATCATGCATGAGGAATTCTAGCTGAGACAAGTCCATAGCAAGCAATTTTTCCCGCTTTTCTTCGTCATCAAGATACTCAGTGGGCAGTTCAAGTTCTGCTTCTGAGAAAAGAGTCTTGATTGATTCAAGCTTTTCTACACGATTCTTTTCAGCCTCAACTTCAGCTTTAAAATTAGCAAGTTCTTCTTTCTCCACAGAGAGTGCATCAAACTGCTCTTTCAAAGCGTCATGTTCTTTTTTAAGAGAGGCCAAAGAATCTGAAAGCGTTCCTTTTTCTCCTTCGAGTTCCTTGATACGCAGTTCTAATTCTTTAATTTTTTCTTCCATTTTATCAAATTCCTCTGTTTTGATCTTGTAATCAGCATCGCCTTCCTTTTTTGAGGCCATTAGTACAATAGGAGTTCTGCCTTCATAAGCGGGCATTCCAACTACTGTAGCGGCAGCTAGAGAAGTATCTATGAAATCCTCAGTACCAAGCTCTTTGTTTTCTATGGAGTCTTTGTATAAAAGCTCCCAAGAAATTTGAGGTTTTTCATCACTGGCCGCCTTTTCCTCTAGAAGTTTTACTTCGCCAGGAAATTCTTTGCCCCAAAGTGCGGCAATGCCTTCTACAAAATGATCTCGCTCTACTAAACTTGTAATAGAACCAATAGGAACAGCGTATTCGTGCCCATCTCTGATATATCCTTGAGACATCTTGATAGGCATATGGATTCCAGTTTTGACAATATTTGCAAATTCTTTTTTCGGAATTCGCTGATTATTGGCGTTAGGAGAGTCATCCGTGAGGATAAATTTAATCCACTTCAAAGTAGGATTGCGAGAAATAGCCGCTAATACCTCTTTTGGTAGATCAAAGATTTCGTCCTCTATATTTAATTTTACAATATCTGTGACAATATTGGTCGTTTTTATTTCCATTGAAGTCCCTCAATTGCGACTACTTCTTATTATTAGCGGCCTTTAAGACCTCTAAAATATTAAACAATTTTTCTTCAAAGCTAGAAAGTGCCGCACCCTCTACATCTTGAGGACGCTTTCCAAAAGTTTTATAATACCAAATAGCACATTTTCTTTGTGCATTTTTGAGAAGCATTCCTTTTTCAACATTTCTCTTAACACAGTCAGTATAAAGCTTAGGCATTTTTATTACCTCCGCCACCTCTCTGAGGTTGAGGCGAATGTGGTACAGGAGCAAATTCCTCAATGTTGAGTTCTTCAAGCATTTGATTTTCTTCTGATCTTTTTATCAATTCCTCAAAGAGATCAAATCCAAATACAGCACCGAAGCTTTCTCTGGAGAGATTTCCAGATGAATAAAGTTCAATGATGCCATTAACAAAATCAGACATTGCCATCAAGTTAATGGGTTTGAAGGCTACTTCTGGTTGTCCTCCTAAGTTGTTTTCATTAACTATTGTATCAATAATCCTATCAACTATGGGGAAAATTGATTCTCTGATTCTTTCCATTGTATTCAATGGTGAGATTGTTGCAATTTCAGGATCGGATGTTTGAGTGCGTTCTGTTTCGCCTGTTAATAAAATTCTAGGAAATCCCAAAGCAATTGCTATATCTTGGTTTACAGATTTATACTTATTTTCATCAAGCAAGATATTTACTTCTGGAAAAATCCATTCAATTGTAACAGTATGATTAGCAAATAACTGAAAAATTCTTTCTAGATGTTTATCACTTTGACTTTCACGCCATTTCATTTCTTTCTTTAAATCTTCTAATTGATCTTCATTATCTTCGGTAAGAGGAAACTCATCACTACCCATTTTAATAAGTTGAATAGCGGTGATAACTCTTGAGGCTAGTGAATAGTCCATTCGTTTAAGATTTCTTTTATGTTTTAAAGATTCAAGAGCTGGATATAAGTATGGTGTAGGATAAGCATCTGCTGTTAAAGTTCTATATTGAATAACTAAAGGATTTTCTAAAAGAATTTTCTTTTTATCTGCTCTGATAGCTTTTACGATATTTGGATGATCTTCTACAATTTTCTTGTAGAGTTCTATATCCTCAGATTGGTCTTGATATTTGCCTTTATTTTTGATGAAATATCTTAATTCTTCTGGGATTTCCATGTAATAACTTTTTTTGCCTCCAATCATAGGGTCTTTAACTATAATCGTAGAGGCATCTCTTATCCACATATCCACAGGAAGGATCATTTTATTCCAACGTTTAATTCCAATTGTATGTAATTCCTCTCTACTAAGTTCGTCAAACGTAATTTCGGGAACTACTAAGCCAGTAGTTAAGTACTCTAAAGCAGCGTTTCTCAAAAATAAAAGTAGCGGTGTTTTAATAGAGTTCACAATACTGATAATAGAATCTCTAGCATCACCGGCATGAACAACCAGGTCATTTATAGAAAGATCAACGATTTTATTAATCACTGTAGCTACAAAAGGATCACGTTTGTAATAATATCTACAGTCCTCAACGATATTTTTCCACTCATCGTGATCTACAAACTCTAGTTTATCTATTTCAGCGGGCGACCAAGGAGTTGTTCCCTCTCTATAATAAGGCCACATAATGCTGAAACTTTGAGAACTAGCTTTAGCTAGTTTAGGACTTGTAACTGCTGTTACTTCTTTTAATTCTTCTGTCATGGTAAATACCTACTATCAGCCATCCAAGAAGTTCGTGCTAATCTACGACTTTTTGGACGATAGATTTTCTGATCTCTTAATGTATAATGAGCGACAATTGCACATAAGAGTGCGGATGTATGATGATCTTCGCCTTTTTCGCCTCCTCTTGAGGTTAATGTTCTATATACAATATCTCCTCTAGGAGTTTTATGATATGTCATTCGCTCTAATTCTGTAATAAAGTCCATATCTGTACTAGAGTAAACTATTGTATGAGCATTTGTATATTCTTGTGCAAGAGAGACAGAAAAAGGACGAAGTTTTGTTTTGATTTCTTCTCCATCAGCATCAATTCCAAGTACGATATTTGAACTAAACTCTACTGGAACTAATCTCTGCTGATAGTCTTTATGAATATATTTGTCATCAAAGAGTAAATCTTGTGTTACTCCTTTACCGGCATGTCCAGCATCCATTCCTATAATATCAAACCTTCCAAATTTTTCATCTAGCCAATCAAATAGTGTTTTTTGAATAGGGTATGGAACTTTCGTAAGCTGAATTTTAGCATGCCAATAAAAAATTCCATTTTTTACGTACATAATATGATATGCAGAAGCCTCAGTATATCCAAGGTCAACTCCAACTACTGTGTAATCATATTTTCCTTTTTCTAATTTAGGAATTGTAGCTAGATGTCTTAGATATTCTTCTAAGGAGTTAATTTTTAATCCAGAAAGTTTAATTTTATAGACAGGATATTGCTTTATAAGCATCAGGCTTCTATCGAATACTGAATATGCTGGTTTACCGTGCCTTCCTAAAACATGGTGGATATAATCCTCACTATCTATACCACCATATTTTTTGATGTTTTTTTCTTCATCTTCTTTTGTGTATCTAGGATTTTCATGTGCGGAAATTCGGTGTTTGCTATAATGAGTATCAATCTCATCTGAATAATAAAGGACATTATTCTCTCGAAGTCCTATAGGAACTCCTGATACAATTCTTCTATAACCTTTTTGCCATGTATTTAAAGTAGGTTGAAGTTCAATCCAAGTTCCCCAAGGATATAAACCTGCCTCATCTACAGCTTCAAAAGGAGTATGCATACCTACTACTGGAGCGCCTGTGCCTGTAGTACCTGCAATTCTACAATCTAGAGACATGTTTGTAAGAAGTCTTATAATATGATCAGAAGCATTAATTCCTTTACCTTTATGAAGAAACTGCATGAGAACTGAGTTTCCTCGAAACATTCTAACCAAATTATCCCACACAGGAGTAAGATGTACTTTATTTGGCACAGTGTAGACAATATAATCTCCAGGAAATACTTTATTAATAAGTAGCCAAATAAGTATATCTGTGATTGCTACAGTTTTTCCGACTGTGCGTCCACAACAAAGAGATACAAGATTGGAGAAATCACATATAAATTCCTTTTGGTAATAAGTATACTTCCAAGATTCCTCTTTTCTTTCTTTTGGGCTTTTTTCTAGATTTCTCAGAAATTCTCCACACAAAACAGGATGTCTTATTACCTCAAATAAAATTTTATCTTGCTTAGAGAGTTTTTCACGTATTGCCATGTTTATTTTCTGAACTAATAATATCTTGATATTTGAATTGGATATCTGATATAGCTGCAATCATTTCATCATCAAACCAATTTTTCCAATCTCCTAAGATTCCTTTTCTTCTCCATAAATCATGTCTTATTTCTTGTCCAGGTTCCCGACCTTGTGATTTCTGCTTAAAAGAATTTCGTTTTACTACTATTTTTATAAAATCGTCATCAATACCATCAACGCCTAACCACTCAGTTATTCTTTTGACTTCTCTAAATGTATCTTCATACATCCATTCATAACATGTCCAAATATAAGACAACTTGTCAAAAATTTTATTTCTTGTACTATAGCCTTCCAACATTAATTTAAATTGATTTTCATTATGTTGTTTGGTCCAAGGATCATCTAAGGCCGTATATCGAACTGCTTCTTTATCTGTGGTAAATTTATGTTGCTCAAAGACCTCTTTTTTCTTATGATAACGATTATGAAAAGCTAAGGATACAATTCTATCCATAGGATTTCTAACAACGCCTATGATAAAATAATCCCAAGGCTCTAAACTTTCCAAAATATCAGAATGTGTAGCATGATGAAACTTTACAATTTTGTTCTCTTTAAAATATTGTCTTATTGTACTAATTTCTTTTACTCTTTTGACATCCATTTCGGGACTTGGACTCATTCCATAAAGGTCTGCTAAAAGATAATGAAGCCATCGGCTCCCTACGCGATGTTCCGAAGTTATAATAAGATTCATCCTTCCCTCCAAAACTTCCAATGTTCTGTCATTTTCCTGACCTCTAATTGCTTTGCATTAAAATCTTTGAATAAATCAAATATCTTTTTTCTATCTATAAGCTTATAGTGAACTTCTATTAACCAAATAATATATGGCTCAAATAATAAATTTCCAGCGCTTGAGATAACATCAATTTCATTTCCCTCCACGTCAATTTTGATAATGGCGCTGTTATAGCTTTTGAAAGGAATTTCATCAAGTCGCATAGTGGAAATATTAAATATCTCTGTTCTTTTAGGAGATTTACTTCTTACCATACCATAAGGATATTTTGAAATATGAGGCTGGTTTGTTCCAATATATTTTTTATAAAGCTCTACATTTTTTAGATTTCTGGTATTCCACTCAAGGAACCCATATCTTAAAGGATGAGGCTCAAAAGCGAGGACTTTATCTGTATAATGCGATGCTATTGTAGTAAAATAACCGAACCCTGCTCCAATATCTATGAATGTATTATATTCTTCATTTTCTAGGGCTTTTACAAAAGGTTCCTCAAGTTTTAAATTATTTATTAATTCTTTAGAGTAACTTGCTCCTTTTCTTTTAAAGAATAAAATACTGCCATATTTATTTTTTGCTTCTTCAATCAAATAGCTCATAAAAATTCACTCTGGGTATAATATCTTCAGATAATGCTGTATCAGCACTTGCATTTAATAAAATTCTACCGTCTGCTTCATATGCATTTCTAGCCGCCCAATAAGATGCCTCAACTTTAGAAAATGTTGGAGTATAAAATTTAACTCCCTTTTTATAAAAATCTGGAGTAAAATGATGTATATCATCCTCATTTGAAATTACTAATGGACTTCCGCTGGGATTTTTAATGCCTGTATCTGTTACATTTAACCCCTTTCTATAAGTTTTCCAATGATCTAATCCTATAGTATAAAGCTCTTGAATACCCATAAAATAGGCAAACTGCATCGCTAGAAAGCTACTTGTACCTCCTCCATAAACTTTTCCATCAGATAAATCGGTCTTAAATTTCTTCTTATGTCTAGCTGGTCCTGTAAAATAATAAGTATTAGGTTTATTTTTTAAATAAAAATCATAGATAGATTTGCTAACAAACCATGTATTAGTCAGAGGAAGAATCTCTTTATAAAATTGGCTGGCAATATTTTTATCTCCCATAAAATGATAATCTATAGCTACTTTATCACTTTTGTAGGCTAGGCTTACTCCATAAACAAGCTCCCCCTCCAATAAAGATAAATCTAAATCATTTAAACTAGGACCGCACGCTAACAGAAAAGCCCTTTTTCCTAAATGAATATCCTTAAAGCCACTTAAGTCCATGTTTTTTCACTAAGTATTTCATATTATGCATTCTATGTTTAGGATAATCAGGAACTACTTTTTTTCTGATATGATACTCAAGATGCTTAAAGGGTAATTTGGATTCTTTAATTTTATAACCTAATTTATATGTTCTAAAACAATAGTCTGCATCTTCAAATCCCGCTATATGAAAATTCTCATCCCATTCACCAACAGCATCAAAAATTTCTTTTGGTATCGCATATAACCAACCATCCAACCAAATTGTAGGAGATTTAAATTTTGGATGCTTCATTCCATGAACATCATTACCATAAAGAATTTTGGTATTCATAGTTTCTAATATTTTAATAAAGGGGGCTTTACAAACTACATCGTTATTAATAACAATAATCCAATCTGCATTATCAGAGACTAGTGATTTTCCTAAATTTATGGCCACTGAGTAATGAACTATCTTTTTAGTAATTATAAAGTGTACATTATTATAATAAACTGGATAATTATTACCATTATCAACTACTATGATATAAATATTAGGTTCATATTTTCTAATACTGTCAATTAGAGGTCTTGTATATTCCTCCCATTGACCTATCCCTACAATAATAATAGCTACTTTCATATTCTTCTAAAACTTTTTAAATAAGCATCCTCATCATATTCTATTTTAGAGGGTTGCCCATCCATTCCTTTCTTTTCCCAAAATTTTTTAGTTCGGTATGCTAAATTACCATCTTTTCCTATATATGTAGAACGTGTTATAGTTGGAATAAGTTTTCTAGCTCCAAATTTTTTACAAAGTCTAGTTATAGTAACATCATGCATCCTGGTTGGAAAATTAATAACAACGTCTCCAAAAAGCCATCTAGAATTATAATCAAGTTTTTGAATTTCAGTATAATATTTATTATAGCCTTCTTTTATCTTTTCATAAAGAGGTAAGTTTAGATAATATCCCCATAATCTAGCGTCTCCACAATGAGTTAATTGTCTTAAATCACTTCCCTCATTTTTATTATTGAAAAGAAATCCTATATCATTGGGAAACTGCCATGACATTATTTTTAATAAACGTAGATAGTATTTGCTAACTAATAGATCATCCTCAAAAAAGAATATAGTATCATATCCTCTTTCAAAAACCTGATGAGCTTTCCATTTCTGTTGAGGAATGCTACCATTCCATTCACTACGTTCAAAATGTAATATATTTAGACTACTGTTATCCACAATACTCTTAACAGCGTCTAAATCTTCTTCTGTTGCATAGATTTTGTTAGACAGAGGATTTTTTATTCCGTCCTGAAAAACATACCAATCTATATCATTTGCTTCGACACATTTTTCTAAAGCAGAAATTGTCTGTTTTGTATAATCTATCCGATCAAAAACTAAATAAGTGCCTGCAATTTTCACAACTCTCCGCCCCATCCTTTAGGATTAGCTACAATAGGAGGATCAAGGTTGGCAAATTTTTGATTTTTTCCTTTATATTCAGAAATTGGATGCCATAGGTGTAATGATTGATTCCATCTTCTACCCCACCATCTAACTTTCATACCATATTTCTTTGCTCTACGCCACATCTCCATATCATAAGCATCCTGACCTTCGGAAAATGCTTCGTTGTATCCTCGCACTTCGTAGATAAATTCCTTAGAAAAAAGCTGTCCGTTACCTGGACCTCCTGCTTTGCCCCAAGGTATAGATTGTTTATATAAATTTTTCCAATTGTGAATATTTGCTTGAATGTCTGAATAATTAAATTTCTCTGGAAGTTTAGATGGCTCTGTTAACACAAAAGCATCTTCGCTTATATAATTATGTGCCATATCTAAATACCAAGGAGGCCAGATCATATCTATATCTGAGGTAAGAAAATATTCAGTTTCAGGATTTGCTAAACGTATGCCTACATTTAATCCCCAGGCTTTCATTGGCTTATTTTGTCTGAAATAATAATATCTGACCTCTGGATATTTTTTGCACTCATATTTTACTTGATCTGAAATTTTCTGATCTGTGCTAGTATCAACGACAATAACTTCTAAAGGTTTAATATTCTGATATGGTAAAATAGTTTCTAAAAACCAATGTAGACTGTTATTATAATTTCTGTTCCATGTCATTATGACAACAGAAATCTTATATATCCTACCTTGAGTATAAGGGATTAAAGCAACCTTTCCCATGTTCTCTGTCCTCTATAAATCTTCTGTAGTCCTTCCATTCGGCCATGTCGTAATAATATTCCATTCTATACGACTTCCAGTTGAATTTATCCATAGCAGAGTTAATAGCATCAGTATATGATTGAGGAGAATTCTCCAACCAAAATTCTGCCACTTTTCTAGTCCAGACAAGCGTTCCCCAGGCTGAGTAGATTCTTCCTCTTGGTAAATCTTTACTTTTATTGACGATTTTACCATCTATGATTACTCCAAACCTTTCGGGATTTTTTGTCTCTAGTGTTCCTATATGAAAATCTACTAACTTGCCATTTTTATGTATAACAAAACTTCTATCAAATGTCAAAATAGGAAAATATGTATCGGGCATAGCAAACAAATTCAAATCCTCTGCGAAGGGTAGACTTTCTGCTATAGCACTCCAAATATCATTTTTACCTCTTTGAATTACATAAAAAATTCCCTCATTTTTCTCTCCAATATGAGAAATATGAGTTGTTATTTTTGATATGGAGGTAATAACACAAATTTTTTGTGCCCCTCCACATTTCATAGATTTTATTGTTCGATCT
>Ga0209427_10004755_pt1 | contig 15654 bp, 11 predicted proteins | sample DeeMarSWOR136_30_FD_187465 | JGI IMG/M metagenome (GOLD analysis project Ga0209427, IMG submission 187465) | Marine sediment microbial communities from White Oak River estuary, North Carolina - WOR-1-36_30 (SPAdes) (version 2) | ecosystem: Environmental > Aquatic > Marine > Intertidal zone >...
GCCAGTTAAACCGACTTGTTAAAAATGTTACCGAGCTGTTGAAAGAGTTCCAATTTGGTGAGGCAGAGCAGCAGATTTACGATTTTGTCTGGTCAAAGTTCTGTGATTGGTATATTGAAATTGCCAAAATACGAATTCGAAGCCGATTAATCCCTTCACCTTTACCATTTCTAGCCAATACTTTAGAAGTATCACTACGTCTTTTACATCCTTTCATGCCTTTCGTTACCGAGGAATTGTGGCAAAGTTTAAAGCAACGTCTATCTGATAAAGGCCCAATGCCTGCTTCTATAATGATAGCTCCTTATCCCATCGCTGTTGATAAGGCTTTTGCTCCAGAAGCAGAGCGGGTGATGGATTCTGTAATAGAGATTATCCGATCTATCCGTAACGTTCGGGCTCAATATAAGGTAAAGCCAACCAGATGGATTGAGGCCCAGGTTTATGCTGATGAACTGCTTTCAGGTCTCAACACACAAGCGAATATAATAGAGACACTGGCTAAAGTGCAGCCTTTAACAATATTTGACCGCCAGGAAAGAGAACCATCTAACGATAAAGCCGTAGTTTTGGTGTTGAAAGAGGCTGAGGTAGTTGTACCTCTGGCGGGCATGGTGGACCGGCTTGCTGAAGAACAACGACTGGTAAAGGAAGGGGAGGAGATCAAGGGAAGAATTGCCCAACTTGAAGCCAGACTACATGATAATGCCTTTTTAAGCAAAGCACCGTCTCAGGTTGTCGAAAGGGAGAAACAAAAGCTTGCTATGCTTGAAGATAAATTGAAGAGATTACACCAGGAATTATCTCAACTGAGCTCACCCTCGGCTGATAGCTGACAGCTCTCGGCCTTCAGTGGCGGAAGCGAGAACTGACTTAGCTTTGAAGTTTAATACTGCATGCAACCTTGTCAGGGCTTTTTTGGTATCGCTAGCTACGCAGGATTTATCGCTAGTCTTTACACGATATTTAAATAGCCAGTAGGTGAATTCATTAAGCTCGCTCAAGCGTGTAACCTTTAGTTGAGGATAATGTCTCTCCTTTCGGAACTGCTTTAAAAGGGCAAATTGAGTGGCACCATAAATGCGTTGGTAGGCTTCGTCAACTACACCGTTATCGTTGTTCAAGCCTGTAACTCTCCTTTTCTTTCGTATCTCTTCGATTACAGCCAGAATGAGAAATTCCTCCACGAGGATGCCATAGAAATAGTTGAGGTAGGTCTGGTATTTAGAAGCGCCGATTAGATTCTTAAACTCGTCTTTAGACAATTCTATCGGTGGTATGCCGAAGAAAAGAAGAATTGTTCGCTCCTTTTCTGGAATAAGTCCATCGAGCTCTTCACATAACCTCTCCGCCAGAACTAGCCAATCGAAAGCTTCGTTGTCAACAAGATACTGATAATGTCGCCCGTTGTAGTCCTCTTCAGGACTGCTCCAGAGACGAGTGGCTTCAAGCAAGGCTACATACCAATTCTTACCTTCAGCAATAGAGCTTTTAAGCCTCTTGATTGCCTGAGTATCTCGAGTGGACACTCCAGTTACCTCCACAATGAATCCAGAGAATCACCCTTGTATTATATCGCCGTCAGCTCAAAGACTCAATGCGTAGCATCAGCAATAACTATAGCTGTGATACAGTGATTGGAGTGTGTGGAATACCCGAAGGAAATATTGCCATTGAAATATCTTCTGACCTCTGAAGGGGAAATGGAATATTATAGTATCTTTTTATACAGGAATAGGCTGGCTATGCACCGTCACTATTCATAAACGAGTAGTAGTCTAGGACATTCTTTAATGCGCAGGCGCCTCGTTCAATTGATGGGAAGCACGGGATCTCCTTCTCTTGAAACTTCTGGGTTAGCTCTCTTGCCCGCCGCATCTCCTCGGGAGTGGAGTAAGGCACAACTACCACAACAGCCTTCGACCCCCTTTGCTTAATATCGGCCATCATGTCCACTTGACTCTGCATTTGCTCTGGCGTGCCAAAGCGGGCCATCGCTAGCAGGATGATAATGTCGGTGTTCGTGTCCCGCTCCAGAATTTCCAGAATGCGCTTCATCTGCGCCGCATTTGGATTGCCGACGTCTATCGGGTTTGGATATCCCCCTCCAATTAGACTGTAAAAGGTAGACAACTCATCATAGGATGCTTTAGATAATCGTGGTACCTCCAGGCCCGCCTCAGAAAAGACATCAGCGATGGCTACAGATTGCCCGCCGGAGCCTCCAGTTATTGCCACCCGGCTACCCTGTATGGGCGGGAGGTAGAAAAGAGCCTTCAGGGTATCCACCAATTCTTCCATACTGGCCACGTTAACAGCACCGCACTGCCTGACTGCCGAATTCCATATTGTCCAGGGTACGGCCAGCGAACCAGTATGCGAGGCAATGGCGCGCAAACCTTCTCCGGTTCGTCCCCCCTTCCAGATAGCCACCGGTTTCTTGGTAGAGACCTCCTTCAACACCTTCATGAATCTCTGGCCATCCTTCACACCTTCCAGATACATCCCGATGACGCTGATCTCTGGGTCTTGAGCGAAATACTCCAGGTAGTCTGGAGAATCCAAAACCGTCCCATTGCCAAAACTGACTGATTTGTTGATGTCTAATCCCTGAAGATGAGCAGCCAGACTGAAGTCTAGAGCGTGGGTACCGCTCTGTGATATAAGGCCCAGTGGTCCACTTTTGCCAACGTACTGGAAAGGTATCTGCCGAATACCAACCGTGGGATTGAACAAGCCCATGCAGTTAGGACCGATGAGATGGAAATTGGCCGCTTCTGCCTTTTCTTTGAGTGCCTGTTCTAGCTTGATGCCTTCCTCGGTTCCCGTCTCGGCAAAGCCAGCAGTAAAGAAAAAGGCTGCGGCTACATCTTTCTGGATGCAATCATCTAGAATCTTAAGTGAGACCGAGCGCGGTACCGATACTACAGCTAAGTCTATCGGGTCCGGTATATCCAGCAAACTGAGGTAATTGGGTACTCCCCGTTTTTTAATATCTTCAATTGCCTCGCGGTTGATCTGAACCGAATAGAGCTTGCCCTTTAAGCTACCATAAGTCGTCAGCCACTGATAACCATTGCGTTTACTATCGCCTACTACCGCCACAGTCCTGGGATTGAAGGCTCTATCCAACTTGGTGAAGTCTACTTTCACTATTTAGCACCTCTCGTTTTAGATTTCACTAATAAAAAGCAACGGGCATACCACACCGTTGCACATGAAAATCAACTAGCAGTTACGCAGTCGATTGTCCGACTCCCTAATCGCCTTAATTATCATCTAAATCAACAGAAACGTCAAATAACCATTGGTCAAGATAGATAAAGAGCCTAAAACATGAACCTTCCGGAATATACTAACCTGGATTACATTGTATTGACATGACGGCAACCGGATAATGAATATTTTCAAGTAAGGCTTAAAAAAGCTGAAGAGCAGGGACTGCAGCGTAGTTCCTGCTGTATTAAAGAGGTACAATCTAAAACGATAAACAACTTGATAAGTCGGAAAGCGTAAGTAGTTGTTCTCCCTATCATTCAAGTTAAATCGTAATGATGCGTCTTCATAGTCATCTCTAAAGACTATCTGCCTCTTGCTTTATTAGAGTGACGCCAGCACGGAAGATGTTACGGGCAATATAGCTTGGTTCCACTTCCGCCCTTGCCTCGAGTAGTTCTGATTTCAGCAGAAGAGCTTCTTTTCGCACTGATTTATCCTGAGTTCCCTTCACTACAAAGTCGATGACATTAAGCGCTAGCTGGATTTTACCATTTGCTTTAAGATGTTGGGCTTCCCGCAATATTTTATCAGCACCTGCTAGTTTTACAACCTCAGCGGCAATTTCTGTACTTCTTGCGGGGAAAAGATCAGCCGGGTTACCGTTATACCAACCTGCATATCGGCGGTGTACACCGTGAATTATAAAGATGGGGTGTCCGTATGTTGGTTGGAGCCATGGCTTCTGAGCAAGATCTTCTGGAACTTTGATTTTATCTATGATATCTTCAATCCAGTAGCCCTTATTTAGCAGACGCACGACTTCATCCTCTATGCGCCTAAGGTATCTGGCAGTATCCAATAGGACGTCCTTTGCCAGGTCTTTGCTCAAGACCTGCCCGGCGGAAATAACAAAGTCTGGGTTCTTACTGGCAACTGCCTCCAGTGCCTGTGCCCATTCAAGTGCCCACCGCTGGACCTTAAAGGGATTACCAATATTAGGAACACCGCCGATAAGAAGGTCGCCAACGAGTGCCGTTTTCCGCTCGGGAATCCATACCCAGAGCGAATCATCAGTCTCACCGTAATAGCTGTATAACTCGAAGGTTAGACCACCAAACTTAAACTGCATCGCATCATCAAAGGTGATATCCGGGTAATAGAACTGCTGCGGTATGATCGGCTGACCTGGTGGGATGGCAAACTGGATAGTGTTGATATACTCATGTTGGCCCCTCAATCGCTGGTAGCGGTCGAAGCGCCGTGCTACATTCCTGTGCCCGATAATGTGGGGCCTGGCATACTTGTGGGTTTCGGCTTCGGTAAAAAATACCGGCACGCTCCAGATATGGTCTATATGACCATGAGTATATATAATGGCATAAATTGGTTTGTCCGTCCGCCTCCTGATTGCCTCAACAGCCTTATGACCAAATCGGTTGCCCAGCGGTACATCAATTACTATTACGCCGTCGTCTGTATATACTACACTTGTATTGCTCATGCCTAGCCGCACAATGTCTGACGTGGCCTGTTGTTCTTCTTCCATCATACCCCATGAAGATTGATACTGCCGGTTTTCGTGTGTTTGTTCAGTCATTATTAAATTCTCCTTACCGAATTGGATGATGCTTCATATTTTCGATTCCCTAAATTATACTCCCCGAATTCTACGAACACCATACCTATCTCGTGAACTCGATTTATGAAAGAAAATGACAGTCTTATGAAGGTTTCTCTGTTACTCGAAATGGTGCATGATTGAAGGGAATTCATTTCATTGACGGTATTAAAAAGGAGATACAAGAAGTAAACAGACATGAATGTATTGAAAGACCATTAGAGACAGGTAGGTTTATAAAAAACTTGAGGATGAACGTGGCAGGGTTATGAGGATACATAAGCCTGGGGAAAGAAGAACATAATAAACAAGTATGGTGTCTTCGGAAAATGCACTAGAGTTTTAGCTCTGATCGTGGGTCACGCAGTTCTGGTGCCACGTTGTAATCATGCATGAACTTTACCAGCAACTGGTGGAGCTCCTTGGCCACCTCCGGGTGCTCGTATATGACGTTCTTTTCCTGCCTCGGGTCTGAAGGCAGGTGATAGAGCCAGGACTCACAGGGTTGGGTGCTGTAGAGCAGAGACCATTTATCTGTTGTGACGGTTGTGTCCAAGTCAACTTGCACCGGGCGCTCTTTACCATCCACCGAACGAATGATCGTACCTCGATTTGCGAACGGATGACCGGTAATTACAGATTCGCGACCTTCGATGCTGGTGTCTTTAACCATGGGGAGTAGTGAGCGACCCTCCACTTCGTCAGGAATCTTCTGCCCCATTATGTTCAGGACGGTTGGCATCAGGTCGATTGCAGAAGTCAAGCCCTTATACACCCCCGGCTTTAATCCGGGAATATATATCAAAAGAGGACACAAGGCTGTTTCTTCAAAAAGCGGTGACCGCGTCCAAGCTTTACGACTATTGTCTGTCTCCTCCCAAAAAGGTACGATACCCGGGTAAGCTCGGACCGTCTTTCCGAAAAGGCCATCGTGTTCTCCAAAGTAAAAGCCATGGTCACTGGTGAATATGATGGCTGTCTTATCTAACAGACCCATATTCTCCATGCGCCTCAGGAAATAGCCAATCCAGGTATCAACCATTGTGCACTCGCCGCAGTAGCAGGCATGTGCCTTCTGTACATGTTCTTCGGTTAAACCGGGCACATCGTACCAGTGGGCGTAGGCAGCATTTACCTGTTCTCCATCGTAGTCGGGCCAATAAAGTTCGGTATAATAAGCGGGAGCATCCCACGGCTCGTGCGGGTCCCAGGTATCTATATATAAGAAGAAGTCCTCTTTGTAGTGCATCTCAAGCCATTCCATCGCCTTGATATATGTTTGAGGAGCAAAGCGTTCGAATTCAAAGCGCCATGTCTTGCGCTCGTCTCCCGCTAAACCAATGTCATATAGCTGTCCAGGTATTTCTATAAAATTTTGAAAGCCACGGTCATAGCCCATAGCATAGCGTCGTATGTAGAACGGTGTATCAACGATCCCTACAGTTGTAAAACCGTTCGTTGAGAGGATTTGAGGTAGAACCACGAGGTTTCTGGGGAGAGGCCACCATGGCATGAAGCATCCCGTCCAACGCCCGGTAAGGAAATCGGCACGTGCCGGCATGGTCGGGAAGCTAGCAGCGTAATGGCGATCGAAACGTATGGACTTAGCTGCAAGTGCATCTAACGATGGAGTCTGGACAATCCTGTTACCATAACATCCTAGATGGTCTTGCCGAAAAGTGTCCGCTATAATCCATATCACATTCATAATAGCCTACGTAGCGCATTCCTTCAAGAGTTTGCCTTCAATCAAGCACTACTCCTGTTTCACAAACTCCCAGCCTATAAACTGGGGATTATACAGCAAGAGGTCAAAAGTTGCCATTACCTTCATACCCTAGAACAAAACATACTTGCTCGCATTTCAACACCCTCCCTTAATACGCCTCTGTGGACGACACGCGGCGTTATAGCTGGAGGTCGACCTCATGGCAGGTCTCAAGGAAGGCAATGAGCAGGTTAATTGCAGCCTCGATATCGGCCTTATGTGCAGCCTCGACCACAGTGTGAACGTAACGAGTGGGAAAAGAGAGGATGACAACAGCTACACCTTCCCGGGCGGACTGGATTGTACCAGCGTCAGTGGCAGCCCGCCCCCACACTACATTAAGCTGATACTGTATCTTTCGCTCTTCGGCTAAGTCTACCAGATACTGCACAAGCCCGGGATGGGAGATGGCCCCCATATCCCTTACTGTGATCGCTACGCCTTGGCCAAGATGGGTTACCTGCTCATGAGATGCTACGCCGGGTACGTCACAGGCAACGGCCACATCCAATGCCACTCCAATGTCAGGAGTAATGGCAAAGGCTGATGTCCGCGCTCCTCGCAGCCCCACTTCCTCTTGCACAGTGGCCACAAAGTAGATGTCGGCTTCGTGCTTGCCAAGTTTTTTAACTGCCTCGATCCCTACATATAGACCCAATCGGTCATCGAGCGCCTTGCCGGTAACGAGGTTCCCTACCTCACCGAATGTTTCTGTAAGGATTACCGGATCGCCAATGCGCACCTTTTCTTTGGCTTCCTTACCGGAAAGCCCAACATCAACGAATAGATCCTTTATCTCCAGTATTTTCCTCCGCTCTTCCTCCGTGAGAATCTGAGTCGGTTTGGTGCCGCCAATAAGCCCGTGAATTGCACCACCTCTTGTATAGACCATCACCCGGTGAGCAATTAACGTGCGGGCGTCAAACTCACCTACTCGTTGGATGTGCAGGAACCCCGTTTCTTCATCTATATTGGACACCACAAACCCAATCTCGTCCATGTGAGCGGCTACTACCACCTTTGGTCCAGCCCCCTTTTTATGAGCGATAAGGTTCCCCAGCCTGTCCACCGTGATCTCGTCCACGTGGGCACTTAACACGTCTTGGACGATGACACGGATCGCCTCCTCTCTTCCGGGGATTCCCCGAGTTTCACAAAGTCTTTTCAGAAGCTCCATTTTTCCCTCCTTTTGCGTAGTATAGTACGAAGGGCTATAGCACAGTGCAAGCTATGCCGCTGAGCCTATCATGACTACCACTCATGGTTTGACACGCTTGTGCTAAGCGTAGTCCAAGGGCTCACCATGAGATGTAAACAAACAATTATATTAACCAGCAATTGATGGTAACCGCATCGTGGCTTTTGAGTGAATCTACTACTGCCAGGTCTCCTTACCGTTGTTGAATTGAGCAGTAAAAACTTTACCAGCGTCATCTGTCTCCATCACATTAGGTACGGTTTTTCCGGCCATATTACCGAATCCTGTGGGGACAAAAAGGACAAAATTCAGTGGTTCGGCCCCTTGGGAAACAGCCTCAATATACTGGTTAGCCGATTCGAGGTCACTCGACATACCATGGTTGCTGGTATAACCAGCATTGTTTAGCGTTTTATCAGCATACTGAAAAGCGCACCCGTAAAGAGACTCCAGGTCAACTTTGGTAGGGAAACCTTGTCCGTACATGAACATAGCTATGTTCATGTAGCCGGCAAATTGGACGCTAGGCCATTTGCCGCTACCCCAACTCATGGTAGGGAAAAGGAAATCAGGGGCTTCCATTTCTAGTTTGGACATTTGGAAAGCAGTGTACACCGCAGTGATAATCCGAGAGTCTTTGGTGAAATCATGAGCGTCCCTATTCCAGAGCGGATTGCTATGCTTCATCATCCCAGACCTTAGCAAGAAACGGCCACGCAGTAAACCATATTCCTGGGTAGCCCCATGGTATAGGCTGTATGCCATTAGCCTCATTATTGTATGTAGTGATCCTCCTTTACCCATCTCATCATAGTCGATAACGCCGTCGCCATTTTCGTCAAAAGCAGTCATTATCTCCTGCCGGTAGTTGGAACCTGTCAACTTGTCGTTGGCTTCGAGGTAGCTCAAAACAGTGCGCTGACAGTCCCACAGGAATTTAGCGGGGTTATGATAGAACTCGGTAGTCATCACCTCGGAGAACTTGCCATTTTTGACCAGTCCGAGATGGCCTGCTACCGAAACCAAAGGTGCCATCGCTACCATATCCCGGCCGGTTACATAATATTTCCTTTTGCCCAGCCCTCTTTTTTCGCAATAATCGAACAGATTATAGCGGAATAATGGTGAGTCAAAACCGATATCACTAACGATATTTGATCCGTCACGTTTGGCTACTGGCACCCTCTGCAAGAAGTCAGTAGACAGGTTGTTCTCTTTCTGCAGCTTTCGGGCCTCGGCCATCGGTATGGTTTTGAACATGTACCTGGCACATAGACAATCAAGAGCCACAGGATCAAGGGACGCCATGACTAAAGCTTCAGCTACCTTTACTGCCATAGGCGTACCTGTGTGATCGATATTTATCGCCTGAATACTGTCTACTATGTGGACCATCAGTACACCTTGTTTCTGGGTGGCTTTGATGACATCCGCTTGGGTACCGGACATCCCTGCTGTTTTGGTGACAATATACTCTCCCCTTTCGTTCCTAATAGGGAGGCCAGATTCATCGTCGGCCTTGGGAAACCAGACCTGATGTGGAATCTCAGTTTTCATGCCTGGAATTGGCTTGTGAGGGAAAGCATATTTCCAGCGGGTGTTTTTAAGCCCATCATCAGAAGCAGCCTCCATGGGGTACAGACCGATTCCTAGATTCTTAATGGCGTTGGTGATGAGGTCAATAGCATGAATTTTGAACCGAGGTATATTAATCAAAACACTTCCGGGATAGTCTTTTCGGTCATCACGATTGTTCGGGTCACCGCCGACAATGACCTTGTGCAAGGTTATCTCCTCATAATTCGCACCATCGGGCACGGACACCGTCCTGCCCTTGCCTTTAATATCATCAATTCGGTTTAAGTCGTAAACCATAAGGTGGGCACCTGCCTTACCAGGAGGGATATATTTGCCTGAAATGCTCTCCACATAACCATTCATGGGGTTGTCATCGTGGTCATTCGCGTGAGTATCCGTCAAGTATTTGCGGACGAAGTAAAAGCCCCATCCTCCATAGAAATCACCGCTACGCCCTTCCATGACAGCCTCGGTAGTAATGCGTCTTCCACCGTCAGATACCAGACTATAATAGCCCGCCATCGCCGAGGTTGCACTGGCAGCTTCGCCTAAAGCCATTTGGTGATAGGTGATATCCAGTTTATCGTGGAACCACCGCATAACAGCTGCCACCAATGGCCACTCAGTACAAGCAGTGTTGCCCAATCCTTTACCGTGAGTAATAGGGTCAATATTTGTCGGGGCAACTATGTTGGGTTTGAAGAGGAGTTTCTTACCTGCTTCAACTTCTGCTTTGACTTTTTGTCCGAATCGAGTTTCAGTTTCCAGCTGACCCAATACATAGTCAAGATTTGAATATATATAATCAATTTTCTTTTTAATCTCTTCCCATGCTTTGGTATTTGAGTTATCGATAAATTCTTTAAGTAGGTTAGGCACTCCCACATACGCCTGAGCAGCGTCAATTCTTGCCACGGTCACGGCTGAGCCAGACTTGTCTACTTTCGTTCGACCAATCGGGGAATTGACTAGTATGTCTTGGCTGGTATCCATTTCTCTAGTTACCTCCTTATTGATATCTACTAGTATAGATTATTGTACGTCATTTAATCAATCTGGCATTAATGACTCCACTGCATTATCCGGTGCCTTTACGGAGTATTGAGGCAAAAAAACTGTATGAAGTTGTTTTAGCTTGAAATACGGCAAACTTAGAAGTTCTTCGGCTTGGCCAGAATTTCCCTTATCTTGATGTCAAAGAGCCGATTGGTAGAGTTGGCTGCCACGACAATTGCTGTATCCGCTCCTCGCCCAGTACCGGCAACGGCAATAACATCCCCGATGGGGATCAGACCAGCGTCTCCAGCCATAGCCACAATCTCCACGCAGACCTTCATTCCCTGCCCAAACATTCGCAGAACCGCAGAAATTAGTGCCTGGGGAGAAAACCATCCCCTGAGGCCCAGGGCGATCTCGTAGCCTGTGAAAGTATCTGTACCGGTAAAGACCATCCCACCCAGACTCGCAATCTCCTTCTTTGTCTCCGGATTGAAGAGTTGTTCGCCAGGTTGTCTGTGCCCGGTACTGTGGGCCACTACTATCAACTTGATACTTGTACCTTGCAGCATCTTGGCTGCCTGAAGCCCCGTGTCACCGATGGTGGAGGCTACCACAATATGCTTAATGCCCCTTTTAAGCGCTTCGTCCTTTGCTATCTGCAGGGTCTGTTCGGTGTTGTCTTTTCCGGCTTGCTCGAAATACATCTCGTATCCTCCTTCCTAGATGTAACTACTAAACTTCCAGTGACTGAACTCTCAATTACTTTCTTTGCCTCTTTCTCAATTCATTTTATCGTCATGTCTTGCACTAGGCCATGTCACCCACCATCGACACACAGAATAGCCCCGGTGATATAGCTGGCTGCGTCAGAGGCGAGAAATACGGCGGCATTAGCCATTTCTTCTGGTTCCGCGACACGGCCTAGTACTATCCCGCGTGGTCCGAACTCTCGCTCCCAAGCCCGCTCTCGCATCTGGCGTACTTCCTTCTCAGTCATGCCCGCTGGCTGCTGGAAAAAGGTAGCTCCACGTGGGGGGTCAGGCCTCACTAAAGAAGGAGCAATAGCATTGACACGTACATTATACGGACCGAGGAGCCGGCACAGCTGTCGGGTAAGCATGGCGATGCCGGCCTTGGTGATGCTGTAATTCCCGAGCACGGTCTCCCCATGAGCCCTTAAGCCACCTCGGGAAGTCATGTTTATGATGCTACCTTTGCGTCGCTCCTTCATTATAGGAGCCACTGCCTGACATGTGAGCCAGTACCCTTTGAGATTCACAGCCGTCAAGGTGTCCCAGTCCTGCTCATTAAGGTCCAGTAGTGATGATGGGTGGTACATAACAGCAACATTTGCTAGGATATCGATTGTACCGAATTCAGTTATCGTTTTGTGGACAAGATTATCCACATCAGCTTTTTTTGATATATCAGTAGGGACGGTGAGAACGCAACGACCGAACTCGCGTATCTGCTCACCTACACTGTCAAGAAGGCCGTCGGTAACCTCCACATCAGCGATAGCTACGTCAGCGCCGGCTTCTGCAAACCCGATAGCAAAAGCCTTGCCCATGCCCCGCCTAGCACCAACCACAATAGCTTTCTTCCCTTCCAGAGAAAAATCAGACAAACTCATGGCTATTCTCCATCTCCTTTCGTGATTACTCGGCCGGTCCACATTCTCAACATTTGACCTATTCCGCCTGCATCAGCTTGACCATGATCTTGCCCCCGCCTTGGCGGGTGTCGATGTAAGCGAAGGCATTGCCATTCTGAGGTTTCCCGCTGAAAATAACCGAGGCACCTTTTTTGGCCAGTTCGGCTACCTCCTTATCAAGGTCCTCCACAGCGAAGACGATTTCATTAATTCCCTCGCCTCTGCTATTCAGTGCCTCTGTGTAGATGGTTTCTCCCTCAAGAGGTTGGACGAACTCATACACCAGAGGTCCTATTTGTGCCATCCTTGTTCTGGCCTTGATAGTAGTATTGCTGAGCTTCCCATTCACCTTGAAATCATCAAATAAACTACTATCGAATCTAGCTTCAGGCTGAAATGAGCCTATGCCCAATGACTGATAGTATTCCATCGCCTTGTCTAAGTCCCTTACTGCCAGTCCCACACCACGGAATTTCCAGTTGTTGATACTTTGCGCCATCCGCCATGCCTCCCATTCTCTGAACCAGTCGTCCTTTGGCGGTCGCATTGATAGCCAGACACCACCATACTTGCTGGTATCCAGGTAGTTCTCACCAATCCAACCTTCCCGCTCAACACTGAAAACGACCTGGCAGCCTTTCTCGACCAGTTGAGCTGTCTTTTCCTTGATTTCAGATACGTTGAAGCACATGTGACTGACACCTTCACTGACTTTCTCCGAGTACCTCCACTGGAAAAATGCTGGAGGAGTTAACAGGACCTCAAGCTGAAGAGAGCCAATCTGGAGATTTCCTTCCCAACTTGTATTCTCCTCAGCAGGTCTCGACAAGTCGATATCGACAGGCTTACCATAAATCAAGATTGTAACCGTGGGTCTTTTTTCTGTTGCAGGGAGAGCGGGACCTGGAGGTTGGGGACCAACACTGACACCTATGCCCAGGGACTGATAGTACTCTAAGACTTTGTCCTTATCCTTGACGACCAGGCCAACATGCGAAAACTCCCATCTATTTTCCATTTTTCCATTCCCTCTCCTTTCCCTACAGATGTATTCTGCAAAATATATCCTGGTATTTACCATCACAAGTCACGAGGACACTTTTTCGTCCCTACCATTTCTACAGAGAAGTAGTAACAGCTTAGTTTATCCCAGAATTCCAGCTTGTAGTCTGTAGTATATCACCCCCCTGTACAGTTAACTCATAGTACACTAGACTATTCGATCCGCTGTTTCTACGTTGTCATTAGTGACGTAATCATAACCTTAGACTTACCGAGACTCCGTCGCGAATTGGCAGAATAGTGGTGAACAAATCGTCTTTCGAGTATAGGAGCCGATTGAATTCACGCACTGACTCTATTGTCGTATCCTCTATATTACTTTCAGCTACCAGTCCAAGCAACAGAACATTGTCAGTGACCAGAAGTCCACCATGGCGCAATCTCGGGTAAGCCTTAGCGAAAGCCTCTGGATACTGCTTTTTGTCTAAATCGATAAATATGAGGTCGAAATTACCTTTAACGGTGTCTATCAATTGGACTGCATCGCCAATGAGCAGCTTCACCTGCTTGCTTACCCTCGCTTTATTGAAATATGTTCTTGCCTGTCTCGCATTTTCTTCTCCGGTATCGGTGAAGTACACCGTTCCATTTTTGCCAACCGCCCTTGCCAGCCATATGGTTGAATAGCCTACTGCCGACCCCATCTCGAAAACGTGCTTGGCAGCAACCAGTCTGGCCAGAAGAAAGAGAAATCTACCTACGGCAGGACCGACAATCGGAATACCATGATTTGACGCTAGTGTCTCAATTTCGGTGAGTACCTGGTCTCGCTGAGGTAGGAGCATGTGCATATAGCTTTCGACGCTCGGTTGCACAATCCTGTCCATATTGACTTGCCTCCTTCTTAGATGAAGCTGCTAAACTCGCGGTAATTCTCTTTGTCAGCTTTTCAGTATTATTATCCTGTTTTGTACTATGCCATGTCACCACTATCGACACACAGTGGCGAAGTTCATCTCTGTCACTATGAATAGGTATCTTATTGAGTGGTTTTTTGCATATATTGAGTGAACGCTTGCATGAAGGCTGCTGCTAATGGTGATGACTGAGGGTCTTCACCTAGCCACTCTCGTCCTCCAGTAAGACCGCCGTCAACCACCAGGGCATGACCGCTCACGAAGCTAGCTTCATCGCTGGCTAGCCACAGGGCCGCCTCGGCGATGTCCTCTGGCAGGCCGGATCGCTTTATGGGCTGAATGTTGGCGAAAATTGGTTTCAGGAACTCAGCAAACTTGTCAGCTTCCTCAGCAGACAGGCCCAGGCCTCTGCCGAAGATAGCCGTAGCAATGCCCCCAGGGCATATGCAGTTAACCCGAATGCCACTAGCACCCAATTCCACAGCAGCGGTGCGTGTCAGGTGGATGATGGCAGCCTTGCATGCGCTATAAGCATGGTGGCCAAAACCCGTTTGGATACCAGCGACACTGGCAGTACTGATGATGCTCCCTGAACCTTGTGACTTCATTACACGTACGGCATGCTTTATGCCGAGGAACACGCTACGTAGAAGCAGGTTGATGGTTGCGTCCCAGTCCTCTACCGAGACATTTTCAATGAGACCGCTTGCGCCACCAGCACCGGCATTGTTGACGATGCAATCCAGTCGCCCTATTTTCTCAATAGCATAGTCAACAAGCGCCTTGATATCTTCCTCACGGTTGACATCGGCGTGGATGTAGGTGGCATTTTTACCCACCTCTTTGGCGACACGCTTAGCCATAGCATCCTCGATATCGCCGAAAACAACTCGAGCACCCTCTTTCACGAAGAGTCTGACGGTAGACCGTCCAATTCCACTAGCCCCACCAGTGATTACTGCAACCTTGCCATCAAGTTTTCTCATATTTTAAGCTCCTTCCTTCTGACCCTTCGGTGTCTTGTTAAATTGGGCACACTACTGGAGTCAGGTCTTACTTTGTTCGCTGATACGTAGACTTGTCATGAACGTGTACCTTAGCAGCTTAGCCAGTTGATAGAGCTGAGCCCTGCTATTAAACCAAGCGATATTAGAAACCTTACAAGCCTCGATCTCCGAAGTTATTGGACAAACCTTGTTGTGCAGTTGAAAGTATAATTAATAGGGTTTACTGCTTTGCACCCTCGACTGGATTACGTAGTGGCTTGAAAATGCCGCCAGCTCCGAAATTTGAGGCAACTTCCTCGGCTTCTTTCATTATTCTGTCTATCAAATCCTTGACCGTAGGAATGTCACGAACAAGGCCTATTACTTGACCAACGGTAAACAAACCTTTGTCAACATCACCGGTTTCAAGCATACCCCGACCTGCTTGACCACTAATGAGCGGTGCCAATTGCTCTATAGTCGCGCCTTGTTTTTCCATCTCGAATACCTTTTCAGCTGTGGGGTTTTTATATGCTCTCTCAGTATTACGGAGTGAGCGAAGCACTAATATTGTGTCGCGCTCCGACATCGTGATGAAATGTTCCTTTAATTTGTCATGTACCGGTGATTCTTTAGTTGCCATAAAACGGGTACCCATATTCATTCCTTCCGCTCCCAGTGCCAGGGCGGCAACAAGACCACGTCCGTCACCAAA
>Ga0209427_10004757_pt1 | contig 15652 bp, 13 predicted proteins | sample DeeMarSWOR136_30_FD_187465 | JGI IMG/M metagenome (GOLD analysis project Ga0209427, IMG submission 187465) | Marine sediment microbial communities from White Oak River estuary, North Carolina - WOR-1-36_30 (SPAdes) (version 2) | ecosystem: Environmental > Aquatic > Marine > Intertidal zone >...
CTTTTCGGAAAGAGAATGGCTGCGAATGAAGAGGGAGAGCGTCAATGAAATGGTGAGGCAGTGGCAATGGTATGCGCCCAATATGACCTGGGATAATGTCATCGCAGGCTATGCCAATACCCCTTATGATGTGGTACAGAGGAACATAAATATGCATGAGGGTAGCTGGGTACTGGGAGCACATACCGCCTCTCAGATGGGCAAGTTCAGACCTTGCCCCGAGCTGTCACGATACCGGACACCGATAAAGGACCTATATCTTTGTGGAGCCTCGCAGCACTACGGGGGTGGGGTGCATGGACGGAATGGCTACACCTGCTACAAAATCATAGCCGAGGATTTTGGTCTCCCCAAAGTGTGGGAGGAGAAGGGCCGCCCATATTAAGTAAGATAGGAGGTTGGTTTCTATGAGGCTCGAGGGCAAAGTAGCTATCGTTACCGGTGGGGGGAGGGGCTTAGGTCAATTGTACTGCTTGAGGTTGGCTGAAGAGGGGGCGAAGGTTGTAGCAGCCGATATAATAGATGTCACCGACACCGTTAAGCAAATCGAGGGCAAAGGTGGCACCGCCATGGGTCTCAAGGTTGATGTCTCCAGCGAAGAGGATACTTTGCGCATGGCTGCGGAGACGGTGAAGAGATTTGGCAGAATCGATATCCTCATCAATAACGCCGCCATATACTACGGCGTAGGTCAGAGGCCGTTTTATGAGATCGGGGTTAAGGAATGGGATCGGGAAATGGAGGTCAACGTAAAGGGGTCTTGGCTTTGTGCCAAGGCAGTGTTTCCTCAGATGAAGAAGCAAGGGAAGGGCAGCATCATCAACATCTCATCGGGGACTATCTACAGTGGCACGCCCGGTTTTCTTCACTACGTCACCTCTAAGGCGGCGATTATCGGCTTGACCCATGGCATGGCTACCGAGCTTGGGGGACACGGGATACGCGTGAATGCACTCGCTCCAGGCTATACCATGACCGAAGCGAGCAAGATATTGATGCCGGAGGAACGTCAGGTGCGAGCTGTGCAGCATAGATGCCTTAAGCGCCCAGAGGAGCCTGAAGACCTTGTTGGGGCCATCATCTTTCTGGCCTCTGATGAGAGCGAATTTGTGACCGGGCAAACGCTCCTCGTTGATGGAGGCGCCACTCTTCATTGACGGAAAGGTCTTTCTTGGGATCGCCCATGGCATTCGTTTCGTCCTCAGCCGATGGGCAGAATATGGCTATAAGGGTTAGAGAAGCTTGCCAGGATATAGCTGAGAAACTCCGGGAGGCAAGGCTTGATCAATCCCTACTGAAAGGAGATTGTGGAGACGTCTACTTATAGTGGAAAACTGCTTCGGGTAAATCTGACAAATGGAACATTCAAGATCGAATCCATCCCCGAGCAAGTTAGGAGGGATTTTCTCGGGGGCCGCGGGTTTGGCATCAAGTACCTCCATGATGAGCTGAGCCCCGGAATTGAGCCCCTGGCACCAGAGAACAAATTGATCTTTTCAACTGGGGTTCTTTGTGGCATCGCGGGCTCGGGGTTCTCCAAGTGGATTGCGATGACCAAAAGCCCTCTTTCTGGATGTGTTGCCAAAGCTGTGGTGGGAGCCAACTTTGGCCCATGGCTGAAATTCGCCGGCTTCGACCTCATCATAATCGAGGGCAAAGCTGATAAACCATCTTATATTTACTTGGAAGATGAAAAGGCTTACATCTCGGCTGCAGAGGACCTTTGGGGCTTGAACACTGAGGAGACGCAACAGAGGCTGAAACAGAGGCATGGGTCAACGACGGAGACCGCCTGCATTGGCCCTGGTGGAGAGAAGCTCATCAAATACGCTGCTATTGTCACTGCCCGACGTAGTGCTTCCCGTTGTGGCGTCGGCACAGTAATGAGCTCTAAGAACTTAAAAGCCGTGGCTATTAATGCCATAGGCAGGGTCGTTCCTCATAACCCCCAGCGCTTCAAGGAATTGGCACGAGAGCTGATAGAAATCCAAAGATCCCATCCCCGGCGGCTCGAATATACCGATTTCGGCACTACTTCCCTCATCGCGCGCTATTCCCAGGAGAGGAATATGACCCCTGTTCGCAATTTTCGAGAGGGGGCAATGGAGGGCGTTGAGAAGTTATATGCATTAGAGTTTAAGAAGATCAAGATTAAGAACTTTGGCTGCTGGGGCTGCATGACCAGATGCGGTCAGATTCATGAAGTGACCAGCGGCGCTTATAGTGGAGCGTGGAGCGAAGGACCAGAATATGAGACCATCTTCGCCTTTGGCTGTGAGCTCTACAACACCGACCTTGCTTCTATAGTGGCCGCAGACTCAATTTGTGACCTCCTTGGCATGGATGCCATCAGCACCGGAGTTTCCATCGGCTTTGCCTGCGAGCTATTCGAGAGAGGGATCATCAGCACCAAGGACACCGATGGGCTTGAACTGACCTGGGGCAACCATGCCGCCTTCGTTCGCCTGGTGGAGAAAATCGGGCGCCGGGAAGGATTTGGGGAGCTATTGGGAGAAGGGGTGAGACGGGCCGCAGAGCACATTGGTAAAGGGGCTAATAAATACGCTATGCATGTGAAAGGGATAGAGCTGCCTGGCTACGAGCCCCGTGCTGTGAAAGGCTTTGGGCTTAGCTACGCTGTCTCCAATTGTGGCGGCATCCACACGTATGGCCGCCCCGGTCTTGAGCTGTCCAGGACTGTAGACCCGCTCGCTGAGGAGGGAAAGGGTAAGCTTGTTGCCTCAGCGCAAAAGCAATATGCTATAGCTGACTGTGTTCTGGAGTGCCCCTTCGGCAATGCCGGACTTACCCCTGAGCTGCGAAATCAGCTGCTGGTGGCGGCCACAGGGATTGAAGAGTTTGGCGACCCTGCCTATCTGGAAAAGGTAGGCGAGAGGATCGTTTGCCTGGAGCGTGCTTTCAATGTCCGAGAGGGATTCGGTCGCAAAGATGATACCCTTCCTTCTCGTTTCCTCACCGAACCGCTAGAGAACGCGGGATCAGCCACCGGGCAAACTGTGCAGCAGCTGGACACCATGCTTGATGAGTATTATGACGCTGCCGGCTACACACGCCAAGGTATTCCGACGGCTCAAAAGCTCAATGAACTGGGATTGGGAGGGGTTATAAACGACGTTGAGAGATTCATAAAGTGAGCCACGCCAGAGGCGATGTCTCAAAACCACAGAGAAAAGCCGAGGGATGACTGGCCACAGGACAAGCGAGGCAGCCTTCACTCCTCAGCCTGTGGTCGTTACAGCCATCCCCCAATTTAGTCTAACCGAGAGCAACCAAGAGGTCAACAATATAATGCTTGACAAAGATGAGGAAATCTAGTTTGTCAAGCGCGGATTAAGCAGCGCCGTGACTGTTCACGGCCTTGCTCTGAACAGTGCTCGATACGCTTTTTGATCTGTGCCCTCAAGGAGCAAGAGCGAGGCCCAACAGCGTCCATTAGCCCAGCCCCATCAAGTGTCCCCTTTTTGCTGACTACATATAATCAATCAGCCCAAAAACCCTCGGCTGTGGCCCTTTTGCCATAACCAAAGAGTTTGTCCATCCGGACTAACAGCGAATCAAGCCAGGATGCGTTTCTAACAATGAATTTGGCCGTGTCATGAAGCCATCCCGAGGGCTTGTTGAAGGGGCAGACCCTGATGCAGTTAGAGCACGTCTGCATCGTGTGACCCCAGTACCTGAAGCATTTTTCGCTATCAATCGGCCATTTGAACACCCCGGGGCTGGTAGAAATATTTACCGGTTTATCCGTCAAATCCCCAAACATAATCGCCCGTCCAGGGCACTCTTCAGCACATCTATGGCAAATACTGCAAAACTCCGGTACGCCAAAGCTAATAGGCTTATCAGGTGAGAGAGGCAAATCGGTGAAGATCTTAGCTATTCTCACCCGCGGTCCGTATTGCGGGGTTATCAGAAGGCCGTTCCTGCCAAGCTGCCCCAACCCAGCGTCGACGGCCAAGGGGATGTTGAGCGCAGTATCATTGCAACTGGGTATCGCCTTGTAGCCCATGGTTCTAAGAAAGTGAGCCATTTGAGCCGCCACATAAGCCATTCTTGAATAGGCATAGCCCACAGTCGCGTATGAGAGATGACCCGGGGAAGTGCGCATTACCTCATAGTCCATCTCAATGACGAAGACGATAGCATATTTGTACTCGTTGAAGTCTATCTCTATCGGAAAATCCTCGTGGGTCATGGGATTGTGTCCCGCTGCGTAAACCCATAGCGGGTTCAACTCGCACACCCCTACCTCAGAAGCACCGAGCTTCTTGGCTGCTTTCTTCACATCTTGAGACATGTTCCCTGGGTCTTTCACTTCATATTTAAAGCCGGGCTTCATGCGGTCTATCGCGGTCATTTCCTCTGGATCTTCCTCCCACCTGAGAAGGCCGAAATTGCCCGCCACATGACCTCTGGCGAACATGCGCTCTACATAATAGGAACCCATAGCATAGGCATAGTCTTTCAGTGTGCGACCAGGCACCTTCCAGATGCTTTCTGTGGGCACGCGCAGCGTATAGTAATATGCATCGGCAGCTTCCTTCATTACAGGGTCCCGACGGTAAGCTCTCTTGTACACATCATTTCTCTGATCAAAGCGCTGTAGAGCATCAGTCCTCACTAAGTAGTTATCCATGTTCCCCATTTTGAACTTCTCCTATCTATCAAGTCGATCTTGGCTTCGCTAGCAGGATGGCACAAAATCATAGCTGAGGACACCGGGTGGAATGATCAGACCGCCACGATAAACCGCTCGGTCACCCCTCCGCTGCAAAGTATAATATGATCCATTACGCTGAGGCAAGGATGCTGAATCTCAGTGAATCACTTCGATTCCCCCGAGATAAGGGCGCAGCACCTCAGGCACGATAACGCTGCCATCGGGCTGTTGGTAGTTTTCCAGGATGGCGGCCGAGGTTCGCCCCACAGCCACTCCACTTCCGTTCAGCGTATGGACGAATTCAGGTTTGGCCTTGACTGCCCGGCGATACCTGATATTGGCTCGCCGTGCTTGGAAGGACTCGCAATTGCTGCAAGAGGAGACCTCGACGTATCTATTCTGACCGGGGAACCAGGCATCTACGTCATATTTCTTTGTTGCCGCAAAGCCCAAATCGCCGCTGCACATCAAGGTGATGCGGTGGGGGATATTCAGCTTGCGCAGCACATCGGCGGCGTTGTCCACCAGCTTGTCGAGCTCGTCATAAGAAGTAGCGGGCTCGGCGAACTTGACCAGCTCCACCTTATCGAATTGGTGCACTCGAATTACCCCTCGGGTATCCCTTCCCGCAGCTCCGGCCTCACGGCGAAAGCAGGCGGTATAGCAGACGTAGTAGAGGGGAAGCACCCCGGGATCGAGTATCTCATCACGGTGCAGGTTGACCACTGGCACCTCAGCGGTGGGGATCAGGAACAGGTCGTCGACGTCGCAGCGGTAGAGGTCATCCTCGAACTTGGGCAGCTGCCCCGTGCCCACCATGACCTCTCGCCGCACCAGGTAAGGGGTGGCAACCTCAATATAGCCGTGCTCCTCCGTATGAAGGTCGATCATCCAGTCGATGAGTGCCCTCTCCAGCTTGGCACCGAGCCCCTTGAGGACATAAAATCTGGAGCCGCTGAGCTTCACCCCTCTTTGGAAGTCGATGATGCCCAGCCTCTCCCCGAGCTCCCAGTGGGCAAGCGGGGTGAAGGAGAACTCCCCGGGCGTGCCCCAGTGGCGGACGACCACATTCTCGCTCTCATCCTTGCCATAGGGGACGCTTTCGTGCAGTATGTTGGGCAGGTCGAGCAAAAGCTCGCTTAGCCGGATATCGACTTGCTTAATTTGTTCCTCCAGAGCTTTGATTTGCCCTCCTACCTCTCGCATCTGGTTGGTGAGCGCAGGTTTCTTTTGCGCTATTTTACCAAGCTCTTTACTTGCCTGTTTATGCTGCGCCCTTAGACTCTCCGCTTGAAATAGCAGCTTGCGCCGCTCCTCATCCAAGCGCAGGATGTCATCTATAGCTGCCGCATCATCGCCCTTTTTCTGTAGCGATTCGCGGACTAAATCTGGATTCTCACGGATGAACTTGATGTCGAGCATATTACTTTGTCCTCAATTGCGGGAACAGTATCACCTCTCTAATCGACTCCTGCCCGGTGAGCAGCATCACCAGGCGGTCGATGCCCAAGCCCAACCCCCCAGTGGGGGGCATGCCATATTCTAAGGCCAAGAGGAAATCCTCGTCTATTCGCTCCACCTCCTCATCCCCCCACATCTGGCGCAGCCTCTCCTGCTCCTGGAAGCGCTCCCGCTGCTCCAGGGGGTTGTTGAGCTCGGTGAAGGCGTTAGCCATTTCTATGCCGCCGACAAAGGCTTCGAAGCGCTCCACCAGGCGCTCATTTTCAGGCTTCCTCTTGGCTAACGGTGACATCTCCACCGGGTAGTCGAGGACGAAGGTCGGCTGGATGAGATTTGGCTCCATGGAGCCGGAGATGAGTTTGTCGATGAGCTTGCCCCAACCTCTAAGCCCAGAAGTATCCATGCCTTTTGTTTCCATCGCCTGGCGCAGGGATTCCTCATCTGGGAAAGCTTCAAAGTCGATGCCAGAGCTTTTTTGAATGGCATCGCGCAAGGTAATCCGGGACCAGGGAGGTGAAAAGTCGATAGTGTTCCCGGCGAACTCGATCTTGGTGCTGCCCACAACCTCCTGGGAGATATAGGGAACCATCTCCTCGACCATCCTCATGACGTCGTCATAGTCGGCATAGGCCTCATAGCTCTCCAGCATGGTGAATTCGGGATTATGCCTGGTGGAGATGCCCTCATTGCGAAAGACACGACCGATCTCATAGACCTTATCCAGGCCGCCAATGATGAGGCGTTTCAGGTGCAGTTCGATGGCGATGCGCAGATAGAGGTCTTGCCCTAAGGCATGATGATGGGTGGCAAATGGCCGGGCCAGGGCGCCAGCAGCCAGGGGCTGTAGTATAGGCGTTTCCACCTCGATGAATCCTCGCTCATCGAGAAAACGGCGCGTGGCGGTGACTGCCTTGCTTCGGGTGGCGAAAACATCCCTTGCCTGCTTATTTGAGATCAGATCCAGGTAGCGCTGGCGATAGCGCTTTTCCACATCGCTCAGGCCATGCCACTTCTCGGGGAGCGGCTGAAGGGATTTGCTGAGCATGGTGAAATCCGAGGCCTCTAAGGTCAACTCCCCGGTGCGGGTGCGGAACAGTTTGCCCTCGACCCCGATGAAGTCGCCCAGGTCGAAGTGGCTAAGGGATTCGTATTTTTCGCCCAGGACATCCTCACGCAGGTAGAGCTGGATTTTATCGGTGCCATCTCGGATGTCAAGGAAGGTAGCTTTGCCCATGGCGCGACTGGCGGTAATGCGCCCGGCAAGGCGCATCGGGCCCAGCTCGCTGGCATCACCTGCCTCATAGTGTTGGAACAGGGCTACTGCCTCTTTGATGGTGCAGGTGCGATGGAAGCGGTGAGGGTAGGGGTCGATGCCTTGGGCTTGAATCCGTTGCAGCTTATTCAGGCGCTGCTGGATGGCATCTGCCTTTCTGCTTGTCATAAATTTAGCCTTAGCCTATAGTCACTATCTTCAGCTTGAGCATCCCTGCCGGGGCTTGAACCTCGACCTCCTCGCCAACACTCCTGCCCAGCAGAACCTTGCCCACGGGCGACTCGTTGGAGATCTTCCCCTCGCTGGGGTCGGCTTCAGCGCTGCCCACGATTGTATAGTGTTCTTGTTCCCCATCTTGGGTCTGAACAGTAACTGTAGAGCCCAGCCTCACCTGTTCCGAGGAAGTTTCGGCAGAAATGACCGCAGCGTTTTTGATCATCCTTTCCAGGGTCCGAATTCGACCCTCGACGAACGCCTGCTCGTTCTTAGCATCCTCGTATTCGGCGTTGTCCACGGTATCAGTGAGCTCTTTCGCCCTTTGTATTCGCTCGGCGACCTCCTGGCGGCGGACGGTATACAAGTGGTCCAGTTCCGCCTTCAACTTGGTCAAGCCCTCTTCCGTGAGATAGACCTTTTCCCTGGGCATTTCTGGCCTCCTCCCTAAGCTTATTAAAAAACTGAGAGTGTGGGCCAACTCTCAGCCATATGTTACTTTATTTAATTATAGTATATAACCCTTATATTTGTAAAGCCCTATCCTTATTTCTTTTGGCAGTTGGGGCAAAAATAGGTGCCTCGGTTTCTGATTGCGATGCGCTGGATGGCTGTGCCGCAGACGGGGCAAGGCTCGCCGCCGCGATGAGCCACCGAGAAGGAGAATTGATGAACCCCCGGCTGCCCGTAAGCGTCGGAATAGTCTGAGATGGTAGCCCCGCGGTTGCCGATGGCAGCCTCAAGCACCTCAGCGATGAATCGGTGCAGTCGCTCTATTTGCTCCTCAGAGAGCGCCCTTGCCGGCTGGAGCGGGTGGATGCGGGCCAAAAACAAGGCTTCGTCGGCATACATATTGCCGATGCCGGCGAGGAAAGCCTGGTCGCAGAGCACCGCCTTGATCGGGGCTTGACGACGGCTTAAGCGCTCGCTTAGAACCTCAGTTGTGAACCCAGGGTCCAGGGGCTCGGGCCCGAGCTTACCCGTGACTTCTGCTTCATCCGTTACCAGCTCTATTGTGCCCAGCTTGCGCCGGTCGCAGAAATGTAGCTCCAGCCCGTTTTCCAGATTGAATAGAGCTCGGGTATAGGAGTTTGGTTCAGCAGGGCTGGGCTTGAGTAGCAACGAGCCGCTCATCCTTAAGTGGAGCAGCAATGCCTCACCGCTATTCAAGCGGAAGATGAGATACTTCCCTCTCCTCACTAGCTCTTGGACGGTCTGACCGATGAGCCGCTGCTGCAGCTCGTCGGGTGAAAGCTGGCGCACCATTTGGGGGCAGAGACAGGTGACCCCGACAAATTGACGCCCTGCTACTACAGGAGCGAGGTCGTTCTTTATCGTTTCGACCTCAGGAAGCTCGGGCATCCCTCTACTCCCCTCACTCCATCTCGCCCCAGCTTTTGCCCACTTTGAACTCGACTTTGAGCGGCACGCTGAGTTCGAGCGCCCTGGGCATGACCTCGAGCACCAACTGTTTCACCTCATCGAGTTCCCCAGGAGGCACCTCAAACAGGAGCTCATCATGCACCTGGAGGATCATCTTGCTCCTCAGTCCTCGCTCATCCATCCTCCGCTGGAGCTCGATCATAGCCAGCTTGATAATGTCAGCGGCGGTTCCCTGGACTGGCATGTTCACCGCCATGCGCTCTGCCGCCTGCCGCACCTGCGCGTTGGCGGAGTTGATCTCAGGGATATAGCGCCGCCGACCCAATAGCGACTGAACATAGCCCTTCTCAGCAGCCTCAGCTTTGGTGGCATCGAGATAGCCCTTAACCCCGCGATACTTGTCAAAATAGGCGCTGATGAACTGAGCAGCTTCTTGGCGGGAAAGCTCGGTGGCCTGTTCCAGGCCATAATCGCTTATCCCGTAGATGACGCCGAAGTTCACCGTCTTGGCCACCCTCCTCATCTGGGGCCTGACCTCAGAAAGCGGCACCCCGAAGACCTGGGAGGCGGTGGCGGCGTGGATATCCTCGCCCTGGGCGAAAGCAGCGAGGAGTCTGGGATCCTGAGAGAGATGGGCCATAATGCGGAGCTCGATCTGGGAATAGTCGGCGGCCAAAAGGAGGCAATCGCCCTCGGCGATGAAGGCTCGCCTCACTTGCAGCCCCTCTTCAGTGCGAACTGGGATGTTCTGCAGATTAGGCTCGCTTGAGGATAGCCTCCCCGTGGCAGTAGCTGTCTGGTTGAAGTTGGTATGAACCCTGCCTGTCTCGGGGTCGATCAGGGCGGGCAGGGCATCGATATAGGTAGATTTTAACTTCATAATTTGCCGGTATTCGAGGAGAAGCTCCACGACCGGATGAGCCCCCTTAAGTCCCTCCAGGACCGAGGCATCTGTGGAGTAGCCGCCTTTGGTCTTGCGGGCTCGCGGCAGCTTGAGCTCTTCGAAGAGGACTGTCCCCAGCTGCTGTGGCGAGTTTATATTGAACTGATGGCCAACTGAGCTATAGATCTCAGCTTCGAGCCTTTTCATCTCCTGACCCAGGCTTTGGGAGATGTCTCTGAGGAGTGCGCTATCCAGTGCCACTCCGTTGCTCTCGAGGCGAAACAGTACCGGGACCAAGGGCATCTCCATATCGGTGAAAAGCGACCAGAAGCCTTGCTCCTTGAGTTCCATCTCAAGCAGGCCCTTGAGCTGGCCGCAGATATCGGCATCGGCGCAGGCATAGTGAGCGGCTTGGGGGACAAGCACCTGAGCCATGGTGATTTGCTTGGCCCCGGTGCCGATGAGCGCGGTTATCGGTGTCATCTCAATGCCCAGCTTGCTGAAGGCTAAGGGCTTGAGCCCTATTGACTTCTCCCCCAAGAGATAGGCAGCGATCATGGTATCGAAGCTGAAACCATTTAGCTCCACCCCATAACTGGAGAGCACAGTCATGTCAAATTTGCCATTATGGGCGATCTTGGGGACAGCACCGTCCTCGAGGAGCGGCTTGAGCCTGTCTATAACCCGTGCTCGGGGAAGCTGACGATCGACCCATCTATGTCCCACCGGCACATACCACGCCCTCCCCGCAGTGGTGGAGAGAGCGATACCTACCAGCTCAGCTCGCCTCGCTTCCTTGCCTGTGGTCTCGACATCGATGACCAAGGATTTGGCTGGGGAAAGCGAAGCCATGAGCTCATCCAAGGCCTCGGCTGTGTCCACAATTCGATAGTCGGTGGCTGTTTCCACCGCCGCCACCCTTTGCCGGGGCTTTTCCACCACCGTCTCAGGGAGCTTGGGCAACAGGCTTGAGAACTCAAGCTCACGGAAAAGCCTTGTTACCTTCTCTCGATCGTAACCGCTGACATGGCATTTAGCTAGGTCCAGGGTGATGGGGATGTCGCTCACAATGGTGGCCAGTCTCTTGCTTTGCCTTGCCAGCTGTTCATTCGCTTTGAGCACTTCCCGGATCTTGGGCGGCTCAACTTCCTCAATTCGCTGGTAGATGCCGTCAACGCTGCCGAACTGGTGAATGAGTTTTACCGCGGTCTTCTCGCCAATGCCTGGGACGCCGGGGATATTATCAGAGGGGTCGCCTTTCAGCGCTTTGAAGTCCGCCATCTGCTCTGGTTCAAGGTCATATCGCTGCCGCACCGCGTCCTCGTCATAGAGCACGGTATCGCTGAATGGCTTACCCGGGCGCGGAGTGAGCACCCGGATGTGGGATGAAACCAACTGTAGGGTATCGGTATCGCCGGTGACGATAATGGCATCGGTGTCCTGCTCACTGGCTTGGCGGCAAAGTGCACCCAGGATATCGTCGGCCTCATAGCCAGCTACCTCATAAACAGGCATATTGAAGGCCTGGACCAGCTCGCGAATCCTTTTGAACTGGGAAATGAGTTCGTCAGGGGCTTTGGGCCGCTGTGCCTTGTAAGGCTCAAACTCTAAGTGTCTAAATGTGGGCGCAGCGCTATCGAAGGCTATAGCCCAATGAGATGGCTTGAAATCGTTGAGAACTTTGAGCACCATGCTGGCGAAGCCATAGACAGCTCCTGTGGGCTCACCGGTCTTGGTCACAGAAAGGGGAGGCAGGGCGTGGAAGGCGCGGTGCACCAGGGCATGCCCATCTAAAAGCAAAAGCAGATTCTTCTGCGCCATTGCAGATCTTATGGCCAATAAATCCTATTCACCGCTGACAAAGGCAAATAACGAAACCATGCTGCGGGATAACCAACCACTGGCTATCCCGAGAAGGCCTTGGTTCATCGATGACCGAGGAGTGGACTAGGTGACCGCTGGTTCCTGACCGGGGTGAAGCTGGCGCCACTTGTCCAGGAGTTGCGCCTTGGTTTCCTTATGGTCAGGGTCGGGGATGCAGCAGTCAACGGGGCAGAGTTCAACACATTTTGGCGACTCAAACCAGCCGACGCACTCGGTGCACTTGCCGGGGTCAATGACGTAAATAGTCTCTCCCTCTTTAATAGCCTCGTTCTTGCACTCAGGCTCGCATGCCCCGCAACTAATGCACTCCTCAGTGATCTTGTACGCCATTCTATCTCCTCCCTTTAGGCTATTTATGAGCTACTTTGTAGCTTCATCGCCTCCTTTGACAGCAGCCACCGGTGATAACTTCTTCCTCAGGGCTGTGGCCACATGAGCTGGGACCAAATCATCGATGCAGCCACCGAGTTGAGCTACCTCCTTGAGCAAGCTGGAGCTTAGGAATTCATATTGCAGGCTGCACATCAGGCAGATCACTTCGATATCTGGGGCTAACTTCTTATTCATCAGCGCCATCTCGAACTCACGTTCAAAGTCGGCGCTCATTCTTATGCCGCGAATAATGACCTGAGCATGGATCCTCCGCGCGAAGTCCACCGTGAGCTCGGAATAAGGCATAACCTCGGCGTTGGGCATATGGGCTACTGCTTTCTTCAGTAGCTCCACCCTCTCCTTAGCAGAGAACATAATGGGTTTTGGGGGCAAGTCGTAAACGCCTATGATCAGCTTATCAAACAGGGCTGCCGCTCTGGTGATGATATCGAGATGGCCATTGGTTACCGGATCAAAACTCCCTGGGTACAAAGCGACCGTCAAGTTTCACCCCTGCTGAATTGATACACCGAGATGTAAGTATCACCGTGGCGCAGATTCCTCATCATTTGGAAATCGCCGTAGCGATCCGGGAGCGCCAGTCGGCGGGAGTGTTCGACAACGATGCTCGTTTCCTCGGTGACCAATGTTGATGATGTGAGTTTGGGCAAAATGGAGGAAACTGCGGAGTTGGAATAAGGCGGGTCGAGAAGTATGATGCCATAACCTCCGCTGAGGAAGGAAAGCGCCTTTTTGGCATCGGCGCAGTAGACCTTTGCCCTTTCCGCCAATCCGGTGCGCTCCAGATTGTCCTTGATGAGAGCGCAGCACTTAGGGCTCTGCTCTACGAAATCAGCCCACCCGGCCCCACGGCTCAGGGCTTCGATGCCCAGAGCGCCAGTCCCGGCATAGAGGTCGAGAACCCGGGACCAGTCGGGGGCGGTGGACTCCAGCATGGAGAAGATAGCTTCCCGAACTATGTTGGAGGTGGCACGAGTGCGTAGATTCTTAGGCCGCTTCAGGGAATGCCCTTTGGCTGCACCCGCAATTACCCTCATCGCTATCCCATTTTATAGCAACACTCTGCTTTCAGTCAAGGGCAAATTATGATATACTTTGTGCTACAGCACAAAATGGAGGCACGATTGGCAAGCATTCAGCTCTATGATACTACACTTCGTGACGGGGCGCAGCGGGAGGGAATTTCCTTCTCCTCAGAGGATAAGCTCAAGATCGCTCAGAGGCTGGATGACCTTGGCATCCACTTTATCGAAGGGGGTTGGCCCGGGGCAAACCCCAAGGATAGCGAGTTCTTCAGCCGGGCGCGCGAACTCAAGCTATCTCAGGCTATTTTGGTCCCCTTTGGCAGCACCCGCCACCCTGATAATCAGGCGGAAAACGACCCCAGTCTTCGTGCCTTAGTTGAGGTCGGGCCCAAGGTGGTCACCATTGTCGGCAAGAGCTGGGACCTGCATGTCACCCAGGTGTTGGAGACCACTCTGGAGGAAAATCTGCGCATGGTCTCCGATTCCATCCGCTATCTCAAGTCAAAAGGGAGTGCTGTCTTCTTTGATGCCGAGCACTTCTTCGATGGCTATAAAGGAAATGCCCAGTATGCCTTGCGCGTCATCGAGGTCGCTATCGAGGCTGGGGCTGACTTAATCGTGCTCTGTGACACCAATGGCGGTTCCCTCCCCCAGGAGGTGATTGCCGCCATCGATGCCGTGAAGAGATACGATATTCCCTTGGGCATTCACGCCCATAATGACATGGAGTTGGCAGTGGCCAACTCCTTGGCCGCGGTGAGCGCCGGGGTGGTTCAAATCCAGGGGACCATCAATGGCTACGGGGAGCGCTGTGGCAATGCCAATTTATGCTCCATCATCCCCACCCTCAAGCTCAAGCTGGGCATCGACTGCATTAGCGACTCGCAGTTGGCTAAATTAACCGAGGTAGCTCACTATGTCAGCGAGGTCGCTAACCTGAGCCCGGATTCCCATCTCCCCTATGTTGGCTCCAGCGCCTTCGGGCACAAGGCTGGGCTTCATATCTCGGGCATCTCCAAATCTGTGCAAAGCTATCAACATATCGATCCCGACCTGGTAGGTAACCGAGGCCGGGTGCTTGTCTCTGAGCTCTCCGGCGTCAGCGCTGTGGTTTATAAGGCTCGGGAACGAGGGTTAGAGCTTGTTCCCCAGAGCAGGCAGGCGCAGCATGTGTTGCAGCAGGTCAAGGAACTGGAGAGCCAAGGCTTTCAGTATGATAATGCTGAAGCCTCGTTCGAGCTTTTGGTCCGCCGCGCCCAGCCCGATTATCGGCCACCCTTCGAATTAGTCGACTTCATGGTGGTGGTGGAGAAAAGGCGGCGCCCCGCGACTGCTGGGGAGGAGTTGCTCGCTGAGGCTATGGTCAAGGTCAGGGTTGGTGGCGAAGTGATTCATACTGCAGCCGAGGGCAATGGCCCGGTGAACGCCCTTGATGCCGCCCTGCGCAAAGCACTGATTCAGTTCTATCCCAGCTTGGCTGTGGTGGGGCTGACGGACTATAAAGTGCGCATCCTTGAGGAGAGCCAGGGCACAGCATCTCTGGTGCGGGTGCTCATTGAGTCCAGCGATGGCGAGCACGAATGGCACACTGTGGGCAGCTCGACTAACATCATCGAGGCCAGCTGGCTTGCCTTGGCTGATAGTCTAGAGTATTGGCTTTTGCGGAGAGGCTCTCATTGACCCGTTTCGTTCTCATAAGGCATGGGCAGACGGAATGGAATCGGGTGGAGAGGTTTCGTGGTCGGGCTGACCTGGCCCTTGATGACACCGGGATGAGACAAGCCGAAGCGGCAGCGGAGAGGCTTTCCCGTTGGCAGATCGCAGCGATCTATTCCAGCCCCCTGCGGCGAGCCTTGATGACAGCCCAGAGCCTGGCCAGCCAGCTGCGACTTGCGGTGCAGCCACTGGAGGGCCTCATCGACATCGATTTCGGCGACTGGCAGGGCCTTTCGCCACAGGAGGCAGCGGCGCAGGACAGCGACCTCTACAAGAAGTGGCTGGAGCGCCCCCATGAGGTGCGCTTCCCACATGGGGAGAGCCTTCAGGATGTGCAGCACAGGATTACGGCTGCAATCGAGAGCCTGGTGCAAAATTATAGTGAGCAGACAGTGGTTCTCGTCGCCCATAATGTGGTTTGTCGCGTTCTGCTTTGTGTCGTCCTCGGCTTGGACAACTCCCACTTCTGGCAGCTGGGGCAGGATGTCGGCGCCATCAATGTCTTTGACTTCGGCGATGACAAACCTGTGCTCAGTTTGCTCAATGACACCTGCCACTTGAAGAGCTTAGGTCTAAATGTATAAAATCTATAAATAAAATAGAAAGGAGGTAGGAGATGGCTAAATTTAAAGTCGTAGCTTTCATAGGTCTTTTCGCTTTGCTGATAGGTGTTGTTTGGATTGGCCCTCCTTCAACTGCCTCGGCAGCGGAGTTCCATGTGACCAATGCCGCCGAGCTTC
>Ga0209427_10004758_pt1 | contig 15648 bp, 13 predicted proteins | sample DeeMarSWOR136_30_FD_187465 | JGI IMG/M metagenome (GOLD analysis project Ga0209427, IMG submission 187465) | Marine sediment microbial communities from White Oak River estuary, North Carolina - WOR-1-36_30 (SPAdes) (version 2) | ecosystem: Environmental > Aquatic > Marine > Intertidal zone >...
TGCCCTCGCCAATCAACTCGATGTACCTGGCGGTATTGGCTTTACCACGCTTAACAGTGAATTCCCCATCAACCGTTCATGCAACCTGGATAGCCCAAACTTGGATCTGGCTATTGGTCGCAGCGAGTTCCCGGTTTACACCAGCTACCGTGGTGAAGCACATGCAATCGCACTGGTTGACTCTGTTCTCAAAAGCCAACCGTACCGGGTACGTGCTCTCATCATTCACGGCGCCTCTTTGCTGACATCGTGGCCACAAACTCTGATTTGGAGAGAAACTCTGTCAAAACTCGACTTTGTAGTCTGTATTGATCGCCAGCTTACGGCTGATGCTGCATACGCTGATGTAGTCCTGCCAGCTACGACAATGTTTGAAAATTATTCATATATGACATACGGTCCAATTTTCCGCCTGCGGGAAAGGATAATTGAGTCTGTTGGAGAGGCACGCAATGATTACCTTATAATGGCTGAACTGGCCAGGCATCTCGGATACGGACATCTATTTCCTCAAACTGAGGAAGAAATGCTCCGATTTGTCCTGGAAGGTTCGGGATATACCATGGAGGATGTGAAGGCAGCTGGGGGGTGGGTAAGAATTCCAACCCCCATGATGGAGTATAAGAAATGGCAGAAGGGTGGTTTACGGAAGGACGGCAAACCGGGTTTTGACACTCCAACAGGGAAGTTCGAAATATGGTCGACGATACTGGAGGAATATGGTTATGAGCCGTTGCCGAAATACATCGAGCCGACCGAGGGGCCGCTGGGGAGTCCTAAATTAGTGGGAAACTTTCCTTTGGTGTTTAATTCCGGTGCAAGGCCCCAAACTGATTTTAGATCTCAACATCACGGCATTGAAGGGCTTGTAACTGACACCCCGGAGCCCATAGTAGAGATTAGCATTGAAGATGCTGAGAAAAGGGATATTAGAAGCGGCGATCTGGTACGAGTAATCACGCCGAGAGGGAGTGTGCCTTTTAGGGCTAAAGTTACCGGTGACATTGCTGAAGGGTGTATTGAATGTATGTTTGGCGGTGGAACCCCTGTCGGACCTAAAGCATGGCAGGAATGGAATGTTAATGAACTTACAGATATTAACAACTACGACAGCATCTCTGGTTTTCCCGTATATAAGGCACTCCTGTGTGATGTGCAAAAGGTTGAGTCTGGTACTGATGAGACTCGCTGCTCAGTAAATAGGCAGGTATTAGACTATCAAAGTGATTTAGCAGACGCCCGGGAAACACGAATAAAGCTCAAAGGTCGCATATACCTTGACAGCAATGCCACAACGCAGGTTGATGATGCAGTAAGAGAAACCATGATGCCATATCTGAGTGCGGATGGCGGTAACCCTTCCAGCATACATCAGACGGGCAAGATTGCTCGAGAAGCTTTAGAAAATGCACGCCGCCAGGTAGCTATGCTAATAAACGCTCAGCCGCGGCGAATTGTCTTCACCGGCGGTGGCTCTGAGGCTGTCAATCTTGCCATCAAGGGAGCGGCATTTGCTATGCGTGATAAAGGTAATCACATCATAACAACCACCGTCGAACATCCAGCTGTACTTGGCGCCTGTGATTTTTTGGAGAGATATGGCTATAGAGTTACATATCTCGATGTAGATGGAGATGGCTGGCTGGATCCCGAAAAATTACGCACCGCTGTAGCCGGGGGTACCATACTCGTCTCCATCATGATGGCCAATAATGAAGTGGGCACTATTCTGCCCGTCAAGGAGTTAAGTTCGATTTGTCGTGAAAAAGGCATACTGTTCCACACGGATGCTGTTCAAGCGGTAGGTAAGATTAAGGTAGATATACAAGAGCTCGGCGTGGATATGCTCAGTTTGTCCGGTCATAAGTTTCATGCCCCAAAGGGTGTAGGGGCTCTATACGTTAGGAAGGGGATCGAACTGGAGCCGCTTATTCACGGGGGTAAACAGGAGAGCGGAATACGAGCCGGTACAGAGGATGTTCCGGCTATCGTAGGCCTGGGCAAAGCGGCTGAACTGGTCACATACACTCTTCGGGACTCTGAGCGGATACGCAACCTCCGAGATAAATTGGAGGAAGGTATCAGGAATTTGGTACCGGGTGCCATGTTGAACGGTCACAGGGAGAATAGGCTTCCGAATACGCTTAATCTGACTCTCCCCGGCCTGCGTGGTGAGTCTATTGTTATCGCCCTGGACCAGCATGGCATCTCACTCTCTTCGGGCTCAGCCTGTAAGTCAGGCTCTCCGGAACCCACGCATGTTCTTATTGCCATGGGGAGAACTGAAGAGGAAGCTCACTGCTCGGTGAGATTCTCCTTGAGTCGTTATACAACGGAGGAAGATATTGATTACACTGTGTCGGCTCTTGAGCAGGTGCTCAAGGAGAAAGACATGGTGCGGCTCATGCCTTGTAAATAACCTGTGATCCGCCGATGCTACCGGCTAGCCTTACCTTGTTACAAGATACTGGACACTGAACCACTGCTGCTCATCCGTCCAGACACGTTCTACTCTAAATCCAGCCGCTGCGGCCATCTGCTCGAACTCATCAAGGTTGTACTTGTATGAACTCTCCGTCCAGATGCTTTCGCCCCTGGCGAAGGAAATGGTTTGCCTGTTAATATGAACCACTTGGTCCCTCTGACTGACGAGGTGCATCTCAATCCTGCTTTCTCGGGGATTGTAGAAAGCATAGTGCTGAAACCCATCCAGCTGGAAATCACAATCGAGTTCACGATTGATTCGTTCTAGTAGATTGAGGTTGAAAGCGGCGGTTATCCCCTCTTTATCATTATAGGCACTATGAAGTACAGCAGGGTCTTTCTTCAGGTCTACACCGATGAGTAGAGCACCATTCGGTCCACATAGATTAGCGACGTGCTCTAAGAATTGTTTCGCGGGAATGGGATCAAAGTTACTAATAGTTGAGCCGGGAAAGTAAACGACTGTGCGCTTGCTCGATTGCTTTGGAATCGGCAATTCAAAACTGCTCATATAGTCCGCACAGACCGGAAGGACCTGTAATCGTGGATAAATTGAGTCGAGTTCCTTTGCCACATGTAGCAACTGCTCCTGGGAGATGTCAATTGGTATGAAGGCTACTGGATCATGCAGGTGGTCTATCAAAAAGCGCACCTTCGCACAATTCCCGCAACCATGTTCAATCACAAGCACATGAGGTCCGATAAGTTTGACCATTTCCCTGATATGAGCCTGCATAATGGATGTCTCTATACGGGGGATATAGTATTCTTTTAGTTCACAGATACGCTCGAACAAATGCGAACCACGTTCATCGTAGAAATATTTGGAGGGTAATTCCTTTTGTGGCTTGTGGAGTCCAATCAGCACTTCAGCAAGGAAGCTCTCGCGCCCTGGTTTGAAGTCGTAGTGGATTATCCTATCGAAACTTTCACCCTGCAATTGCAATCCCTGCTACCCCCTGTGCAGTCTTCTTATTTTGCTAATATAGAGCAAGTTGCGCCCTAATTCTACACATCTATTGTGTATTATGTTGATTATACTAAAATATCATTTCCGACGAGTAATATCACTGTCGCATCATTACAGCAAGGATATGAAAATGAATATATTCACCGATATAGCGTTTTGTGTCATAAAAGGTTACACATAATACAAAACCAATCCACATCATTGACAAAGCACAATATAGCTAATTACATGTCCCGTAGTCAGCGAATTAGTTCTGATAATTAGTCGGTGGTATAGATTTATGTAAGGCAAAGGAGTGAATAAGGTTGACGGAGACTCGAGATAGATAGAGGTGCGCTTTCTCTACAAGTAGCAATGTTGATTCATGTATGCCTAAACGCTATACTAGGGTAAACACGAATGAATTATGTCCTTACTGTAGAGAGTTTTGATAGCCTTGCCTCCCTCTGGGCCAACCCCAGTAACCGTTTGAGGTGGAGTTCAATCTTCGTTTTACCCACTTGGTTGAAGGTCTGGTGGCAAGCGTTTGGTTCCGGGGCTGAATTATATCTGCGTACGCTACGAAAAAGGGATAAAATCATTGGCTTTGCTCCACTTATAATGAATAAGGAAACGGCTTACTTTATCGGTAGTGCCGATGTCTGTGATTATCTTGACTTTGGTATTACCCGCGGAATGGAAAGAGACTTCTTTAGTGTTCTGCTTGACGATTTAAAGGCGAAGGGTATTAATCACCTGGATCTGAGGCCTCTGAGACCTGATTCGACGGTGCTCACTGACCTTGTGGGTACAGCCCAGAACCGGGGTTACGAGGTTCTCTGCCAACCAGAGGATGTTTCTCTAGAGGTGAATTTACCTTCTACCTGGGAAGAATATCTGGCAACGTTGGATAGGAAGCAACGCCATGAAGTGAGGCGCAAGCTAAGGCGGTTATGGGAGGCGGGCAATGCAGGGCACCATTGCTTGGAGGTTGGCCAGGAGGTCGAAGATTATATGGGAACATTTCTGAAGCTCTTTTCACTGAGCCGGGATGAGAAAGCCCGCTTCATGACTCCCCAGATGGAATCATTCTTTCGGTCTCTAGCCGAGGCTATGGCCGAGGTTGGGCTGTTAAGGTTTGGCGTTATCGAGTTGGATGCCCAACCAGTGGCGATGACTATGGGCTTTGACTACGATGACTCGCACTACCTCTATAATAGTGCTTATGACCCCCAATTCAACTACCTAAGCGTAGGACTCCTTTGCAAAGTCCTCTGCCTTAAAGAGAGTATTGAGAAGGGCAAAAAGAAATGGGACTTTCTCAAAGGGGACGAAACCTACAAATACCAACTCGGTGGAAAGGAAGTCCCCCTATACAGCTGCCAGATAACTATCAAATGACCATGGGAAGGAGAGAATTCTGGTGCTAGCTAGTCAACTGAGAATAGCTATGCTTAGTGCCCATAGCTGCCCTGTAGGGAAATTAGGGGCGAAAGATACTGGCGGTATGAGTGTCTATATTCGGGAGCTTGCTCACGAACTGGGTAAGCAGGGACATTTTGTGGATGTCTATACCCGTGTTCATGATCCTAACGACCACCAAATATATGAACTTGGTCAGAATGCTCGACTTATTCACCTCACGGCAGGGAGAGACGAGGAGATATATAAATTGACTGTGTATTCCCATCTTCCGGAGTTTACCTATAATTTGGAGAGTTTCAGGAAGCGTAACGACCTCCAATATGATTTGATATTCAGCCATTACTGGCTTTCCGGGTTGGTAGGAAAATATTTACAACAATGGTGGAATATTCCTCATATCACGATGTTCCATACACTAGGTGCTGTTAAAAATACTATTGGCGTTGGAGAAGATGAGCCTGTACTTCGTATTGAGGCGGAAAGAGACTTAGCACAAAATTGCCATTATGTTATAGCTCCGACGGACAAGGAAAAGGAGGAGATTATCCTGCACTATGGTACTTTAGCGGAAAGAATTGGGGTGGTGCCTTGCGGCGTAAATCTGGAGCAATTTAAACCTATTAATAAAGAGAACGCCAGGCAGCATCTGGGATTTGGTAACGGTAAGATTATTCTGTTTGTGGGCAGGATCGACCCACTAAAGGGCATAGATAAGTTAATAAGGTGTATACCCTATCTGCAAAATATTCAGGGACCAAGATTGGTGATAATCGGTGGCGGTGAACAAAGCCAGCGTGAAATAGAACAACTACGGAAACTGGTTCGCAATCTCAATATACAGGATTCGATTACCTTTGTGGGTCTGATAAAGCACGGGCAGTTGCCTTATTTCTATAGCGCAACGGATGCTTGTGTGATTCCTTCTTACTGCGAAAGCTTTGGGCTGGTAGCCCTGGAATCCCTGGCTTGCGGCACACCGGTAGTGACTACTGATGTAGGTAACTTTAGAAGTATCATTCGTCAGGGGGAGACAGGGTACGTGGTAGCGGATAACGCTCCTCATCACCTTGCTGACAAAATAGCTCTGCTTCTTTCTAGACCAAGCACAGATATAGAATCCGCTCCGTCAATTAGAGCATCAGTAAGCAGATTTAGCTGGTCTAATATCGCTGAGGCTATTATTAAGGAATGCCAACTAGTGCTGACTAACTATCTTGCCCCTATATCCTAATCTATTACCTTTTCATACCAAAAACTGCTTGCCCGAACCTTAAAACCAATGGATTTGTAAAGAGCACAAGCTACTTTGTTCTGGCTGTCCACGGTCAACTCGGCAACCTGTAAACCTTTACTTCTAAGGCGGGCTAACCCGGCCAGCACTAATTTTTTGCCTGTTCCCTTACCCCCGCAATCTGGGGCCACCCCGAGCATAAGGATCCGCCCATTTCTCATACTGGGTATTCCTCTCTCATAGCTTATCCCTGTCCAGCAATAGCCGATGGCTTCATCTCCCTCGTAGACTAGAACTATATCCTTCCTGGAACAGGTGCTTGAATTGACACGAAAGGTTATTTCCTCTACGGTATTGGGATTGTATCCCCAAGTGCCAGAGAATGCACGATTCTGAAGCTGAGTCAGCTTGTCTTCTTCACCGGGCTGTAGATAGCGGCAGCCTAGGACCGCCTGGGCCATATCTAATTCGCCAACAGCCGCAATGTCTAATCCCAATTCAAAAAACCGTCGGATGAGGCTGAAGTCCAGCCTGGACAGTACTTTTCTCGCAACCACGTTGTCCTCCCTTGTACTTACATGAACTGCTTTTGCTCCTAATAGTCTGGCACAGTATATAGCATCATTGAGAAGTCTTGTCGCCAGCCCCCTTCTGCGATGCTCAGGGTGAACCCAGCAGTCGAGAACTACTCGTCCAATGGTCAGCTCTGGTTTAACATCTATGTAGCCGACGATATCCTCACCCCACAGAATAAACAAGTCTTGCTCAGGGGAGTAGCTTGGTCGCTCTAATTGTTCAGCAACGACCCGCGGTGAAACACAACGCCCGGTTGGCTCCAGTTTTTCGGCTTCAGCAATCAATAAGACGTACTTATTGAAATCTGCCGGTTGATAATTTCTAATATTATAGAGGGAATTGCTCATTGCCTTTGCCGCATTCCCAATCTGAATTGTATCAGCCTAGGGAATGTTATACAATTGCTGCCGCTTACCGCGATCCAAGAAAGCCCATTTATAATGATTAAACCAGCTCATATAATGGTGATTACACCTCATCCCGACGATGCCGAATTTGGTGTTGCCGGGACCGTAGCTCGCTGGATAAGTGAAGGCAAGGATGTTATCTACGTGGTATGTACCAATGGCGACAAAGGCACCAGCGACCCCAATATGAAACCAGAGAAACTAGCCAGAATCAGAGAGACGGAACAATTAGCAGCGGCCAAGCTATTAGGGGTGAGGGATGTCATCTTCCTTCGACATCCAGACCAATCCCTGGAAGATACATCTGAGTTCAGAAAAGAGATTGTGCGTCTACTAAGAATGTACAAACCAGACACGGTGGTCACTGCTGACCCATACCGGCGCTATATGTGGCACCGTGATCATCGAATCACTGGACAGGTTACACTTGATGCCATTTTCCCCTACGCCAGGGATATTCATTCCTATCCTGACTTACTGGAGGAAGGGCTTCCGCCTCACGAAGTCAAAGAGGTATTGCTCTGGGGCGCTCAAGAACCTAACTACCACATTGATATTACCACCACCTTTACCACGAAAGTTGCCGCCCTGCGGTGTCACAAGAGCCAGATAGGAGACAATCCATCTGCAGGATTAGAAGAACATCTCAGAGAACGACATGAGGCACTCGCCCACGACGAAGATTATAAACTAGCTGAAGCTTTCTACCGGATAGAACTGTGGAGGTAATCAACGTCTTGATTTCCATGGGCAATGCTTTAGCCTCACCCTGCGGGTATAAATACCCGCAGCTATGTTGAAATCCAGAACACATCGCCGCACAGGTGGGGGTTATGAGGTCGAGAGTTAAAGACAGCAAAGTTTTCTTTCTCATTCTTTAATACGGTGGAATTCCCGTGGCCAGGGTATATCTGAGTATCGTCTGGCAACACAAAGATTTTCTCGGTTATAGAGTTGATTATCTGCCTCAAGGCGGCTGGTGAACCTGTCTTACCCGGACCCCCGGGGAAGATGGTATCACCCGACATCAAGTAGCGACCGACCCGAAAGCACAAACTGCCGGGAGTATGACCTGGCGTATGAAGCACTTCAAGTTTGAGATTTCCCAGTGAAATTGTATCGCCATTATTTATCAACATTTCTGGTATGGCTGACAGATTCCCTGTGTCTAGCACGTGGGCGGCTAGCGGAATTTTCAGAGCAGCCTGTAATTCGGGAAGGGCAGCAGTATGGTCCATGTGGTTATGAGTCAGTAATATGTATCTGAGGTTGGTACTCTTCAACCTGTCCATAATTATATTCACCTCTGCGGGGGCATCTATTAGCACACTATCCCGTGTTTCTCGGCATATTACAATATAGGCGTTGGTCTTAAATGCACCTAGCTCAAGCCTCTCAATTTGCAGAGCATCATCTTCGGCTACAATTGTCATTGTTCACCACTCCCTAGTTTGTCCTTGCCCTCTTAATCATATCACGAGGTGAGCAGGATTGAACATTGAGGTGTTTTGTTCAATCTAGGCAACAATCGCTCGTTTCGTTGTACACTAACTTGAACTGTTACCCAACATTCCTGACAATTGTGCAATTTCGGTGTATTATTATTCTTAACGGAATTGTAATTTGGGCGGGAACAAGGTTTATCGAGGATTCGTCAAGACCGGCCGTGGTAGTGGCGCGTTGGAGATGTCAGCTCCTGGCAGTTTGGAGGGATTTCAGCGTCTAACCGATCTTTCTGTCATACCAGGAACGTTGAATATAGATCTCACCGAACCTTTCGATTTAGCTCTACTGAACTATGTTACCTTTGCTGAGCTAGGTTGGGCAATTGACCTCTCCAGACAGGGAATAAAATACGATGGTGAAATCGGTATGCATTATGGTCGAGTAACCGTGGCTAATAAGTATCCTGCATGTGTTATCTTCTTTACATGGGTTGATGACCTATACACCGATGCAGAGTTAATCAGCCCCTATCATCTTCGTAGCACTCTCGATCTACAAGATGGGGATATAGTCGAGTTCAGATTGCTTAATTATCATCTATGAAAATAAGACACATTTTAGCGTTTTGTTACAACGTTGTAAAATGTCACATCCATAATAAAAAAGTTCCTTAATTGCACTACTCGTAAATGAATTATAGATAGTGATAACTGCGATTGTCCTTTGGTTTAATTACACCCATCATTCCTATTCTGGAGGTGCAAATTTCGAGAGAGCTTTGCCAGAACTCTAATGGTTCGGTAGAATAGATGTGAAGAGGAGATGCTCAATGCCTGGCCCAATATTGCTGGTCTTTGCCCATCCGGATGATGAGAGTTCCTCGGTAGCCGGTACGATTGCAAAGTACACAGAATGTGGTGTTTCGGTTGACCTGATCTGTGCAACTCGTGGTGAAAAAGGTACTCGCTTAGACGTACCAACGGAGGTGGACACAGCCACAGCGCGTGAAACAGGACTTCGTGCTGCCGCAGGTATCACTGGCATTAGGAATATCTATTTACTTGGCTACATGGATGGCAATCTTGAGAAAGTCGATACCAGTGAGATTGCCAGCCGGATAATGAATATAATGCGGAGGGTCCAGCCAGAAATAGTGATTACTTTCGGACCGGATGGAATTTCTGGACATCCAGATCACAAAGCCATCAGTAAGGCTACCACAGTTGCCTTTGAGATGTTGACGGAAGCTGGTGATGGACCACGAAAGTTGTATTATGTTACTATTCCTGAGAGTGTGCTTACCGATATTGGTAGTGAAGATGTTAATGGCGTGATAACTCGTCCCGATGATGAGGTCACTACGATAATCGATATTTCCGGACATCTTGATACTAAGATTCGGGCTCTTAAGGCTCATAGCTCGCAACAGGATGCGAGATGGCTCGCTGAGATATTTCAGCAATCTGGGGAAGTAAGCGGGGTGGGTAAGGAGTTCCTCTACCTAGCCAAACCCAGGAAGACAACTAAAGAGACTGATATCTTCGAGTAAATACTACAATCTGTATAGTTAATAAAAACCTTTCTTTTTATCCTACATGTAACAAAAGTCCATACGCATTGCCGTGTGGTCACTAGCTATGGCAGCAATGCTTTGTTAATGGAAGACCAGACCACAATCAACGACGATGAGCTGCCCTGTGATATTCCTGCTTTCCTCGCTTGCAAGGAAAAGTGCTGTACCTACCAGATCTTCAGGATATGTTGTCCGCTTGAGACTCCTCATCGGCTTCTGTATGTCCTCAAGGGGTACATCGATCATCGTCTTTTTCTGGTCAAACTTGTCTCCACCAGCTGAATGGGTAAATCCGGGCGCAATGGAATTCACATTTATATTGAAGCCTCCTAACTCACGCGCCATGCAACGCGTGAACGCCGTGACCGCCCCCTTGGAAGCAACATAATGGGGCGCTCCCGGCATCCCTTCAAAGATGATGGCTGAGGAAACGTTTACGATCTTGCCGCCTTTATCTTTCATATAGGGGAAAACCGCTTTAGTACAACGGAAAGGACCTCCCGCATTAACATCCATAACCCGTCTCCACTCTTCATCACTTATCTCCATAAAGGGCCCCGTAACAAGGTCTCCAAATATTGCGGCATTGTTGACCAAGATATCGATTGATCCGAATCGATCGGAAGCGGCCTTGGCTAAAGCATCACATTCATTCTGCTTTGTAACGTCCGTCTTAATAAAAATTGCCTCACCGCCTACCTTCTCAATAGCCTTGGCAACTCCCTTTCCATCCAGAATGTCTGCAATGACGATCCTGGCCCCTTCCTTTGCAAAACCAACAGCAAATGTTGCTCCAATTCCTTGAGCTGCACCTGTGATAATGGTGACTTTGTCTTTTAATCTCATGTTTGATTACCTTTCCGTTAAAGAAATACAAAGTTGTAGTTGCGCCTTAAATCATATGAGAAAATTGGATGCAAATCAAATAATAATAGTGATAGCACTATCTGCTAGCATAGAAATAGCGAGGCGTGCCTGCATCAGCTACACCGCGGTAGGATTTAATTCGCTTTGGGAGGGATTACATGGGGCTTTCCAAATCGGCTAGAGATGCAAGAATTGTGGAGTTACACAGGAGTGGCTGGCTGACCACATAGGTAACACTGGACTGTGGATTTTAGCAAGTTCTTTTTCAATATACTCTACCGGAGCAAGATAGGCAAGAGATTGGTGCGACCGGTTGAAGTTATATTCTATAAGCCATTCTGTTATTCAGGGATTGAGCTCTTCAGGGTCTACAGATAGATTGCAGTTGTAAAGCCATTCATACTCTAGGGTCTCATTAAACCTTTCTATCTCCGAATTATCCTTTGGGGTTTTGACCCTGGAATTGAGGCTGTATAAGAATTTCTTCCAGCCAGTGATGAAACTACAAAGTAAGGAGAGGATAGGCGGAAAAGTTAAGACGAAATACGATGTTCCCAGGACACCATATCAGAGGCTCATGGAACCAGGACAGATATCAGCAAAGTCCAGAGAAGAGCTACAGAGGATATATCTCAGCCTGAATTGTGGCTTCTAACGCGATTTGGATTATAATTTATTAATGTAATATTGATTGAATGGAGTTTATGGAATTATGCAGTACCGCAAATTTGGCAAATTGGACTGGAAACCATCAGCGCTGGGGTTTGGCTGCATGCGTCTGCCCCTGCTTGACCAGGATTGGTCTCACGTTGATGAGGCTGAAGCTATCCGCATGATTCGCCATGCTATTGACCACGGTGTTAACTATGTGGATACGGCTTTTCCCTACCATGTGGGAAATAGCGAGCGAGTAGTCGGTAAGGCGCTGAAGGATGGTTACCGTCAGAAAGTCAAGCTGGCCACCAAGCTGTCTCCGGGGCTGCTCAGGTCAGGAGATGACTTTGACCGTTTTTTCAATAACCAGCTGGAACGATTACAAACCGATAAGATTGATTTCTACCTCCTTCATGGCTTGAACCGGCACTTCTGGAAGCAGATGCAGGAGTGGAAGGCGGTCCGCTGGGTAGAGGACAAGATAGCCGCTGGACAGGTTGGTTATCTGGGCTTCTCTTTCCACGATGATTATGATGTCTTCAAGCAAATCGTAGACGCTTATGATAACTGGACCTTCTGCCAGATCATGTATAACTATATGGATGTGGATAACCAGGCAGGCCGCCGCGGACTTAAGTATGCCGCTAGCAAAGGCTTGGCCGTGGTTATCATGGAACCTGTACGCGGGGGAATTCTGGCTAAGGAGCCACCGGAACTCGTCGCCAAAGTCTGGCAGACTTCTTCAATTGACCGCAGCCTGGCGGAATGGGCACTCCAATGGGTCTGGAATCATCCGGAGGTATCCGTCGTCCTCAGCGGTATGAGTACTATGCAGCAGGTAATCGAAAATTTAGCCTCTGCCGAGCATTCCAGACCAGGTAAGCTAACCAGGGATGAGCTGTCCCTTATTGATAAGGTCAGAAAGGCTTACCGTGGCTATAGCCCTGTGCCCTGCACGGAGTGCGGTTATTGTCTGCCCTGTCCTAACGGGGTTGAGATTTCCACCATTTTCAGGATATTCAACGAAGCAGTGATGTATGACGATTTTAACCTTGCGCAATTCTTCTATATGGGGGCTATCCCTGATGGGTTGAAAGAAGACCAGCGTGCTGATAACTGCCATGAATGCGTGGAATGCGTGGAGAAATGCCCGCAGCAGATAGCTATTCCTGATTGGCTCAAGAAGGCGCACGAGAAGTTATTCGTTAAGGATTTCAAGCCTCCGCCTCCGCCGGAATAGATGCCGGTGGCTGTCACCGCCGGTAGTATAGACTTATATCTTCTCCAGGGTATGTTCGTGGAATATCATATAGGCACCTTCGTTGACCTTGCCCTTACCGCTGGCTTTATCTACCTTGACGTAGACAAATTCGCTGTAGGGATCCATCGCCTCCGGTCAATCAACCCAGAGACCTACAGTGCCCTAGGCACCAAGCGATGTAATGTCCTGAAGGACATTCTATGGACGTAGTTTTGTTGAATGCTAAATGCTTCTATTCTTTTTCCGGGGAGTCTCTTTTACGAAGAAAAGCCCCGCCAGGCTTACCATAGATATAGCTGCCCAGGTTAGGAGAGCTGCACCTTCGCCGTAGACGTCAGCAATAGCGCCGCCCAGAGGTGGTGTAAAAGAGCCACCTACCATACCAAGGCTAAGAACCACCCCTATTGCAGTTCCAGCGTACCTTGCCCCCACACCTTCTTGCTCCACCACAAGAGAATTTAAAAGGGGAAACATGCTTCCGCGCAGGAGGCCATTTACTACAATCAATACCCACACCGCAGGACCATCAAAGAAGGGGATTGCACCAAGTGTAACAGCCGCCAGAAACAACGATGGAACAAGTACAGCTTTTCTGGAGCCCAGCCTATCAGATATGATTCCCATTGGAATAGAACTTATAGCAGTCATACCGATAAGGACGGTAAGGGCACTATCAGCAGCAGCACCATCCCAGCCTACAGCCCGAAGATAAGTGGGCAAGTATCCGCTCATTGAGTTAATAGCACCCAGGGCTCCCATAGAGACTAACCCGATGATCCATACTTCTTTTATGCGGATTACCCGTGAGAGCGCTTCTCGAAATGGAACTTGACTTACCTCAGCAGTCCGAGTCTTACCTCGATCTGGTTCTCTGGCAGTTATAAACCACAGCAGGCCAAGGAGAACAGGCGGTATACCATAGAGGAACAGGACATACCTCCAGCCACCAAGTAAAGGTGATAATATCGTTGCGCTTGTTATTGTTCCAAGCATAGATCCGCTGGTCACACCAACGGCTAGTATACTGTTTGCCAGCGCCAGGCGCTGCCCTATAAACCATATTGCTGTAACCTTTGGCAGCAGGGTTGGCATCGCGGCCGCCAACAGGCCAAATATAAACATAGTTATTGCCATACTGGAGAAATCCACTGAAATGCCTCTCAAGGCCCCAGTTATACCAGCCAGCAAGCAGGCAGCTGCCAAGGTTCGTTTTACCCCGAACTTGTCTATAAGCAGCCCAGCTCCTAAACTTGCGAATACGCCGGCTAAGGGGTCCATTGCCCACACCGTCAGCATCTGTGTTATACTCATATTCAGGGACTCTGTTATTTCCGTGAACAGGGGTGGAAGGCACATTCTCTCCGCCCCGGCAACGAAGGCAAATATCGCCGTGGCCAACATCAATATATACCATTTGTAGTAAGACTTGTTGGGGGGGATCAATGATATATCATTTCGCATGTTATGATCCTATCAATGTCGGGTTCCTGTAATCCTGTAGACTATACCTCGAAAAAGACTCGTACCTAACATGAGCACCACCCTTTGAGAGGGTGGTACTCATGTCCCTGGCTTTTTGTGCAATCCTCCCGCCCGCGGAGATAACCACGGTAGACGGACAATCGAGATAGTTTCTTTGAATTTCTACATTCTACAGGCTGTCTAGAAACGTTCTCTGCCGGAGCTAATGATCTGATCAATCATCGATTACCTCCGGCACCATTCAATGATTATTTCCTTGAAAGCTATCACTCCCTATCGGCTATTTTGTTAACTTTCAGGACTGATTTTACAGCTTAGCCCCGACCAAAGTCAATTGTTTCTCCCTGGCTACGCCCCTTCCGTCGATCACTTTGACACTTGAAAAAGTCAACACTATACTTTATGCTGATACGGAGTCAGGAACATCGTACAATAGGAGGGATATCTTCATTGAAAAAAGTACTCATTGTATACCATTCCCAGAGCGGTAACACCGAGGCCATGGCCAAAGCAGTGTCCGAAGGCGCCAACGCGGCGGGCGCCGCGGTTGTCCTGAAGAGGGCTGTGGACGCCGACGCCGAGGATATACTAGGCTGTGACATTGTAGCTATCGGCACGCCAAACTACTTTGGCTACATGGCAGGGCTGGTAAAGGACTGCTTTGACCGTGTCTGGGCTACCATCCGAGATAAGGTAGGAAACAAGCCCTACGTGACCTTCGGCAGCAAGGGTGGCGGCGGGGCGCAAGCCCTGGATAGTGTGGAGAGGATCTGCGATGGCCTTAAAATGATTAAAGCCTTTGAAGTCGTCCTTGCCACGCGTAAGCCAACCGAAGAAGTCCTAGCCGAGTGCAGGGAGCTAGGCAAAAAACTGGCCTGGCTAGAAAAGATAGAGAAGCCACAGGGGATAGAGGAACCACGACTGTAATGCCACCAGATGGCTGTCTTATGATAGCAACTGGAGCCTAATCGTACTGCGCAAAGCGGTCATGCAGGGGCTACTTTGTTAACGAGATAACATTTGTCCAGATTGGTCAAACATAACCTTAGGGTCGAGGCGGGGGGAAAGTAGCCCGCAATTTTTCCCATTCGGCCCGGTAGGTTGAAGCTATCCGTTCCTTGCGCTCTGTAGGCCAATCTGGGTCCCAGCCTAGACCCAGGTCTTGACCAACAAGGACTATGGCAAATTCCGTCATCCTAGGTTTTTTCTCAATTATAGTGGTGATATTTCATATCCGCCCTGGTGATTTACAATCAGTACACCGCCCGTCAACAGCACATGGTGCTTGTATCC
>Ga0209427_10004759_pt1 | contig 15646 bp, 10 predicted proteins | sample DeeMarSWOR136_30_FD_187465 | JGI IMG/M metagenome (GOLD analysis project Ga0209427, IMG submission 187465) | Marine sediment microbial communities from White Oak River estuary, North Carolina - WOR-1-36_30 (SPAdes) (version 2) | ecosystem: Environmental > Aquatic > Marine > Intertidal zone >...
CTGCCGATCACGTCACGTTTTCTCCCGACCTCCACTACCATGCCCGCATACATGACCACCATATGGGTGGCAATCGTACCCACCAGACGGATATTGTGTGAAATGAGTATGAGTGTAAGGTTCATTTCATCCAGAATCGAGGAGAGGAGATCGATGACACCGTGCTTGGTGGTGGTATCCAGCCCCGAGGTCGGCTCATCGGCGATCAGGAGGCACGGCCGCGATGCAATGGCAACGGCGATGACAACACGCTGTGCGATTCCCACCGACAGGGACCCCGCGTACATGTTCATCACCTCGCTGGGGTTCCGCAGACGTACCGCGTCGAGCAGCTCGAGCGCCCGTTCTCTGATTTCACGTTCCCCCATCTCTCTGGCTGCGAACCGTCCGATGGTTTTCTCGAGCTGCACTCCCACTGGCACGAAGGGGTTCAGGCTCTGCACGGGATTCTGGAATATCATGGAAATATTCCTGCCCCGCACGTGTTCCATGATCCGGTTGCTCCTTCTGAGCCACTTCTCAGAATCCTTTATGATCGTGAAGGGGTCGCTCCTGAAAGTGACGTACCGTTCAAGACCGTGAAACAGGTCCACGAGTCCCCCTTCTTGAAAGGACCGGTTCCCGTTCATGCCCCTGGAAAGAGCCAGTTCGATCTGCGGGAGGCTCGCGTTGTCGGGCCGGAAGAGGAATTCCCCGCCAATGACGCCAGGCTCCCCTGTAACGAGCCCCATCATCGTTTGGGCGGTCACGGTTTTCCCGCAGCCCGATTCTCCGACCATGCCCATCACAGCACCCTTCTCCACCTGAAACCCCATGTCCTCAACGGCACGTATGAAACGCTTGTCCTTCTGATCGTAGAAGTAAACCTTCAGCTTTCTCAGATCAGCGATGAGTGACATCAGCGGGAGACCTTTTCATTGTACATGGAATTCAGCCCGTCACCGAGCAGATACAGACCCATGATGGTGAAGAGAATGGTTATTGCAGGTATGGTCGCAAGCCATACTTTACCTTGGAAAAAATAATCCGTACCCATGGCAACCATGTTCCCCCATGACGGCACGGGTTCCTGCACCCCGAAACCGAGATATGAGAGGGCTGTCTCGATGAGAATAGCCTCTCCCATGCCGAGGGTGGCATGAATGATCAGAACCGACTTCGATGAAAGCCAGACAATATGCTTGAAGATGATGGTCATCTGGGAGAGACCGAGGGCTCTGCCCGCCTCGATGAAACGCTGCTGCATCAACACTTCCACCTTCGCCTTGATGTATGCGGTGATCTTCGGAATACTGGTTATCCCCACAAAGGCCATGATGAGATAGATGGAGGGGCTGAACAGCACGATGATTATGAGTATGAATATGAATCTCGGTATGGTGTCGATGATGTTGAGCACGAAGAAGATGATCTTCGAGGAAATCCGAGGGTAGAACCCCGAAATGACGCCGAACAGGAGGCCGAAAGCGGTGGAAATGGTGATCGAGAGCAGTCCGGGAATGAAGAAGGCCTGCGTCCCCATGACGATACGGGAGAAGATGTCGCGGCCGAGATAATCGGTCCCCAGGATGTGCTCGAACGAGGGGGGTTGAAACATCTTTGAGACATTGATTTCCATGGGATCTTTCACGAAGATATTGGTTCCCGATATGATGAAGAAGACGACGAGATAGGAGATGACGAAAAGGCCGAAGCCGATGGATGCCACGTCCTGTGCACTGGCCCGCTTGTAGAGGGGAACGTGCAGTGGTGCGACCTGGAGGCTCTCCTCCTCGAAGTAGAATCGTTTCATTCCTCACCTCTTCCCCGGATTGAAGACATAGAGCAGTATCTCCTTCAGGATCATGCCCGCACGCACCATAAGTACTGAAAGGAATGTGATCACGATGAGAACCGGCAGATCCCGGTCGAGGGTCGATTGGAATGCAAGCCTGCCCATGCCCGGCCAGTTGAAGACATATTCAATGATGACCGCTCCCCCGATCAGAAAGGGTATTCGGGCACACACGATGGACACGAGTGGTATGGCGATCCCCTCATTGACCGAGCTTGCCAGCACCGACTCGCCACGTGCCTTGGAGGCGATGACGTAGTCGGTTGACATCACCCTGCCGAGCTCAGACGAAATGAGCCGCACGATCTCGCTGATTGCGTCATTTCCGACCCCCAGCACGATGATAGGAAGTACGTAGGAAAGAAAGCGGTATGGGCCCGCGGAACTGTCCGGGTAGTAAATGGGAAGGAAACCGGTCTGCCGTGACACGAAAAACAGAACGAGATACCCGAGATAGAATACGGGAATCGAGGAGATGATATAGGAAAAAACCATGGCAGGCCATGAATAGCTCCTGAAGCTCCTGAAAGCAGCGAATATCCCGATCGGTACCGCGATAATGAGTGATATGAAGATCGCCCCAATGGTGAGAATGAGCGTATTGCGGAAAGCGGGAAATACGATGCTGCCTATGTCCACGCCTGATACTACAGATCGCCCGAACCGGAAGCTGAAGAGTTTCTTCAGAAGCGTGAGGTAGGCCGGAAACCCCTCACCCTTTCCTGCAAAATCTCCGGGCATGAGGTTGAAAAACAGAAACAGGAGAGCTGTAACCCCGATTATGAGTGCGAGGGTGTAGAACACCTCTTTCAGTATCAGCCTCAGGGCACGGACCATACGGTCAATCCTCTTCCTGGATGTACCAGTCCTTTATATAGGTAAAGAATCGGGTTGGATGGATATCGACTCTCCGAATCCGCCGGTTGTAGGCTGCGTAATTGGTCAGGGTCCACAGATAGGTATATGGCGCATCTTCTGCGAGGATCTCGTGTAGCCGGTGATAAATGGTGCGTTTCTTCTCGATGTCGAGCGTTGTGGTCGCCTCGTCCAAGAGCGCATCGACCTCGGGATTCCGGTAGGACCCGAAGTTGTTCTTCCCAGGACCGATCTCCTTGGAGTGGAAGAGTGATGAAATGTCGAAGGAGTCGTCGAACAGCCAGTCCGCGTAGATGATGTCAAAATCGTGTTCCATGAACACCGCCTGGGTCCAGGCTTTCCATTCGAGCCAATCGAGCTCAACGTCGACACCGACCTCCTTAAGGTAGCTCTGAAAGGATAGGATCACCCTCTTGGTGGTCTCGCTCTCCTTGGATATGGGAACCACCATCTTAAAGGTGAGGGAATAGCTCCCCCTCTTTCGAATACCGTCCTTTGTGCGATCTCGGAATCCTGCTTTGTCGAGCAGCAGGTTCGCCTCCTCCGGCGAGTAGGGAATGTTGGCAACATCCAGGTTGTATGCCCAGCTTCCGGGTGCGAAGGGTCCCGATATGAGCTGCCCCTTGCCCTCGAAGAAGGAATCGAGCATCTCCTGACGGTTGATGGCATAAGCGATGGCCTGACGGACTTCCCGGATGGCTAGAACGGGGTTGCGGAGATTGTACCCGAAAAATGAGTAGGAGAGTGTGCTGTAGGGGTTCAGTTCGAAACGGGAATCACCCTGTATCTCTCCAATGTCCCGGGGCGGTACCCTGACTTCGAGGTCGATGCCGCCGTAGAGCAAGGTTTGCGTGATGATATTCTGATCGGCGAAGGGCCTCATGATGATTCTCTGTATCGATGGCTTGCCGAGATGGTAGTCTTTGTTCATTTCGAGCACGATCTCGGATGAGGGGCCCTTCTGAGAAACGAAGCGGTAGGGTCCGGTCCCAATGGGTTGTTCGTACAGGATGAGATCCTCATCCCCTCTCAGGTATTCGTACTCTTCCAGGAGAAAGGAGGGAAGTATCTTGAAGCTGAAACGGCCCAGCACGCCGAGGAAGGGTTTCTTGAGCTGGAACTCCACGGTCTTGTCGTCGATCTTGCGGACTGATTGGATGAAATCGTACCGGGACTGCAGGGAGGTCACAGTTTTCGGATGCATCATGATCCCGAAGGTCTTCACCACATCGTCGGCGACAAAGGCTCTGCCCATCGACTCATTGGGGAGTGGGTGCCACCGGACATCGTCCCTGAGGTAGAAGGTCACGGTTTTCAGGTCCTTTGCGATCAACCAGCTCGCCGCAAGGTCACCCTTTATCTCTCCATCGACCCCGAAATAGATCAGTGAACCATAGAGGAGCTCGATGAGTCGGATTGATATGGAATCATTGGCGAGGATCGGCACGAGCTTCGTAGGGCTTCCATATTCACCGTAGATGAGCGTGTCGTCATCCCGCGCAAAGCCTGGCCCTGCGGCACACAGGCTTATGATACACAGCATGATCAGAATACGAACGATCGGTTTCATATTCCTCCCCTTACTCTATAAAAGCCTCTCCGCTTCCCCTCTGTTTATAGGAGTACACGGACTGGACCGCATCCTGCAGCGGTCGCACACCTGAGAAGCTCTTTCCCAGGGAGAAGAGAATCTCCAGGCTCTCGGAAAAATCGTTCCTGTTGTAGTACACGTACGAGAGCTTGAGCAGAAAGGTGGGATCGTTGGTTTCAATTTTGTTCTTGTTTCCCTTGTCCCTCGACTGTTCAAGAAAGTAGAGGGCTCGATCGTAGTGCCCGGAGTAGAATGCCAGCTCACCGAGCAGGGCCGTGTCACGCCTCGTTCTGTCCCACTCCATTTTGTAGACATGGTCTTCCACCTCGAGAATCACATCCTGCACCTCCTCATAGGTGACCCCTGAGGATATGAGCACCTTCATCAGCTCGAGCAGGTAGGACGGTTTTCCATAAATCCGCTCGATCTCCTTGGTAATGGTACGCTGGCCTCTCCTCTCCCTGCCATTCAGGTAGTAGACGGCGCTCTCGCATGCAACAGCTCTGATCATGGTGAGCGAGCTGCTCACCGAGAGTTTCTGAGCCCTGGTTGCGAACTTGATGCAGTTATTGTAATCCTCAAGATGGAGATACATCTGGGCCACGTAAAAGGAGGCGAAGCTGGCCAGCTCCCCGGAAGATGCGGACACCACGGGTTCGAGGTTCTTTATGGCCTCGCCATAGATGATCCTGCTGTAGGAATCCAGTACGGCTAGATCGTAGAACCGGATCTCCGTCTTCGGATCGGGCCGGTAGGTATATATGGGCGTATCGAGATCGACACCCGTGATTTCCTTGTAGGCGTCGGTAAACCTTCCGGTAGACATAAGCGCATAGGCGTGGTATACCCGAATGGAGTTACGGTATCCCGACCTATTCTGGTTCGCGGTCTCGAGAGCCCGTGCAACGATCATCTCCGCGGTCGAGGGATTGATCTTCAGATAGGCATACATGAATCCCAACGTCGCATAGGCATAGTGATGTTCCCTGCCCACCTCCTTCCACAATTCCTGGGCCTTGTCTCTCTCACCGGTTCTGTAGTATGAGGCGCCGAGGTAGACAACAGCAAGGGAACGGAGCTCGGCATCTATGCGGGCTCCCTGCGCAAGCTGATTCAGTATGCCCGCTGCATCGAGATACTGCCCCCTGTAGAAGTATCCGATGCCAAGAAAGAGCTTCAGCTCATCGGTAAGCGCTCTCTCCCGCTCCCTGATCTGTAACAGGTGGTCAACCTGTGCAAGAACGCTGATCTGGGACATCTCCCGATAGAGCTCGCCCTTGCGGTAGAGTATCCTGCCTATGGTGTACGCCGAAGTAATATCGGGTTTTATCTTTTCTTCCTGCAGCGCCTGTTCGATGACCTGCAGCGCCTCATCGAAATGGTTGATTCGGTTCAGCTTGAGCGCGTGCTCGATCTCTTTGGGTACGCCGAAGGCGCGGGCTGCAACAAGGAGGATGCTGATAATAATGATGAATTTTTTCATGATGTCTTCAACGGAACCGAACTAGTCGCCGAACAGCTCCCTGAGATACTCCTGGAAATAGGTAGAAGAAGCGACGAAAACCCTATCCCATCCAAAAAGCTGGGCACGAAATGAGACGAGACCGTGGGGCGAAACGGTTAGGTCATGGTTGATATCAGTTCCTGTTTCTACCAGCTTTTCAGTCCTCTCCTCTACGTTGTAAATATAAATGGGATTGTAGTCGCTATCAATATTTTTGGCAAAGATGATATGCTTGCCGTCGGGGAACCATGCTGTTCCCTGAGTGTTGTCCTTGATGACGTCAGGGACGTGAAAGTATGGGATCACATCCTCTCCCGCCTCTGGTGCCGAGCCGTCCGCAGGGACGATCATGATGCCCCAGCGTTTCGTGTTGAAGGGATCGCGCTCTGGATTGTATGTCGTATAGAATGAGATGTATTTCCCATCCGGCGAATAACTGGGCAGCACATCATCGAAGAACCACCTGACGAGCACCTCGTCTGCCTGCGCTGCGGTGCCTGCCCTACGTATCACATGTATATCATGGGATTGCTTGCCCCCAGTCGTGTATACGATATCCCTTCCATCTGGAGACCAGCGGGGAAAGAAATCGGTATCCTCGCTACTGGTCAGCCGCTCCAGCGTATTCGACTCGATATCGATGAGATACAGGTCGCCGTTTCCGGTCCTCCCGGAGGTGAAGACAATCCGTTTCCCCTCGGGAGACACCTTTGCCTGTCCATCCTTTCTGATCGCTTCGGTTATCATGAAGTAATTGCCGAACTCTCTCGGGTCGAGCCGCTTGCGTATCTCCTTGAGCACGGCATCCCCTTCTTCAACCGACCCGATGAACAGGTTGTACTCCCCCAGGCCCGCGTTGGACGTGAAGATAAAGGAGCTCGAGTCAGGAAACCAGGTGAATTCATAGTTGAAGCTCTCTCCCGAGAAGCTCTCGAACATGTCATCCGTGAGTTCAGCGCCCGAAGTCTCATCGAGGAAGACCTCCTTGACCTTGTTGTAGAGGGTCGCATAATGCCCCTCCTGCTCTATTACATCGAGCTGGTATATGTGGATCTTCTTGTAGTTGCCGAGATTTGCCTCGAACGCCAGATAGCGCTCATCGTTCGAAAACTGGGGGTTGTATGAGTTGAAAAGCCCGGGTTTCTTTTCAACCTGCTCTATACCCAGCAGATAGAGCTCGAGTCGGCCGTAGTCCAGAAGAACTTCTTTTTTGGGGGGCTCCTCCTTTTTTAGCGGAGCCTCCTGCTCCTGCTCGTATCTGGATTCTCGGGCGGTCCTGTCCGTGGCACAGGCCGTGATGAGCATCGAGAGCATCCCCGCCATCAGCACAACGCCTCTAATTCTCACTTCGCAGCCTCTTTACCTCTTCTCTGTAAGATACGGCGATCTTGTATTGATTCTCAAAGTAGGAATCCTTGAAAAGAGTATTGTCGAAATAGTCGAAATAATCAATCCATGAGTAGTGAGCCTGCACAAGATACTCCTCCAGACTGGTCAGATAGTACAGTTTTTGATACGACACCGCCATGTAGAAGAGCACATCCTGATACACGTACCTTCTTCCCGAGCTCTGTACCTTGCCCTTCTGCTCCCTGACCACGTTGAACGCAAAGATGGCCTTTCTGAAGAAAAATTGTGACTCCAGGCTATTATCATAGTATAGCTCTTCTGCACGGTTATAACAGGCCTGACCGTAGTTGTAGTATGATATGACCGAACCCCTTGACAGATAATCACCGGTTTGCGTATCGAGGACCCTGCTGAAGCAGGCTATCGCTGTCTCGTAGTCCTTGAACTGACTCAGGTAGATGTAGCCGCAGAACTCCATGGACTTTGCGAAATCGGGATGGGCCTCAGGAACGGATTGCAGTATCTTCATCGCCCGCTCATACTCCTCGTTCTCATATGCTTTTTCGGCCTGCCGGTAATAGTCCTCGAACAGCACGATCCTGTCGCTGCCCGTGAAGCTCACCCGGCGCTCGCTGAACTTCACGTACTGGTTGTAGTCCTTGTATCCCTCGAGTTTGAGCTCGATACGGTGGAACCCGTAGGGAAGCTCGATCGGATCGCGGACGAAGGGTGTATTTCCCTTGAACACACCGTTGATGAAAAGGAGGGCACCGCGGGGCTCTGAGTCGATGGTAAACTGGGTTTTCCCCTGTTTGAGGCTCACGCTGAAGGTGTTCTCCCCCTCCTGCACCCTGATCTCGATCTTTTCCGGAATATACCCTTCCTTGTACACGAGCACATCGGCGGAGGCGCTCTCGGTCATCACGATCCGCAGTTTACCCTCCTCATCGGTCTGACCGGTCCACTGATCATCCAGGTATACGTTTGCGCCTTGCAGAGCGTTTCGACCGGCAGTGGCCAGTATGGTGATGGGGATCTGCTTGAGCGCCTGCACGGGCTCACTGAAACGCTTGATCTTTCCTCCCGGTTCGAGCAGATACCCCTCGCTTATGCTCTCCAGCTCCCCCATGGCCTGTTGTGTTCCCACCTCCGTGATCCTGATCTTCGCAATCCGTTTTTTCGAATAATCCCGCTTGATCGTATCGTAATAGTTGAGGAAACTGTAGAACTTGTCATCCTGCTCTATGCCGTGACGGGTTCCCAGATTGATGGTTATTCCTTTCTCCACGGAAGAGATCGTTCCCTCGAAGGGAAAGTTCCCTCTGAACTGCTCGGAAAAGGTTTCAGGCAGGAAGCCGAGATCCCGGAGGCTGAACCGGCCTTCGAGTTGACCGATTATGTCGCCGTCGTAATCGATGCCGTACAGTCGAACGGCGAAGGCGTTTCCAAAGGCTTGCATCTCGCCGAATATGATGCCGTCGACTTCGTTCTTCAGAAAGGGTATGTCACTCCACCGTGTTCCGCTTTTCGAAATCTCCAGCTCGAACTGGTCAAAGAGTCCCGCGATGTAGGTATCGGATACCACGGTGAAAACATCGTCCAGGGAAAGATAATCCTCTATGCCCCTCTTCAGGTCATAGGCCCGCCGTGAAAGGAGAACGTCAGATGCATCGATTACATCGACGACGCGCGGCGGAAGTACCGCCACCCGCGGCAGCACTGACTCCTTGGAGTAGGAGAAATCGGTGTAGGTGAGCCGCGGGAGGTCTTCCCGGATGAGGAAACTCAACTCCTGGTCTCTAGGAAAGTAGCTGTTCGGGTATTCGATGTCGAGCTTCAGATAGCCGTCCACGCCGGTTTCGTTCTCGTACCGGTAGCTGAAAAGTCCGCTCTGTCCCGTTCTCCCCACCAGCTGATCATTCAAATACATCTTCGCTCCGCCGATGCCTTGTATTACATCATAATTCTCGGTATAGGCATAGAAATCGATCAGGAGCATCTTGTTGAGCTCTACCTGCAGGTGATGGTTCGGAAAAACTTCGACGTTTTTCTGCCAGATATGCTCACCCTGCTTGAATACCTGAATATTCTCCATGCGAGCGTCCTCTCCCGCGTACATTACCGTGAACAGACCGTTTTCATCGGTTCTCCCCTCGAGCTTGCCGTTTACCGTCACTGAAGCATCCGCCACAGGGGCATTCTCTTTACCCGTTACCTCAACTTTGTAATACATGGCGCCGTCGAGAATGGCAAGGAAATGGTACTTTTCGTAAGGGCTCACCCTTCCCAGTTCCGCCCTCTGTATCTCTGTCAGCACATCGAACTCCCCTTCCAGAGATGGGAACTGCTCCTCCTCCTCTTTCTTCTTCTCCCGTCGTTTCTTCTTTTCCGCCTCCACCCTGAAATTGGTCTCCCAGGGGCCATAGAGGTAGCCGTCCCTGTCCTTTTCGATGCGCAGGGTATAGGACTCACCGACATTGAGGTTGAGATCCCTGAAAAAGAAACCTTTCTGGTCCGACCTTCCGATGAAACGCTGGTTGAGATAGATGTCCGCTTCCGGTAGGGGATACCGGTCGACACGATACACTTCTACCGTTACGGGGGCGGTTACCATTTCAGGTTCCCGTTTTATCTGCCCCTTCGCGAACAGGTACACCACGAACAGAGTTAAGAATACGGAGATCGTAAGAACGATGAATGTGTTGATCCTGTTCATCCCTCACCCTCGTGTCAAGACACGATGCATTAATATCGATGATACTACCAAGGCGGCATCCATTAATTGGTGGGGGGCTGTATGTTCACATCGCCCTCATTGGCGATCACATCCTCCCCCTCTACATCCTTCAGAGGTGTTCCAGTACCGGATTCGATTCTCTGGATTTCTATTTCCCCGAGATTTTCACGTCGGTTTCGGTCCAGTACCACATTGAAGGTCCTGACATAGAAGCCTTCGAGAAAAATTTCGACCACATATTCGCCACCCCTGAGCTCGACGACGAAATCTCCGTTCCCCCTCGCATTTTCGGTGACCGTGCGGTCGCCCAGCTGCACCTCCCCCTGCACGGGAATGCAGTTGATTATAATCTCTTCCTTGTCTTCCATAACGATCTCTTCTCCCTGTGAGTCAACGGGGACGACAGTTCCCTTGATTCCGGCCCTCTCGAACTCCTCCGGCTTTGTCGTCGCGCATGAGCTCAGCAGCAACAGCCCGATGACGAGCAACGAACAAACTGTCCCGGTACACCCGATCACGGACATTGGTATCAAAATGGTTTTCATGATGCAATCCTCACGGTAAATGATATTTGAGTCTGAAAAAATCCCGTTCAAGATCGTAGATATAGAGCGTCGCATTATCAGTTATGAAGTACACGAACCGTTTCCCCATGACAGCAGGGGGAAGATAGGGATAGCTACTCACGGTAAAGTACTTTTCTGAAAGCAGTCGTGCACGCTCCTCTTCGGAAATAGGCCGTTCCCCCATAACCATGTTGTCGAAGAGCATCTCCTTGTAAAGGAAAAAGGAGCGTTCCCGGTAGTCGAAGAGCATCTCGCCGTCAACCGGGTCCAGGGCGATGAAGTCCGGTATGAGCACGTAGATTCTTTGGTTTCCCTGAAAGTAGTTGTAGTTGAACTCCACCCCCTTGAAGTATTTGACCCATCTGATGTCACCCCTGTTCCGGTTCAGACAGACCATCTCTCCGTTGGAGAAGAAAAGGATGACCTCGTCATTGAAAACCAGAAACTCCCTGGTAACGGTATTTCCAACATAGGTTGCCCAGAGTGGCTTTCCCGTTGCAATATCGAGCGCATAAAAGGTATCGTCCCATGAACCGAGGTAAATCTGTCCATCCCGTATCACGGGCTGTACGCTGATGAGCCCTCCGGAACTGAATGTCCAGGCCTCTGTCAGGGTCTGCATGTCATAGGCCACGATTTTCCCCTTTCGATAGGGCACGATGATGAGATTTTCGTGTATACTGAGACCAGCGTTTATTTCTCCCTCACCCTGATAGGAAAAGCGTATCTCCCCGTCTTCCCGATCGATGAAATGTATAACGCCGTTCAATGTGGGTGCGACGATCAATCCCCGGTAGATGTTCAGTTTTCCCTTGATCTCGCTGGTCAGGTAGATTCTCCAGAACATCTCCCCTCTGTTGAGATCGATGGCGTATACCCTGTTGTATATGTCGTAAAAGTAGACCGTGCTGTCCCTGACAGTGAAGGGATTCTGGAGATCACCCCCGATAAAGATACGCCAGAGCGGCAACCCGGTATGCAGGGAAAAAGCGTAGAGTGAACCCTTGTGTATCAGGGGAAGGACGATATCGCCTTTTCTATCGGTTCGATGGAGCGTTTCAACCTCATAGACTGGAAATAGATCGGATGCATAGTACCCTTTCAGGGGGTCGAGGTGCTTCTCCCCTTCAGGAGAATGTTCACTCTCCCCGTATTCTCCATCCCTGGGAGGGATGCGTTCCTGGGCACGCACGGCCACCGGACAGAGCAGGATGATGCAGAGAATGGTAATGACCGTGCATGAGGTACACTGAGATTTCATATGATACCCGGCTGTATGAGGAAGGGTCTAGAAGAGATTCAGACAGCCCTTCTTCCGCTCTGCCTGCTCCTCGAGTCTCTCTCTGTCACCCTCCAGAACATACTTACTCTCAATGCCGCTGTACAGCGTATTTATACCGCTGAACAGGTCCTCCTGCTCGGCAGTCGGCGCTTCGATGTCCGTGTAAATCCTTGCGGCCATGTCGTAGAGCCCGATGGATGAGAGTGCCAGGAAACGAATGTTCACGAGGGAGTGGAAGGCACGCTTGCTCTCCTCTCCCGCCTTTTTTGAAAACTCCACTGCTTCCTCCTCTCTTCCTGCCTCCAGAAGCTCGTCACGTTGAGAAAGATAGCGTTCCTTATCCTGCAGCGCGGTTTCCCTGATCCGCTCGTACTTCGCAATATCCCCGGCAATCTCGTCGAACCGGTTCAGGATACTCCTGAGAAGCGCCGTTTCATTGCCCTTGACCGCTTCCTGCGATGAGGCGAGCCAGGCATTCCAGTCGATGACTCGGGTCATGACGTCGAACTTCTCGGTGGGCTCCTCGCCGAACCGGACCTCCGTGCCTTCCCCCTCGGCAAGCACCAGTTCGCGTGACTTGCCCTGCACGGCTACACTACCCTCCTCGATGAGAACGATGGTCGAACCGTCGTACCCTGAACCCACCTCGAACTCGGTGCCCCGTATGGTCAGGTTGACCGTTTGGGTTCGTATATCCGGCTCCGGAGCGCCCGACTTTCCGAGCTTGAACTTCATCTTTCCGAGAAACAGCATGAAGGTCGATCGTTTCTCCGCCTGTTCGTACCTCTCCGAGACCGTGAAGCTGGAGTTCTCCGATATAAATATTTCACTCTCACCATCGAGAAGGATTGCTTCGCTGTTCATGCCGGTTTCGATCATGTCACCCGAGAGAAGATTCATACCGACCTCGAGCTCCTGCCACTCCTGCTTGAGATGACGGTATTGTACGTTTCCCGATACGTAGTCCACCTCAACGGACAGTGCCAGCGCAGGTGTCACAAATAAAAGGAAGAAAACTGCACCAAACAAGATAGATCGCTTCATTGCCCGATCCTCCATAGCCGTCATGATGTTACACCCTGCGGAGCCACCGCATCCTCATCAATCTCAGTATAATAAAAGCCTTCACCAGCCGCAAGGAAAAGAGATGACGCTCAATTGATGGAGAATTCCACTACTTTCTCGGTGTCGATGATTTAAAGGACTCTGAGGACCTGAAGCAAAACCCCCGATCGAAGGATCGGGGGATTTTTTCACTTAGGAAAGCCCGAGACTTTACTCTCACTTCTGGACATATATGCTGAAATTGTCGACGTCGAAACAGCGATCATAACTCCACAGCCCATTTCTGAACCGGACCCAGAACTCAAGGCTCATCATTTCCTCTGTAAGTTCCATTTCAAAGAGTTTGAATTGGTTCCCGGATTTCCAATCATCAGACCTGAACACGTGCATCGGATGCCAGGCACCGTCGTAAAAACATTCCATGTATACCCGATCGTATATACTCCAGTCGTCCGTACTCCGGGCCCAGAATGTGATGGTCCCGCTCTGATACGGGCTCAGATCAAGCTGTTTTGCAAAATAGTGGTTCACGCAGGCAAGGTCCTTACCGTAGAGCCGGGCATACCTTCCTCCCAGAGGGCTGCCGTCCTCAACCGTGCACTTGTAGGGAAAGCTGATGTGCTCGTGCTCGATCCATCCCTCGATCTTGTTATTTCTGGTGCCGATGCCGAAATCGTCGTAAAAGACCAATGATCCCTCATGCTCATTCCATACCGTTTTCACGGAAGGTTCCATAAGCAGGTTCGAGGTTTCCCGGTTGACGAGTGATTTCTCGGCATCGAAGTCGACTGTGACCGTTGCAGTACTTTTACCGCGCATTTCGAAGTTGTTCATAAGCATCACCTGGGCGCTCTCATTCCTTGCGAGCTTGAGGTTGATCCTCTGCAGCGTGATACCGTCGTCGAGGTGGATCCAGTGGTTCCCTCCCAGCACCAGCCTCATACCGCTGTAGTACCCAGCATTGATCTCTCGAATGCCGAGCGTCGCACTGGCACCATTTCTGAGTTTCAGGAGATCGTAATCCTGCCCCAGCTCGATAAGGGTCTGCCAGTCACCGAGATAGCTGTGTACCTCGATGCGCTCGATGAATACGTGAAACTCCTTCACGTCTTTCCAGAGCAGGGGGGCATCGGTGAGCTCAATCCTGATCATACCCGTCCCACTTGCGTTGAGTTGCTTTTCATCCATGACAGTGCAGCCGAACAACACGATGAGACCTGCGCACAACAACAATGCAATGGTGACGGCTGTCCTTGTTGGTCTGATCATGGCTGTTCTCACCTCCGAACCAGAGAGATGATAATAGAAGACGCTTCTGCCCCAACGATGATAAATATACTACAGTTATCGTAAAAATCAACTGAAAGTTATAATATTTTTTATTTTTTTATTACAAATTGGTAATTAATCCTGTCCTGGCACCCATGGAAGAGTTCCTCGTCGAGAATCAGATCCCTTCAAATAGTTGAACTTCAAATTTTTATATTAATAGGGCAAAGCAACTATCTTTCTTTATAACAACTTAAACAAACAATGCTCTTTAACCGAAGTTCTCAAAGATTACCATGTAATATATCAGAGGACATTACATTTTGGTACCGATGTTTGAAATTCTACAATTGCCCTAAATATCAGTGGATTTTTCCTGCCGAACCGCTGTATATTGTGGAAACATTTTTCAAACCATGACAGGAGCTTGCCATGCGATGTGCTGAACTGTCCGATCACTTCAAATCACGGAGGCCCTCTGCCATCCGTCTTGCCTACATGGAGTACCTGAAGAGAACCGACGGGGTCGGTGCGGTCAACGTGGCCATAGGCAACGTGTCGCTGTCCATGCACCCTGCCATGCAGCACCGCCTTTTCAATCTCGATGCCCCCGATAGCCCCTTCCGGGACGGAGTGATACAGTACACGCCCACCGTGGGCCTCGAGGAGACCACGAAAGCCTTTCTGAACATCATCGCATCGAGCGGGTTGAACACCGGCGGTCTATATCCCCAGATCACAGACGGCGCGAGCCAGGCCATGGAGCTTGTCTTCATCGGGGTGGGCGGACCTGCAGGAAGCGAAGAGCAGCCGATCCTCCTTATCGACCCTGCATACATCAACTACGTCGACTTCGGCAGACGGCTCGGCAGGAAGACCATCTCCGTGCAACGCCACTTGCAGGAAAACGGCGCATTCACCCTGCCCGACATCGACAAAATCGAAGAGATAATACAGCGGAACCGCCCCGGCGGTATGGTGGTCATCCCCTACGACAACCCCACGGGACACTTCATGGACGACCGTGCCATGCTGTTCATCGCGGAGCTCTGCGTGGAATACAACATGTGGATGATAAGTGATGAAACATATCGCGAGCTCCTCTACACGGAGGAAGAGACGGCCAGTATATGGAATATCGGCGATGACCGGGTTCCCGGCATAGAGGGCAGGAGGATCAGCATCGAGACCGCTTCAAAGGTCTGGAACGCCTGCGGGCTTCGGATCGGAGCCCTGGTGACGGACAACAGGGAGTTCCATGAAAAATCCGTTGCCGAGTACACCGCCAATTTGTGTGCCAATGGAGTGGGTCAGTACATATTCGGTTCTCTCGCCCATGAAAAGCACGATGACCTGCGTCAGTGGTATCGGCAGCAGCGGGCATACTACAGCGGCATCTTGGGCGCGGTGAACCAGGAGCTGACCCAGCGTATACCAGGCATTATCGTATCCAGGCCGGCAGCATCCATATACTCTGTGGTGGATCTGAGAAATTGTGTGGATTCGGAATTCGACGTCAGTGATTTCGTCATGTACTGCGCCCGGGAAGGAAAAGTCAAGGTTAACGGCGAG
>Ga0209427_10004760_pt1 | contig 15645 bp, 5 predicted proteins | sample DeeMarSWOR136_30_FD_187465 | JGI IMG/M metagenome (GOLD analysis project Ga0209427, IMG submission 187465) | Marine sediment microbial communities from White Oak River estuary, North Carolina - WOR-1-36_30 (SPAdes) (version 2) | ecosystem: Environmental > Aquatic > Marine > Intertidal zone >...
TTGTCGGAATCGCCGACCACCGAAGCTGGGCTGTTGCACCACCGGCACGTTCATACATGTGCATCTCAATGTCGTGAAGGCCGGCTGTAAGCGTAATCGTGGCGCCATACTCAGTATCACCCTGCTGCTGCCATGAATCGTGAGTCGGATTAGCAGGGTCGACCAGAGGCATCTTTGCACCATCTATGAATAACCTCGCACCGTCATCGGTAGTGGTGTAGAAGGTATAGTTCGCATCTATCGGGCATTCCAAGTGTCCGATCCATTTGCATCCGAAATCATCAACATTGACGTTCGGATCGGGTGAACCGGGGTCGCCCCAGCTAAAGTTAACTTCCGGATCTATCCGGCTCATAACAAATATCTGGAAGGCATTCGCCGGACCGGGTTCATAAGGAAGGGTGCCTTGAGGGGGAAGAATACCATCCCAGTGATAGTACAAACCGAGCAGACCGCCGGCAGCCCCCACAGTCCTGAACATCCACGTATCACCTTTCCACAGACAGGGATCAGGGCCGGCAAGATTGACTTCATCGATACGCCAGTAGTACAGAGTGGCCGCGTCAAACCCTAAGGGACCTAAGCTGTTAGGACCAACACGCCCCTTATATATGCCCGTACTTGACGTAGTCGCATTGGTAACAGCGTCTTTATCAGTACCGAGGTAGACATCGTGCTGGGCGGCATATTTGCCAGGGCCCCAACTGAGAGTATATGATGTCGGTACACTTGCCTGACCATCCATCGGATCAGGGTCATGGGCCCATAACTGTATAAACGGAACCAGGTATTCCGTCGGAATGATGCTTTTCGGTAATTGCGCACTTGACCACCGCAGCCGTGCCACCGCACCACCTCCATTTTCATACATTTCCATCTTGATGTCATAATACCCTGCGTCAAGGTACATCGGCTGTGCTGCGGATTCGGTCTCACCGCGATCCACCCAGGCGTCGATGATGGGCGTTGTCATGTCATCCACCCACAGGCGCACACCGTCGTCGGTGGCGGCGTAGAAGGTAATCAGCCCTGAATACGGCACACCAACCTTACCTCTCCACCTGACTGTGAAATCATCAGCGTTCACGAGCGGATGCGGCTGGCCATCTCCCCACCCAAAGTCTATTACAGGATCTATACGTTCAACCACGAAGGTCTCGAAGCCGGGGGGCGAAGCTTCACCGGTATGGTGATAGTATTCGCCTAACAAACCACCGCCTGGAAGTCCTGTAGTAAAGCACCAGACATTGCCCTTGTAAAACTCTGTAGGTATGAATAGAGGCGGACTCCGACCGACAACCTCGTCAACACGCCAGTAGTACTTGGTGTAGGTTGCCAGACCGCTGCATTGAAAGTTCGGTTCCGACCGGGTATCCAAGAATTCCGGCGGGGGATTGAAGGGATCGAATTCTGCATTGTTCACATCTTCCCAGCTCGTACCTATGTAAATATCATGATCTTCTGCGCTGAAACCAGGAAGCCAGGAAAGGAGAACATCCGGGCTTACCAATACGGCCTCATTAGGCGGACTCGGCGCAAAGGCATGATAGCCATAAATGGCAAACTCCCAGATATCACCATAGTACGTATTGCCCTTGGTATCTTTACAATCAACCGTCCAATAGTACTTTGTCCCTCGAACAAGAGAATCTATAATCGGGGGAACACCGGGGTTACCTGCCCAATACGTGTATTTGAAATCCGGCCATTGTGCGTACGGCGGTGGGCCGAGGTTTGCGTCCTCGGCGCGGCTTTCCACCTTGCTGTAATCTTCGCTGAAGTAGCCCGTATACTCAACCGTTGTTGCTCCGGGTAAGAATTCGAGGTTGGTCGATATGTTACCACTAACCATGTCGCCTTTAATCAAGGCACCATCAGAGGGATATTCCGGCTGGGCCTCTCCGCGTACAGTTGTAAAGCTCCACAAATCGCCCGTAATGGTCTTCATGTCATTAATCTCATCGACACGCCAGTAGTAAGTGGTGCTGGCAACAAGGTTCGGATCGCCGGGATTATACAACGGCGGATTTGGCGGAAGTACTATAATATCAGCAACCTTAGTCAGAGCACAGGGATCGGTGCCGAAGTACACCTCGTCCTCATCGGCACTTTCTCCACGCGTCCAGGTAAGATTTGCCTCTACGGATACATCTATGGCACCATCAGCAGGGTTCGGGTTTCGGGCCTGCTGTAAGTCTGCACCAAGCATGGCCTCTTGAACCTCTTCCTGTGTGAGCGCACGGTTATAGATGCGAGCATCATCAATCATACCGAGAAAGCTGCGATTGGCACCCTCTTGAGTTCTACCAATAGTCAAATTAGCTGTATCGGCCGCTCCCGGCAGAACAATTCCTGAGCCGCTTGTACCAGCAGGTTGTCCATTGATATAATAGATGTGCTGACCGGCTGATACCATCGCACAGACGTGAACCCATTCATTTAGCGGCACCTGGGTAGAACTGACAGTACCAGTACCAGCCGTGCTGAAGTGAAGTCCGCCGCCTGACTCGGTATAGAAGCTATACGATCTTGGGTCGTTCGACTTTGCAAGAATACCCTGCCAGCCTTCAGTACCAGGGCCGCCATGCCTTGAAGTATTTATCCATGCCATTACAGTTACTTCATTGTCCACTGTCAGGATGGGGTCGTGAGGTACCTGCACAAAGTCATCGACTCCATCAAACTGCAGGGCCGTTTTGAGTTTACCATTCACCCACTGTGGACCATTCTGGAGCGTGCCGTCGTTGCCATAGATACTCGAGTCATAGGCAGTGGTCCCGGCGCCCTCATCGAACTTCCACCAGCCGACAAGACTGGGATCGGCACCCTGGGCTATGCTCAATAACAAGCCTAGGACTAAAACAAAAGAAATTAAAAAAATCGGTTTTTTACACATGACAAACTCCTCCTTAAAATACAGTTGAAATAGCTATGCCTTGGACACGTGCCAAAACACTTTATAATTTTCAATAAGTTAAGTATCGAAAATCCTTGTCCAAATCGTATTTCCTACCCTTCTCAAAAAGCCTCCAATGAAAAAACTGCATATTTTTCCTTCAACATGAAATTTAAATGAACATCTTTTCCCGGATTCCTTCTCGGAGATTTGTCATCTATGCTGCTCCACAAGGATTACCGAAAATCTAACATTAAGATTACCATATCTGCACTGGGATTGTCAACTCTTTCCTTCATATTGCGGGACCCATTTCAAGTGCTTCAGCACACAGAGGCTGGGGATTGAAGAACGCTACAAATAAAATGATGCTTCTGTTTAAGAATATTTACAGTCTTAGTCTAACTCGGGAACCATTAAGTACGACATATCAACCAATGGGCACTACTTATAGTTGCTCGCCAATTAGTAACATCCATTGAATCCTCTACAGGACCGATATTTTTTTCAAAATTTTAATATCCCGCCAAAAAATAACATATTTTTGGACCCGATTCAGACAAAATCAGCATTTGTGAAGACAAAATGGAGACACAGATTTTCGAGGAACTCTGCCACTTTGCGGCTTAAAAGAAGGGTATCTTCTGCTATTCTTATTGATCAGGCCAAAGTACAAATTCTTATCCAATTATCAGTCAAATGGTAAGCTATACTCATACTATTATTCTAAGCCATTAACAAAGAGATTCATTGACTCCGGACTTCCGTACATTATGGTCGGGTAGGTCTTACCAAGTCCTGGACTTGCAGCAGGTGCAGTTAGAAGGCGTTCAAACTTTGTATCCCAAGCTTTTCGCAGGATTCTTAGATCTTCAGGATCACCAACCAATTGCTATACTTCCGGCAATTCACTTCTGACATTGACTTCGCGAATCTTGACTTTGCACCTGCGGATATCACCGCCGGTGAGTGTGACGCTTGGGCCATGAGAAGTGATGATCTGCTGTTCGGCTGGATAGTCAATCCTCGTGCGGGCGTCGCCAGGGAATCATTCACAATTTCCAAATTGCCGGGTGGGAAGTACGACGTAAGGCTATACCGGACCTGGCGGGGCAAATACCTGGAGAGGCAAACGGTTGAGTGCAAAGATGGAAAACTTACTTGTGCCATCCCAGAATTGAAAACTACAAGAGGCCATGCGCTGCACATTGGGAATGACGTTGCTTTCAAGATATTACCGAAATAGTCGTGTAGAAATTACGATCACCAACATTGGGCAAATAAGCTCGGCTCCTCTCTTCAACTAACTCATGATCTCTACATATCGGTGTGATAGCGAAATTCCACGATTTGGCCGACAGATACCTATGAAGAACTCAAAGTTAAATAATAAAATCTCTGTTACCATATTTTATTGATGTGATGTGTCCTGTTACGACTTATCAGCCAACGTTAAACACAAGAGCTGTAGTACATTTACTCGATCCCATAATTTGTCATAATGTTTATCAATCAAAAACTTTTAGATAAACGAATTTTATACGGAAAACAACCTGTTAGCTATTTGTTAGGTAAGCCACAATTTCTTGGTGGAAGAAATCAAGATTACCCGCCAACCTTTATTTCGTTGGAACCAACTTCATAATAAATGCGTCGGTGCTGCCACTCAACTCGACTTGGACGGCATTAGGTGTCACAGGAAAATCCCGTGAAGATGTGCTGCCAACAAGGTAAACTTCACCGTTTGGACCAAGCGCTATGCTGCGGATCAGGTCATCATTGCTGCCTCCAAGGAATGTCGCATAGACCAGTCTCGACCCATCAGGGCTGATCACCACAAAAACGCCATCCCCCTCATGAGCCTTTTTTCCTCCTCCATAAGCTCTTTGCAAAGCATAAGGTGTTACCGGAAAGTTCGAGGAAGTAGTGTGACCTACAATAAATATATTACCCTTGTTGTCCAGTGTGGGCATCAGGAAAAACTCTCCTCCTGAGCCGCCAAGCAAAGAGGAAAAGGCATAGCTCTTGCCGTCCGAAGAAAGCTTTGTTATAAAGCCGTCGTTCTTTCCCTGGTGGACTCTCTGAAATGCCCCCATGGTCGTCGGGAAATCAGACGAGGAACTTACACCAGTCAAAAAGAATGTCCCGTCGAAACCAAGGCACGGTCGGTGCTCTGCGAACTCATTGTCTGAACCACCGAGGTAAGTTGAGTACAGCAGTTTGCTGCCATCGTTTGAGAGCTTGGTCAGAAAACAATCTGATTTACCACCTAACATTGACTGCGGAGCACCGCTCGTAGTAGGGAAATCCTGAGAACGTGTGTGCCCAGCAACATATATATTTCCCAAATTACCAATGCGCACACCCATGATGCCATCCCAACTGCCGCCCCCCAGCAGTGTACTGAATATGAGCCTGGAGCCGTCTGCCGAGAGTTTGACGACAGCAGCATCCCGTTCACCCTTGAGTTCCCTCTGAAATGCACTGGCGGTTGTTGGAAAGTCTTTCGAGTTAGTCCCACCAACAAGGTATACATTATCTTGTTCGTCGAGGGCAAGGCCACCGCGTGGCCAATCAGTATTTGACCGTCCGACATATGTGCACCACAGGATTTTCTTCATATCGGCAGTCAGCTTTGCCGCATACATGTCCGCCTGGCCCCCGCCATACCTTGGCTGGTAAGAGCCCTTCGTTGTTGGCATGTCGGGCGATCTGGTCGCGCTGCCAATGACGATGTTTCCTTTAGAGTCCAGAATCATGCCATAAACGCCGCGTTCCTGCTTCGAGCCTCCGAAGTAGGTAGCTGTGAGAATCTTCCCGCCGTTGCGACTGAGTCGAATGAGAAATGCATCTCCACCGAAGACTCCCCCATGTCCCAAGGAGGGGTCATCACCGGCATATTTGGGTTGTACAACTCCAGATGTAGTCGGCATGTTTGACGATGAAGTCATCCCTCCAACAAGTACAGTCCCATCGGGATATGGAATGACCTCTCGAGCTTGATCCCAGCGATCGCCGCCGAGATATGTCACGTAGGCGATTTCGTAACTGTCTGGGCCTTTTGCTTGCCCAGCCTCAGCCTTGGCGAATCCCAAGAAGTGACATACTGTGATACTAACGCATCCACACAGCCAAGCGTATTGACTTATCTTTGCCATTTATCCTCACCTTTTTTAACAATGATAATATATCCACAACTTTAGGTTATGGTCACTATAATGAAGCTGAATCATTTGCCTATGCTTATCCGGATTCCCCTTAGTTTCTGCTGTCAAAGTTGCCGATGGCGATTGCCCAATCGGAACGATATGGGGCTTTCCATTTTTGGGTCCTGCTCTCGAGGATTCCAAGGTCGATCTCTCTGTACACCTTCTTCGTATCAACTGCCACTGCGGGCAACTTTCTGACAGCGCTGGTAAGATCCAGTTGCACGGACAAGGCATCCTCATTGTAAAAGACGTAGTGTAATTTCGAGGCGCTGCAAAGGACATATCCAGCGTCTGTAAGCTTATTCGCTGGCTGCATATCGAGTAAGAAGCGCGTATTTTCATGCCAGAATATATAGTGTGTAAGAAGTTGCTCGGGATCAGGGTAGGGATGTGGGCTTTTAGGATATAAACCGAAGAATCCGCCCATGCCGCCCGCCATGGTTTCCCACCAAAGCAAACGCCTGGTTCCGTCCATATCGAGATTGAAACCGGAGCGCTTGTAGCTATGTCGCTCTTCGTAGAAGTGCGGTCTGTTCTTGTCGCTGTTAAGGTCGTCGAGGATCTCTTTATAATCGGCCGGGCCATGCGATGTTGTCTTGAGAGGCACGTTTCGCCCAAAGCCATCATATGAGTTGATGTTATGCGGGCCTTTAAGCACATGGCCTCTGGCACATAGAAGGTGCTGCCAGCCGAAATTTTCGTGCAGATGCGCAGCCCAGGAGTTCAGTTGCTCTGTATTCGTCCATTCGTGCAGATCGAATCCGTATCCCATTGTCCAGCCGGGGATCGGCCCGAGACGGGCTGCGATGTATCTCTGTAATCGCCTGTCGACCTTACCGTTGATGCCGCCGGGCAAGCCTATTGGGGTCCATTTGCGCGACTCATCACCCCAAGCCCAGATGTGCACTCGACCGCCAAGCTTGTGGGCTGTTGTGATAATCTTCTCCAGCACGGCGAAGGCTTTCGGGTCTGGATTCTGGCTCTTGTGCTGTTGGTGCTCTCTGATTCCCAGTTTAAACCAGTTATTGTTTACGTGGATGAATATAATCTCGAAGCCGTTTGCCTTGGCGTCCATGAAGTAGGTACGTGTCTTCTTCTCAACCTCCGTCAGATCCGAGCCGAATTCGTCCAGATATGCCGGGTGCTTGATCCTGCTCATGTATACATTGAAGACATAGGCCCGCAGATCTGAAGCTTCTCTGACCTGCACGGTAAATTTATTGCCAACAGTTCTAATAAAACCTTTTATCAGTGAATTAGGATTCTCAGTGACGTGAATAAGCCCAGTTAGTCCGTCCAGGCCTGGGGCTTTGCTCCTGGATACGAATTGCCATTGCCCGGTTTGCGTTCCGACGAATCGAAAACACCATTTGTTTAATCCGTCATAGAACATCTGCGTAGTGTGATTGCTTCCGGAGCCCTCGTGTGTAAATGTGACCGTTGCTGCAACGTCGAAGGGATTGCTCGAGTGATCCGGCGCTTCAGCTTGCCACTCGACTACTTCCCACATTAGTGCTTCTCTGGACTTCAGCTGTTTTCCGAAAACGGGTATGAAACACATTAAAAGTGCAATCGAAATCACGTACGCTTTCTGAAGGAGTCCATTCATACTCTCTCTCCTAATAGGAATTTGGACAACGTTAGTTTCTACCGGGATTCCCATTTGTTTTCTTCAATGGTACTACTGCAGGCTACAGTACGGTATTGTATCCGAACGTTTGACATTTCGGTTTATTGATCCTTCTTCTTTATGATAGTGATGTCGGTGCTTGGCAACTGTGCAGGCCAACGGAATGCCTTCGCTAAACGGAGCAGGTCCGCTACTACTTCGGAATGCTGCCTGGCTACATTTAGCTTTTCACCAATATCCGATTTCAGATCGTAGAGTTCCATCTCATTCGATCCTGTGTCCTTCACGTAGTTGTAGTAGTTCTTGCGGTTTGCCAGCAGTAGTTTCCAACGTCCTTTTCGTACCCCATGCAGCGTGTTTTTGCAGAAGTAGTAAAAGTGGTTTCGATTGCCTTTTTCACTGTCCCCAAGCAGCAACGCGGTTTGATCCACTCCGTCAATAATCCGGTCCTTGGGGACTTTATAACCTGCCAGATTGGCTAGAGTCGGCATAAAGTCTAATGTGGAGAAGATAGCGTCACTAACGCGGCCTGCCGGCACATGTCCGGACCAACGAATGATGCAGGGCACGCGGACGCCGCCCTCCCACGTAGAGCCTTTACCCTCTCTCAATGGACCGGAAGAACCCCAGGCAACAGCTCCTTTGTGTTTCTTACGCAGTGGTTCCTGCATGTTGTTCCAGGGGCCATTGTCTGTTGTAAAAACAACCAACGTGTTGTCGCGAAGTCCAAGTTGATCGATAGTGTCGAGCAGACGGCCTGTGTGATAATCCAGCTCCTCAATAACATCCCCGTAAAGACCGCCTTTGGACTTGCCCTTGAACTTTGCAGTGGCATCAATCACTGAGTGCGCCATGGTATGAGCAAGATACAGCAGGAAAGGTTTATTCTTGTTTGCTCTCAGGAATTCGATCCCCTTGTCTGTGTATCTTTTGGTGAGGCTTGCCATATCACGGTCAATGCCTATGGGTTGACGATTTTCATAGAGCCTAACCGCACCGCCATCGTTGGCACCTAACGTTCCCCAGTAGTAATCAAATCCCTGATCATTGGGAATCCGGCCTTTGATATCCCTGCGATTTGAGACGTCCCATTTGCCGATACAACCTGTTGTATAGCCCACGGTTTTCAGAAGCTCGGCTAAGGTGACTTCACTTTCCGGCATTGACCATCCCTGGCTTCGAACGGGATAGCGTCCGGTCAGCAGGGCCGAGCGGGAAGGTCCGCAGACCGCCTGTGCATAGAAATCCGTAAACCTTGTACCTTCTCGTGCCAACTGATCCAGTCGTGGTGAGCGAATTGTTTCTGAATCGTAACAACCGAGGTCGCCATAGCCCTGATCGTCGGTAAAGATGATTACAAAGTTAGGCTTTGTCTTTGCAGAAGAAGCCCTCGAGTGTGTAGTCTGGCTATAACTGATTGGGGCCAAAGAGCCCCCCAAAGCCACCAAGCTCATGTTTTTCAAAAAAGTTCTTCGATCCACTGCCCAAAATCCTTTCTGTTACATACTAATCGCATTCATTACCACCCTTTGCCCATGTCACAGAAAAACACAACAGTTCCTTATTGCACACTTAGTTATTCATCAACGTTGGCCTATCCAGTGTATTGTAACAAATTAGAAATTGTGGGAATAGAGAAAAGGACGGAGGTGTGTGCCTCATCACAGAGGACATTGAAACTGATTAATTTTCTTAAAACGGCGTTCTATAGTTAAAATTGATATTTTTTCGGGCTCAATATAAGCAATATCAGCATCTGTGGAGTCAGAATGGTGACACGAATTTGTCTAAAAAAACCTGTGCTTTTGTGACTTAGGAGAAAGGTGTTTTGTGATATAGTATCTTGCTTAAATGCTCCAGTCAAGATGCATGGATATTGATTGTAATATTGATAAATTAATCATAAGCTTTCTTATACCTTTAATCCACACTTCCCAAGTAAAAAGTGAAAAAAGAACTGGTTTCTGGTAGTATGGAATTTATGTATCCGTTTCAAGCCAGTTTTGACTGTTCTGATTTGGAGAATCCAATGGGTGAAAAAAACAAGGATGATCTCAAAGTATATTTAGGCCAAAAAATATCGGATAGGAAACATCCGCTGTGCAGTTTTTTCGTCTTTGTGTTTTTTGTTGTTTCAGGTGTTTTCGCTCCATGCCTGGCGACAATCTCGGAGAATCTTTTGAGGAATCCCTCGTTCAAACAGGGCACGAATGAGAATGGTTTACCCATAGGTTGGTCTTTGTACGGAGGCAGGGGAACAAATCAATATGTCAAGCTGGTCGAGCTTGATGGTTCCGCTCAGATGGTTGTTCTGATTGATGATGGCGATGCGAGTGCTGAAATCGGCTTAATGCAGACTTGTCCCGTCAAGCCTGGCCTTACCTATGAAGCGAGCGTAGAAACTCGTGTCCTCAAGGGAGCGTCGTCACAAGGTGCTTATCTTCAGTTGCGTTTCTTACCATCGGACAAGTATGTGCAAGCGAGCTTAGCTAACGGCAGTACCAAGACGTTCGAGAAAGTGTCCGTCAAAGCGACAGCGCCGCCAAATACCGAGAGCGCAAGGATCTATTTATATACGCACCGGGATCCCACTCCCAGGCTGCTGCTGCGGAACATCATGCTTGTATCCGGAGTTAGCCCGCCTCCACCATCGCCTCCGGCTCCAGTGCCACCGATTTACTCGAAGCTCAAGGATCTGCATATCACCACGGAGATTGTAAGTCGCGACAAGCCGAATATCACCATCATTGTCCCCGCCTCAGGTATCTACGAAAAGCAGGCAACACGCATCCAAAAGAGAATCACTGAACTCACAGGTGCCCATGTGCCTGTCAGATCTGATGATTCTCCAGTTGGGACTGTGCCTATCCGTGGACATCTCATCGTTTTGGGCAATCGGTCCACTAACAGCACCATTGGCGAGTTGTATAATCGCTATTATACGCTCCTCGATCTCCGCTATCCCGGGACAGGAGGGTACGTGGTACGAACACTTCACAATCCCTTTTGTGATGGCAACAATGTGATCTTAGTGGGCGGAAGTGACCTATTGGGCGTGGACGCCGCCACAGATGCACTCATAGCGCTACTGAATAAGATTAGTGTTTCGGAAGATACACTTTCTGTTGGTTGGCTGGCAGAGATCAAACTCGGCGATGGAATCCGCGTTCCGACAGACCTTCGTGAGTTCGAGACCTGGGAGGCATCGAAAGGGTATGGGTCGGTGGGTTACTTCGGCTGGAACAGTATCAGCAAGCAGATGGCCATGTACTACATGACCGGTAAAACATCCCACGCTCGCGAGTTTATCCGACTGGCATTCCCGGATGAAAAAGCTCGCCAGGAAATAGCCAGGATTGACGGCGAACGCATTGAGAACAAGAAAGAACCGCTCAGTGGGCCTTATCACTACAACGCACATATGATGATTTTGTTCTGGGACCTGATCGAGGAAAGCCCCGTGTTCTCTGATGAGGAACGTCTGCGTGTGACTAATGCTTTTTCAAAGCAGCTCAACCATCGAAAAGGTGAAGGGATCTATGGACGCACAAAGCCCCCCTTGGGGGTCGGCTCCCGGCATGGGCAGTGGTCGGCAATTTCGCTCTATTGCCTGGGGCGCTATTTTCAGAAGGATTACCCTAATCCGATCTGGCAACACTGCATTGAGAGCGCCAAGCTTCACTTCAAGCCACTACACAAACATGCCTGGGTGAGCGGCGAAAGCGATAATCTCTTCTGGTACAACACCGGTATTGCTCCAGTCTTTACCTATTTGCTGCTCACGGGGGACCGTACACCTGTCGAGAATGGTGTGTTGAAGATGCTTTTGAGAGGCCAGGAGATACTCATCTCCGGTCGTCGGCCGGATTGGGCGCTGCATTCGGCATCCGTTGGTTATCTTCACAAAGCCGCTTATCTCATGCAGGACGGCCGCTATGTCCACTATCGCCAGCGTACCGGTGTGGACATGAATGTGTTCCGACTGGGACAATCTTTCTGGCCGGAAAAACATCTCACACCACAGCCCCCCAAAGATCTCGTGGACAAATGGAGTATCAATTACATTCCAGAGCCAATGTGGAAATCGCGAAACAGCGGCCTCGAACATGGAGATTCCTTCTTGTTCGGCAGCTTCCGTAGTACAACGGATGCATCGGGTGATTTCATCCTGATAGATGGATTCAATGGCGCCTCGCGCAATCCCTACCACACGTTTGCTATCCTCGAGCTTCGCATAGACAGCCACACTTTTCTCAAGGGCTACCGCAATCAGCTTCTGACTCGGGCGGATGGACTCGTGGAGCCACGCATCCCCATGGATGCTGTGTTGAAGTATCACAAAGTTATAGGGAAAACGGCCACTGTTGTATCACAAGTCCCGAACGCAGCTTACTGCAACTGGCAGCGAACGCTCCTGCATCGAACAGGATACTATACGCTCATCGTGGATGACCTTGCCTTCCGCACCGACAGCAACAATATGGAGGTACAAATCCAATGGGAAACGGAGCGTGTAGCAAAGACCTTTGCCGACGGACACATTGAGTTTGAAACATCCACGGAAGTACTACAACCTCGCACGGAAGCGAGAGGACAAGTATGGACTGCCGACCTGATGGAGACAGCCCGTAGGGGGTGTGTTGCCACTATGCAATGGTTCGGGCCGGTCAGAAAAGGAGAACACCGGATCTTCTTCTCACTAGTTGGTAACCAACCTGATACTGAAGCTGCTTCTCTCGCATGTGTTCGCCTGGATGATACCGCCGCGGCTCTTGCCTTACCATCGGCAGCGCTGGCAGTTGTTGGAGAATTTCAGGGTGTAAAGGCTGAGCTTGCGGTCATAGCAAAAGACCATCTCTGTGCCAAGGGGCTTGCTGAACTTGATCTAAGAACATGGCACAGGACTAAGGGAACTAATCGCAAGGTTCCTCTGATTGTTGCAGATTCTCCTATAGACATAGACTGGCACTTCGAGTCCGGTGAACTGCATGTTGTGGCCGGGCAAGAGACGCGGATTGGTCTGGCGCTGTTGTCCGGGGATAGGCTTCGTCTGAGTGGCAAACCGATAGCAGGCAGTCAGGCTATGGCAGGTCTTACCACGTTGAAACTGGCCCAAGGTAAACATATTCTCCAGGGGGCAATGCCGGACAGGGACCTTTCGGAGAGGTTAACTACTTATCTCGACGTACTCCTTACTGGGGGACGTCGGCAGCGTTCACGTGAGATAGCTGCTGCTGCGTCTAAAGCCAAGGCGACGGTACCGTCACTGACAACATCAATGGCGGCCAATGTGGGTAAAAAGGTGGTGGACCTTATCACGATTCCTTCAGATACCGGCGAGCTTATCGGTATAGCTGAAGGTAGAAACATTCATCTGCTTTCAACCAAAGGAAAAGTGCTCCGTACCCTCGAAGCCGATGGTGCTGTTCGCATGCTCTGCTGGTGGGCCGAATATCGCCTGCTCCTCGCAGGTTGTGCTGATGAGCAGGTGATTGCATTCGACGAGACAGGCAAGCGTAAATGGATTTTCAAGTCCGTAATGGATCCAGCGGTTTTTCGCGCAGCCAAGACCTACTGGTTCAAGTCCGCTCCCGGACATGAAGGCATCCACGGACTGTTTACCGGGGTCTTTCTGGACGGCAGGAGTCAGGCCTTCCTAGGTAGTGCATGTACCCTCGAAATCCTGGATGAGAACGGAAAACTCCTCCGACGTATGCCTCAGTTCTGGGGAAAGGTATCTCACTTTGCCATTATTGATGGTCCGGAAGGTACCCTGAACCTGTTGGCTTCACGTAAATACAATGGAACGAATCGGGTGGCAGTCATTAATAACAAGACGCTGGATCCGAATCCCAGGAGTTTCCATACCGTGCCACCGGGGTCTACCTACGTCCCTGGTTGGTCCAGTATGAATCGCCATCACCTTTTCTATGAGGACCTTGATGGCGATGGTGAGAAGGAAGTTATCAGCGAAATCAACGGCACCTGGAACCGGGTGACCGTTTGGCAGGCCAATGGCAAGGCACTCTACGACGCCAGTTTCGGTCCTGGGGAACGCATCCCTGCAAGAAATATGCGTGATATGGACATCGCGGATATCAATGGTAATGGTAAGAAGGAGATTGTAGTTGCCACTTCTTCAGGATTAATCGTCGCACTCGATCACCAATGTCGTAAGGTGTGGGCACGCCGCCTGACAAGTGCTCCCGGTGTGTTGAAGTGCGTGGTATCGCCAATACCTCAAACGCCTTTGATTGTGATTGGCTGCGATGACGGCGTCATTAACGTACTGGATGGTACAGGTCAACTCATTCGGTTGGGCAAAGTCAACGGCCGTCCAACCTGTATTGATGCGCTCAATGTCCCCTCCAATCACTTTATGGTGCTGTTCGCTACCGATTCCGGTAAAGTCAAGGCGTTTGCAATCGGAGAATAACATAGTGTCTCAGGTGTGTAAGGACACCTATGTGAAGTCAGGCCAGTCAAGTACATAATCTGATCTGGCTGATTCAGTCCTCTGACGGATGATGAAACCACTTCGGAACGGCCAAGATTATCTTAGTAGCGTAATGGTCATGCCGCAGACGGATTATTATTTTGAACCCTTAATAGTAGCTTAACTTTAATACTTTTGACAAGGTGTTAATCTGGGTAATTTAACCAGAAACTTCGACTTAGTCTTTTTTGTCACTTACGAGAATTTTACCGTAAATGCATAAGAATCAAAACGATTTTCAAATCGTTATTTTACAAGGATTTCACTCTATAAAAAGTGCGAAAATCAACAGTAATATAATGGCCAATTTACTAAGTGAGTGGTTATTAAAAGAATCCGACGTGGGTCATCCGCTCGAACCCGACCTCAGCGGCGATGGCAAGGTGAATATCAAGGATTAAAATATCCTTTGCAGTTACTGGATGCCATATTATCCTGATACCTGGCCTTGGTAGTGACATACAAATTAAAAAGGAATACTCTGGTAGTCTGCCATACTTTCTATCGATCCTTCCGAAGTGCTGCCGCAGCGTCTGCCTGAACCTTCGCCAGGCTGGATTTCAGTTCCTTCACCTTGTCGAGCTTGCCTTGCTTCCGCAGTATGTCGCATGCAGCCTCGGTGGCCTTTGCGAGGGTCTCGCCGGCGCCCGTCAGAACAGGCTTATTCGGGATTCCCCATGGTGCCCACGTCGTGCGGTTGCACACATTGAGGTACGCTTCGAGAGCTTTATCTTCGTTCTGCAGATACTTCCGATAGAAATCGCCCAAACGCAGCCATGCCAAGTCGTGAATCGCCTCCCCGGATCGATAGCTTAGCTGAGTGCGCTTGTCATTCATGACCCTCAAGTCTGCTTCCGCTGCCTTTAGGTTCCCAGTATGAATGTAGGCGAGGGCGCGATAGTAGTACATGTCCGCCATTACGTCTTCCTGCTCAGGATACATAAAGCTCCGGTGGAAACTCCGCCCGTCCATCGCTTTCTGCGTGAAAGCGGCCAGCAAGGCGTCATACCGTTCTTGTTCCAGCATCAACTGCATCTGGCGGTGCATCGAAAGCGAGACCACTGGAATCTCTTTGGCGAGTTGCATTGCCTTGTCGTAATCCTTAAGCCTCTGGGCGCAGAGCGACGCCTTCACCAAAAGGTCCGCTTTCACCCGCTCGCTCATCGCCATATTCTTCGTCAGATCGGTATAGGCGTCCAGCGCCTCGGCATCCTTGCCGGCCTTGGCCAGCGCTGCGGCGGGCTTCTCGGCCGCGAGGAACTCCTCCGCCCATGCCTGATCGTACGGCCAGTCGGTCACGCTCAGATGGAAATCGTCGAACGCTTCCGGCTGGAGGCCGATGCCGCGCGCGACAAGTTCCGGATTGATCGTGAAGAACTTGTCGAAATCCTCGTCGGAACTATGCTGCCAGCCC
>Ga0209427_10004761_pt1 | contig 15642 bp, 13 predicted proteins | sample DeeMarSWOR136_30_FD_187465 | JGI IMG/M metagenome (GOLD analysis project Ga0209427, IMG submission 187465) | Marine sediment microbial communities from White Oak River estuary, North Carolina - WOR-1-36_30 (SPAdes) (version 2) | ecosystem: Environmental > Aquatic > Marine > Intertidal zone >...
CCCCTGCCACTGCGGTTTTCGGTGCGAGGCCGAGCCGTATTCACCTTTAGCGTATTTCCTCTAAAATCTTTATCATTCAGTCCATCAATTGCAGCCTGGGCTTCAGCATTGCCCGGCATTTCTACAAAGGCAAATCCTTTTGATCTGCCGGTGTAATTGTCTTTTATAATCCTAAGTGATTCGACTTTACCATATGCATCAAATGCCGTTTTTAAATCTTCCTCAGTCACCTCTTGCGATAGATTGCCTACATAAATATTCATTATGATCTCCTTATAATTATAGAAAATGTTTTGAAAACCTGACTCCTTTATTCATCATGGTTTCCGTATAAACCAAAGGCTTTTTATTTTTAGCCTGCCTCGTTATTTTGCCCTATGCTGTCAAGGGATTCTTTTCGGTTGTTTATCCAGCTTCATTTTTGCCTTCTGGACCTGTTTCTTTATCTTCTGTTTGTGACCTTTGTCCTTAGCCTTTTTCCCTTTGTCTCCCATTATGTATTTCCTTTTATGTTATTGATATTCTGGAAATCATGAAATCTTTACCTGTGAATCCTGCCCATCATATTGCGGAGGGATGCCCAATCGGGTGCCATACCGGAACATCAATCCGTACTCGTGCGGGCGTATCATCTAAAATGTGTTAAGAGCGAACTATCTTCATGGTTTTTAGATAAAAGCAAAGAGTATATGTTGAAGAGAGATCCATTATTCGTTCGGGCAAGATCATTAATCACGTGTAAAAATCAAGCCCTTTTCGGATAAGTCATATCCGAAAGCCAATATAATCTTTCTTTTGGTCTCAATGCGACAACTCATGCCTTTCTCAATCCTGTCGATAGTAAACTGGGAAATCCCTGCCTTCCTGGAAAGTTCCGCCTTGCTCATCAGGAGTTTCTCTCTGATTTTTTTGACCGTATTATGTCCCGACTCATACATATATAATCCTCCTAATTAAGAAGGTCCCGTATTTCTTATTGACCTCTGGCTATCCATTCATCGATAACTTCCTTGTCAAATCGCCAGACCCTGCCGATCCGGATTGAGGGGATTTTACCTTGTTTGGACAACTTGCATATGGTTATTGCGTGCAATTTAAGATATTTTGCCACCTCTTTGGTTGTCATTATTTGTGCCAAGTATAGATCCTCCTCTCCTCCCTCATGAGATGTTACTCAATTTAGAGATTTTGCGGAAATGGTGACCATAGATCGCGAATGTAATGGCCAGCGGGACCAATCGGGGACGGCAAAAAAGGGTCCAGAATAAGATCTTCCAATACTGGAACCGCTCTTTGCCAAAAAGCCCCAGGCGAATACTTGAACGGAATGCCGCGATCAGGCGTTGGAAATCTAGGTGGATTCTTTTTTTCGGCATCTCATATTCCCTGAGGAAGGTCATCGCGCGTTTATAATAATGCCTGGGTGAATAGAGATGTTGGATCATATTTCTATACCCTTCACGTAACGTATCAAGACCCATCTTAGGACTTATGTTGGTTGTCCCGTCAACATTATCTCCGGAGATAAGCCCTATCAACCGGCCCTCCTTCTTCATGCGCTCATAAAGCCTTGTGCCGGGAGGAGCATTGAGTATGCCTACCATTGCCGTGACTATCCCGCTTTTCTGTATAAACTCGATCTGCCGCTGGAAGATTGAAGGGGTATCATTGTCGAAACCCACGATAAACCCTCCCTGCACCTGAAGGCCTGAATGCTGCATGATCTTGACGCTTTCGAGCAGATCCCTGTTTCTGTTCTGCTGTTTATTGCATTCAATAAGGCTTTCCTCATTGGGTGTTTCGATGCCGATGAATACAGTATCAAAACCCGCTTCAACCATCATGTCCATCAACGGCCTGTCATCTGCCAGATTGATCGATGCCTCCGTGAAAAAAGGGATTTTTTTCTTCTTCCCTTTTTGCCATTGGATGATCGAGGGTATAAGATCGGTTTTGAGATAGGCCTTGTTGCCTATAAAATTGTCATCTACAAAAAAGACCTGTCCCCGCCACCCTTTATCGTAAAGGCCGTTCAGTTCGGAAATAACCTGATCGCCTGTCTTGATGCGTGGTCGGTGTCCAAACAATGCCGTCACGTTACAGAAATCGCAATTGAATGGACAGCCCCGTGAGAACTGGAGGCTCATGGATGCATAGTGTTTAAAATCCAGCATCTCCCACATGGGAGGGGGTGTTTTTTGTATATCGCAAAACTCAGACGTCTCGTAGATGCGCCTAGGGCAACCCTTCTCAAGATCTGCCAGAAAAAGGGGAAGGGTCAATTCGGCCTCATTCAGCACGAAATGGTCCACCTCATCAAATTGAGCATATTCACTGGTGAAGAGGGGTCCGCCCGCTATAATCTTGAGGCCCGCCCTCTTACAACGGGCGATGGTTTCATGTGCCGATGCCCTCTGGACGGACATTCCGCCGATAAAGGCACAATCAGCCCATGAAAGGTCCCTATTGGTAAGCTTGGTAACGTTCATATCAACCAGCCTCTTAGGCCAGTCTTCAGGCAGCAGGGCCCCGATTGTCAGAAGGCCGAGTGGTGGAAATGCCGCTTTTTTCCGGATAAATTTCAGGGCGTGTTTAAAACTCCAGAAGGTCTCAGGATATTTAGGATAGATCAATAATATTCTCATGAATCTTCACCTTGTATATAAGCATGATAAAAGTATTTCCAGTAAGGTTATGTCATTCTTCTCATTTTTCCCGTGTACAGGCGGAATCCACTTGAGGATTTTCTGGCCGGGTTTAAATCCTGAAGATCTCATGATTGACTCTATGTTTCTATCTGTCTATTGCAGACAAGTATTCGGGATCGGTCCGAAAAAACCACGTCTATTTTTTCACAAGAGGTACTGATCACGATCCCCCTGCCGAATGTACTATGATCAATCACATCGTCCGCCTTAAATGATCCGGACATGCTGTAACTCACCGGCTGCTTTCCCTTGAACTTCTCCGTGAGGAGTTGGAAGTTTCTTGCCGAGTCCGTTATTTTTGTCCTTACACCTTTCCTGGGGGACTTTTTCCTTTCAGGATGGTAATTGTGCTCCTTTCCACAGGTATAACACCTTACCCTTTCTATTATGCCCTCCGTGTTTTGGGAAACGACCACATGTTCAAGCTGCGTCTTGCATTTGGTGCACATAGTGACCACATTTTGGGCAACAGGCGTCTTATCTTTATCCTCTATCATCACCCTACCTCCGAAATCAGATAATGTATCAATGAAAAACTTCTGTCCTTCTGCCTGAAAGCCTGTAGATCGGTCAAAAGGAATAGTAATTCAAAAATATTATCACTAAGTTATTGTTATTTTTATTATATTTAATTTAAATATTTTATGCTTTTAAAATATAATATACTTTAGATTATTTAAATTTATAAGTCAAGTTTTATTATCTTTTAATTTAAAATTCTTTTTAAAATATATATTTTCAAAAAAATCTTAAATTTATAATAATATCTAATTGTTACTGATAAATATCAAATTATTTTTATATTTTTAATAATATATCTTGATTTTTAATTATAGATGGATTAATTTAATAGAATCAAAAATGGTTTACATTTAACAGTAGGCCTGTTTCGTTCTGAAGGTAATTAGCTTTTTTATAGGGGCATCCTGAGGTATTGAAACTTGAAATTTATTCGGAAGGAGGATGTCACCATGGCTAATGGAACAGTAAAGTGGTTTAACGACCATAAAGGATTCGGGTTTATAGAGCAGCAGAACGGTCCTGATCTATTTGTTCATCATTCAGGAATAGACGCAACCGGCTTCAAGAGTCTCCATGAAGGTGACCACGTCACCTTTGACATAGAGCAGGGTCCAAAAGGCCCGTCTGCAAAAAATGTTAAAATAATCTGAATTATCTTTTAAAGAGATAAAAAGGGCGCTTCATTATAATATGATTAAGCGCCTTATTATTTTTTGGTATTCAGGGTGGAGGTATTTTTACGATAAACTGAACCTGGATATAATTTTCAAATTATTTTTAGATTCTGCTGTGCCTTTTTTATTTTCGCATCAATACATTAATTATAACTCCTTTTGTAGCAGTTTCGTAGCATTTTATCTTTTAAGATAATTGTAACATCACCTATTTAATAACTCTATCAACTTATTACCAGCTTTTATTGCTGTAGCTATTTCTTTGGTCCTTCTCTTTTTTAAAAGCTTTCCCCCTTCATGCTTAAAGTCATTCACATCTAGATAAACATTTTCAAGTAGCTCAGCTTCTTTTTTGTCAATCTTATTCCTTTTTATAGCCTCTTCCTGTAGATACCTCATGTCTCCTTTACTTTTACCTAACATTCTTATTAGTAATATATTATACGTTGCTGCTAATCTCATTAATGCTGAATTGAAATAGAATCCAGCAAGCCAATTTCCCATTTCTGGTAATTTACCTTCTGTTATCTCTTTTGTTATATTATCTATTTCATAATAATATCCTAGATCCAAATTATCTTTTAAACTAAGATCATTCGCCTTAATAAGCGATAGGACTGTTCCCGTTAGTAAACCTTTTACTCCAATAAGAACCTCATCTTTCGATGTCTTTATTTCGTTTACTTTTTTTGATAGTAATTTTATCTCTTCATCTATATTATTTTTCATTTCAGCATACCATAACTTTTATTTTATTCATATCTGTATGAGTATAAAATTCTTTTGTTTTCAACTGCTTATACCATATAGACATATAGGAATAAACAATTAAATATTTGTCTGTCATATTTCAATGATCGTATATAAAATAAATATGGAGATTTGATCAAGTATCCTTATGTTTTCAGAGTCTGAAAAAAGGTAAAGGTTATTTGGGAAGTCTAAACTTACATCCCATTTCCCCACACCACTATATATCCCGCAACTATCTATTCTATTGTCTAAAAATCTGTTTTTTGTATTATTACCTCAATATTGTCACAAGCCTTTAACCTTTTTCATAGAGGTCTAAATCCCGCTATTTTTATAGTTTTGTTGCCGCGGTGTGTATAATTTAAATCCTTCCATAATCGCGTCTTTCTTTATTGCCTTGCTTAGAGAAGAATACCATTCTCTTTTTGTGATGGGCTTTTTTGAACTAATAAATGAAGGTTTTTCACCTGGGCAAAGGACCTTTCTTTTTTGCATGTATCTGAAATAACATGGAATTATCTCTACAACAGTTTTGATTATATTTGTTCGCTGATTGTTTCGGTCGGGGAGCCAGTCGACATGCTCAAGGGGCACACCAAGGAGTTGAGTGCCCCTTTTCGTTGCTCATGGCAGGCCATTTCGACTCAAAAATGGCTCTGTTCAAGCCCTTTTTTGCTCGAGGTTTTAGACCTAAAGATGGAGTTGAGTCGAAATAGCCCTTAGCTTAACTTGAGCTTGTCGAAAGGTTTGTCGCGGGGCTTGTCGAAAGTCCTCAATCCATGGACTCAAGGCCTCCCGGCTTTGGGAAATTAAAAGGCTTAGAGGGGGATACCCTCTAAACCTTTTAAAATGCGCAATACTGTAAACGATGGGATCTTATTTGAGAACCCCGCTAAACACAGATTTATCTCCCAGCTCCGATTCTATCTCGAGGAGTCGATTATATTTTGCTATCCGTTCGCTGCGGGAGGCCGAGCCGGTCTTGATCTGTCCGCCGCCCATGGCAACTGCAAAATCCGCCATGAATGTGTCCTCGGTTTCACCGGACCTGTGGGAAATAACAAAACGCCAGCCTGCCTTGCGGCACATATCTATGGCCTCAATGGTCTCAGTAACAGTCCCTATCTGGTTTAACTTTATAAGGACCGCGTTTGACGCCTTCTCCTTGATACCGCGGGTAATAAACCTTGTATTGGTGACGTAAAGGTCGTCACCAACGATCTGTATCTTATCTCCGAGCCTTTTTGTATGCTCTTGAAATCCGGCCCAATCATCCTCTGCAAGCCCGTCCTCGATGGAGACGATGGGGTACTTCTCTATCCAGGTCTTATAAAGTGCCGTCATTTCAGAACTCGTCTTTGTCCCCTGGCCGGATTTGGAAAGCATGTACTTTTTGTTCTCATAGAAGGAACTGGCAGCTGGATCGAGGGCTATGGCCACATCCTTTCCCGGCTTGTAACCTGCGGATTTGATAGCCTCAACAATAACATCACATGCCTCATCGTTACTCTTAAGGTTAGGGGCAAAACCGCCTTCATCGCCGACAGCCGTCGCATATCCCTTCTTTTTGAGGATAGATTTCAACGCGTGGAAGGTCTCCGCGCCGTAGCGAAGAGCCTCGGCAAAATTAGGGGCGCCTACTGGCATGGCCATGAATTCCTGAAAGTCAACGCTGTTATCAGCATGCTTGCCTCCATTGAGGATATTCATCATCGGCACCGGTATACGTACTGCCCCTGCTCCGCCAAGATATACATAAAGTGGAAGCCCGGCTGAAATGGCGGCAGACTTGGCCACGGCCATGGAAACGCCGAGGATCGCGTTAGCGCCCAATCTGCCCTTGTTGGGTGTGCCATCCAGGGCTATCATTAACCGGTCAATCTCGGTCTGTGATGCCGCGCTTTTTCCAATGACCTTGGGCGCGATGATTCGATTGACATTATCAACCGCCTTTAACACGCCCTTTCCGCCATAACGTTTTTTATCCCCATCGCGCAGTTCAACCGCCTCGTTCTCGCCGGTAGAGGCGCCTGAAGGAACAGACGCCGATGCTGTTATCCCGCCTGCTAGACTTACAAAAACACGGACAGTAGGATTCCCCCTTGAGTCAAGAATTTCCATGGCCCATATCTTTTCAATAGTTTTACTCATGATCTCCTCCTTTTACCGTCATGTATAAAAAACCTCGAATAATAACGAGGCATAATTTAGGAATATATCAATAAATTTCATTTAATCACAAGTCAAATCATAATATATCTAAAAGACTATTTGTTATATAAAATTGCCTTTGTCCTTATATTATAAAATGGTAGAGTGTCTGTAAATAATCCGCTGCAAAGGAACTGCTATGACGAGGATATATGTTGTTAGGCACGGCGAAACACAATGGAACAGGGAGGAAGTGTTCCGCGGGACAAAAGATATCCCCCTGAATGATACCGGCAAAAAACAGGCGGAAATGGTCGGGCTTTATTTTTCTCATATACCTGTCAACCGGATCATATCAAGCCCTCTGTCAAGGGCCCTTCAGACAGCCCTAGCGATAGGCAAAACGACGAATATAGCGGTTGATACAATGGAGGAATTCACGGATATGAACTTCGGGATATGGGAGGGCCTTGCGCTCAGGGAGGTGGAAGAACGCTTCCCGCTAGACTTTAGTCTCTGGAAGCTATCGCCTGATAAAATTCGGATAGAGAGCGGGGAGACTCTTGCCATTGTGAGGGATCGCATATCAGCTGGTTTGGCGAATATCTCCTATGATCGTGAAGATACGGTTGTCATCGTGACGCATAGAGTAATATGTAAAATACTCATTTTATACGCCCTTGGGCTAGGCAATGATCATTTCTGGGATATGAAGTATGACCCGGGATCTATCAGCCTTCTTGAGTATGATAATGAAATGTACACATTGATCTTCAATAATGATACTTGCCATCTAGACGATCATTTCTACCTTGATTTCTGATCCGCATTAGCCTGAAGCAACCATGTTCCATTGCTGGAAATAAAAACAACTATAGTGAACGCATTAAATAAAAATTTTGGCGTCGTGATTGCCATATATGTCCGGCAGGGCCCCTTTTTTTCAAAGCGAAAGAAATGATCTGCAAGGAATCAGCGTAAGGATGTCGTCAGGCGGGCGGCGAGGTTCCGGGAAGATAGCTACCCCTCCTTTGTGGATAGTCCGCTGGAAGCCCTCCGCCCGCCTTTGCTACGAGTTATGCAAAATACCGGGCACTGTATTCTTTCGCCTCTGAAAAAAAGGGGCCCTACCGGACATCCATATATCTGCTTTTTTAAATATGTCTACTTATCTATAGCGTTCACTATAATTAGCTACTTCACAACAGCTCCGGTGTTTGCGGAGGTGACCATCCGCGCATAGCGGACCAGATACCCCTTTGTCACCTTGGGCTTCGGCGCCTTCCATGCCTTCTTCCGCGACGCCATCTCCGCATCGCTGATAGAGGCGAATAATTTTCTTCCTGGGATATCGATTGTAATCATATCGCCCTCTTTTATCAGCCCTATAGGTCCCCCCTCCATGGCCTCAGGGGAGATATGACCCACGCAGGCGCCGCGAGTCGCCCCGCTGAAACGACCGTCTGTCAGCAGGCCCACCCGCAGGCCCATGCCTGAGATTACAGCCGTCGGATTGAGCATCTCTCTCATACCGGGACCACCTTTGGGTCCCTCATAACGAATGACGACCACATCGCCGTCTTTGATCCTTTTGCCTAATATGGCCTCGATGGCCTCGTCCTCGGAGTCAAATACACGGGCAGGGCCGGTGAAATTCAGCATGTCCTCAGCAACAGCGCTTTCCTTTATGACAGCGCCATCGGGGGCTAGGTTGCCGGTCAGAACGGCGATGCCCCCTTTTGCCCTGTAAGGGGTGTCAACGGACCTGATTACATCCGGTCGGGTGATTGTCGCGTTGGCAATGCGTTCCTCCACTGTCCCGCTAACAGTCAGGGCGTCAGTGTGAATTACTCCGATCTTTGACAGTTCCTTCATCACGGCAGGGATGCCGCCCGCCTCGTTCAGGTCCTGAAGGTGATGAATGCCGGCAGGGCTGAGTCTTGTTATATAGGGCGTTCTGTTGCTGATCTCATCAAACAGGGCCAGCGGCAATTCTATGCCTGCCTCGTAGGCGATGGCCGTCAGGTGAAGCACGGTATTGGAAGAGCCGCCGATCCCCATATCCACCGCAATGGCGTTTTCAAAGGCCTTCATGGTCATTATGTCGCATGGCCTTAAATCATAGGCAACAAGATCCATTATCAAAGAGCCTGCCTTTTTTGCCAGCATCTGACGTGCGCCGAAATTTGCCGCTGGTATCGTGCCGTTGCCGGGGAGTCCCATGCCCAGCACCTCAGTCAGACAGTTCATGCTGTTTGCTGTAAACAGGCCCGCACAGGAGCCGTATCCGGGGCATGCCGCCTTTTCCATAAGATCCATTTCGACCGCACTAATTTTTCCCGCCTCAAAGAGCCCTGCCGCCTCAAACATGGTGTTAACGCTAATGTCCCTGCCCTGATATCGTCCTGCCATCATGGGGCCTCCGCTTACTACTATTGTCGGGATATTCAGACGTGCCGCTGCCATGAGCATGCCCGGGATGATCTTGTCACAGTTGGGAATGAGCACCAGCCCGTCAAAGGCGTGCGCCGTGGCCATAGCCTCAATGGAATCGGCGATGAGCTCCCTGCTGGCAAGGGGATATTTCATGCCTTCATGGCCCATGGCAATGCCGTCGCATATGCCGATGGACGGAAACTCAATAGGTGTTCCTCCTGCCGCGGAAACGGCCATTTTTACCGCCTTAGTAATCTCATTAAGATGGATGTGCCCTGGAATAATCTCATTGAAGGAGTTTACGACACCGATAAGGGGTTTGTTTAAGTCTTCTGTTGTGTAACCCATGGCATAGAATAGTGACCTGTGAGCCGCACGGGTTGATCCTTTCTTGGCGATATCACTTCTCATAATATATTCCTCCTTTTAAATAAAAACCTCTCCGCACCATGAATGAGTAGGAGTCATCAGCCTGTTATCAAACGGACGGTTCCGGCAAACATCATCCCCTTTTTATTTTAATTAAAATTGCATCCCGTGAAAGAAAAAGTCAATAGCAAGTTTAAAGAGAGGTCTAATATTCTATAGGATTAGCGACAAGACCATGAAAATTTTTACGCCAATAAATCTATTCTTTAATTAAAAATAAAGATATACTACAATTACTTTATTAATCCGGGTTCTTTTGGATCAAAAGAGATTGAGACCTTTGCAAAACGTTACAAAAGTTGTAATAATCGTCATCCCCCGGCGTGACCGGGGAATCCGGTGTTTTCATGGACTTTCTGGATTCCGGATCAAGTCCGGAATGACGGAAAAAGGAATTACTCAAAGGTCTAAAATTGACTCTCCCTCAAAACTGTTGTCATAATTAAAATAGATATGGACGATAAATCTAATATGAAGCAGGTAATACTCGGTACTGCAGGCCACATTGATCATGGCAAGACCTCTCTTATCAAGGCCCTGACTGGCATAGACACGGACCGCCTTAAGGAGGAGAAGGAGAGGGGCATCACAATAGAGCTAGGCTTTGCCCACCTTAAATTACCAAGCGGGCAGGTATTGGGAATTGTCGATGTACCCGGACACGAAAAGTTTGTTAAAAACATGGTGGCCGGAGCCACGGGCATCGATCTGGTTGCCCTTGTTATTGCTGCAGACGAAGGTGTCATGCCTCAAACCAGGGAGCACCTGGAAATATGTGAACTCCTGAATGTCAAGAGCGGCCTAATTGTACTGACCAAGACTGACCTGGTCGACACTGCATGGCTCGATCTTGTAAAGGAGGATGTAACCGCCTATCTTTCAGGGACGTTCCTGGAAAACTCACCAATTATAGAGGTCTCGTCCGTCACAGGTGACGGCATTGAAGGGCTGATTAAGGCCATTGATGAAATGATGAAACAGATACCCAAGAGAGACCCCGGTAATTTTTTCCGCATGCCAATAGACCGTGTCTTTACCATGAAGGGCTTCGGAACAGTGGTGACGGGGACCACGATCTCCGGGACCATCCATGTTGGAGATGATGTCACCGTCTATCCACAGGGTCTTTTATCCCGCATCAGGGGTATACAGGTTCATAACTATGAGACCGATCATGTAAGCGCGGGCCTTAGAACGGCCATCAATCTCCAGGGCGCTGAAAAGACGCAGATTCAGCGAGGAAACATACTTGCCGCCAAGGATTCCCTCAGGCCTACCTATATGGTTGATGTGGAGCTCGAACTATTACCCTCTTCTCCGCGAAGCTTTAAAAACAGGGCAAAGGCGCGTTTTCATTCCGGGACCGCTGAGATAATCTCCACGGTGCTGCTTCTTGACCGTGATGATCTGCAAAAGGGTGACAAATGTTATGCGCAGATCAGGCTTGATGAACCGACCACCCTACTCCCAGGTGACCATTTCATCTTAAGGAGCTACTCCCCTGTTCGCACTATAGGCGGGGGAAAGATACTCAACGCCCTCCCGCTGAAAAAGAAGCGTTTTTCAAAATCGGCGATAGATGAGCTCTCAATACTGAATTCCGGAGATCTTCAGGAAAGGATCGAGGAGTTCACTCGCATGGGGCGGTTTAACGGCAGGGAGGCCAATGAGCTGCAGTTCCTTACAAACTCCAGCAAAACAAGACTCGATGAGGCACTAAAGGCGCTTCTGGCTAAAAAGAAGATCGTACAGTATTATAAGGAGAGCGCGACCTTTATCCATTCCGAATATCTTGAAAGAGCGACCGATGAGATAATTTCTACTCTTACCGAATTTCACCGAGACTTTCCATTAAAGGCCGGACTTGTCAAGGAAGAGCTGCGTTCCAGGACCGAAGGGTCCCGCAATCAAAAGCTATTCAACTTCATTATCTCGCAGCTTATACGGGAAGATACGATTGTGCAGGAAAAAGAGATACTGCGTCTGAAGGGGCACAGGGTTACCCTTGCCAGGGATCAGGAAGAGATACGCCGTCAGATTGAAGAGTCATATCTCAAGGGAGGCCTGCAACCCCCGTCTATCAAGGAGTTAAATGACAGGCTTTCCGAAAAAGCGAGGGCTGGAGTGTTCGAAGTCATGGTAAAAGAAGGCATCCTTATCAAGGTCAAGGAGGATCTCTATTTTCATCGAGATATAATGCTTGACCTGAAAAATAGATTAATAGCATTTTTAAAAAAGAATGGAAAGATCAGCACGCCTCAGTTAAAGGAGATGACGGGCGTGTCCCGCAAATACACAATCCCCATAATAGAATATTTTGACCGCACCCAGTTAACCGTCAGGGTAGGGGATAACAGGGTATTGAGAAAACAGTAATGAAAGAGATATTCTACAAGATAGTTGAACTTTTTGAAACGAACCGATTATCCGTGCTTGCCACTATTATTAATCGATCCGGTTCCAGCCCGAGAGGAGTGGGCACAAAGATCCTTATTCTTGAAGACGGTTCTTTTGTCGGGACCATAGGAGGAGGACTTCTGGAGAATGCGGTTCTGGAAGAGGCAAGAAAGGTTTTCACATTCGGTCTGCCAAGGCGTTTCAGCTATTTTCTAGAGGAACGTGACACATCCGACCCCGAGATGGTCTGTGGGTCCGATATGGAGCTGTTTCTTGAACCCATATCACCGGACAATCTTAACAATCTGCATATCTTAAAGGAGATCATGGATATCATCCGGAGGGGCGGCTCAGGACTGCTGGCCACAGTTGTTGACGCAGACCGATGGTACTCAGGGCAGATACCAAAGATGTTCATAGGATCAAACGGCAAGAAGATGGGCTCTCTTCTCGGAATCCAGGAGATAGAAGAAAGTATCATGGACAGGATGAATCAATTGCTGGATGAAAGACAGCCCGTCTCCATCATCTTCAGGGACAAGGAAGGGAACAGGTTAAATATATTTCTGGAGCCCGTAATCTCGGACCCCATCCTCTATCTGTTCGGAGGGGGACACGTATGCAGTCAGGTGGTCCCGCTTGCCAGTAAGGTGGGCTTTAGGGTAGTAGTCATAGATGACAGGCCGGATTTCTCAAGGCCTGAAAACTTTCCGGCTGCAGATGAGGTCCATAACTTCCCATTTGATTCAGTCATTGACAGACTCCCAGTCAACGAATCCTCCTATATAGTAATAATGACACGCGGTCACTCATACGACAAGGCCGTTCTCAGCCAGGCCCTTAAGATCCCGGCAGTCTATATCGGCATGATCGGGAGCAGACGCAAGATCTCAATTATTTACGATAAACTGCTGGAAGAGGGCTTTACCAGGGAGCATCTTGATAAGGTCCATTCTCCAATTGGGATTGATATAGGTGCCGAGACCCCCGAGGAGATAGCGGTCAGCATAGTCGCTGAATTGATAAAGGTGAGGGCTGGTGCATGAATCAGCCGGTAAATACCTTCTTGTATAAATCCTGGTAGACCTTTAATACCTTCTCTCCGAAACAGACAAAAACCACTCTTTCCAGACCCTTATCCGTTTCAAGATACTTTTTTGTCTCATTAAGGGCGATCTCCGTGGCCCTTTCCAGCGGGAACATATACGCGCCGGTGCTTATGGAAGGAAAGGCTATTGTCTTTACGCCGAGATCCTTTGCTACGCTAAAGCTGTTCCTGTAACAGTTAGCGAGCAGGTAATCCTCATTCCTTTTGCCCCCTCCCCATACAGGACCGACCGTGTGGATCACCCATTTTGCTGGAAGACTGTATCCCTTGGTGGCCCTGGCTTCCCCGGTTGGGCAGCCGCCTATCTTCCTGGTCTCTGCCAGCAGCTCAGGTCCGGCCGCCCTGTGTATGGCGCCATCCACTCCGCCTCCGCCCAACAGGGTAGTATTGGCAGCATTGACAATAGCGTCTACCTCCTGCCTGGTGATATCGCCTTCGATGATTTCTACCCTGTCTTCCATGGGTATTGCCCTCCTGAACTTATAGTTATTTATTCAAGATTCTATCATGAAAAGTTTCAAACACCAATGAGATTGAAACACCAACATTAATTCTCGTACTATTCGGCGCAGATGATCAATTCCAAAAAATTCTAAGGGCAGAGATCCAAGGCTCGCCCAATGGTATCTAACCAATTGAAATCTTTATTTAATAACGCTATAGATGTTGTATATAGAATATTCTTTTCCAACGGGCAAAAATATCTTACAATGAGTATTCATGACAGTTGAGATTGAATTTATTTTGGCAAACAGGTTTAAAATGTCTCCAAGTCCATATGTATATCTTTTGGTGTATAATTGCTTTTAAGGAGAATAAAATAGGCCAAAAGAATAAAGCAAAACGAGGGGAAAGACCTTCAAAAGACTTTTAAAGACTCATACTTTGTGTGAACAACAAAAGAGTTAACAGGATTTTTGTGTTTTAGGCTCTATGGGAGGATTTTAGTGTACAAAAAACAAAAACATGAAGAATCGAAACAAAGCGTTAAGGATATGAAACCAGGGCAGCACCTCTGCTTTATATATGAAACTGAAAAAGAACACCAAGCCTTGCTTACGATATTCATGAGACAGGGGTTGGAACTGGGTGAGAGGATGCTCTACATCATTGATGATCATACTGAAAAGGAAGTTATAAATTATCTGCGTGATGATGGAATGATGGTTGAATCCTATTTGAAAAGTGGACAGCTAGTCATCAGTACAGTTGATGAAACATACCTGCGGGGAGGAATCTTTGATGCTGATACTATGATTGAATTGCTAAGAGATGAAACTGAACGTTCTCTGAAGGAAGGGTACTCAGCCCTGAGATTAACAGGAGAGATGACCTGGACCCTGAAGGGGAAACGCGGCTCAGAGCGACTCATAGAGTACGAAGCCAGAGTCAATGAATTCTTCACTAATAGCAGATGCCTGGCCATCTGTCAGTATGATAAGAGGAGATTTGAGCCAGCGCTGCTTTCAGATATACTGGTCACGCATCCTATTGCTGTTATCGGAACGGAGGTCTTTGAAAACTTCTACTATGTACCTCCCGAGGATTTTTTGCGATCTGATCGCGAGGTAATAAAATTGGACAAACGGCTGAAAAGCCTTTTATATCTCAAAAAAGCTGGGAGGGCACTGTATGAGAGCGAAGAAAGGTACAGGAGACTGTTTGAAGAAGCCCGGGACGGCATATTCCTCGGTGATGCGGAAACGGGCATAATTGTCGACTGCAACAATGAGGCTGCCAGGCTGGTTGAGAGAGACAAATCTGAACTGATAGGACAGCATCAGAAGATTCTTCATCCTTCCAGCCAAGGTGATGGAAAATTTTCCGAGACCTTTCAAAAGCACCTCAAGGGGAGCGAGGGAGAGGTCTTGGAAACAAAAGTCATAACAAGCACCGGGGAAATCAAGGACGTGGCCATTAAGGCAAACCTCATTGATATAGGTAACAAAAGATTCATGCAGGGAATATTTCACGACATCACTGATCGCAAACGGGCGGAGGAGGCTCTCAAGCTGTTTCGCGCCTTGATTGAGCGGTCCAATGAAGCGATTGAGGTGGTTGACCCGGAAACCGGGCATTTCCTTGATGTAAACGAGAAGGGGTGCAGGGATCTTGGATACAGCCGCGAGGAGTTTCTGTCTCTCAAAGTCTTTGATATTGATCCCACCAGGGACTACTCCGAATTCATGGTTCTTATAAATGAACTGCGAGAAACAGGTTCCATGCGCCGGGAAAGCCTCCATATACGGAAGGACGGGACCACGTTCCCTGTGGACATCAACCTAAGTTATGTTCAGCTTGATCGAGGCTATTTAGTTACTGTGGCACGCGATATCACCGAGCACAAGCGGGCAGAGGAGGCGCTTAAGGAGAGTGAGGAGAAATTCAAAACGGTTGCAGAGCAATCTCCTAACATGATTTTTATCAACCGGAAAGGGAAGGTTATATATGCCAATAAGCTAGC
>Ga0209427_10004762_pt1 | contig 15640 bp, 12 predicted proteins | sample DeeMarSWOR136_30_FD_187465 | JGI IMG/M metagenome (GOLD analysis project Ga0209427, IMG submission 187465) | Marine sediment microbial communities from White Oak River estuary, North Carolina - WOR-1-36_30 (SPAdes) (version 2) | ecosystem: Environmental > Aquatic > Marine > Intertidal zone >...
GCCTTTTTGGCGGGTTTAGCTTTGGCTTTCGCTTTCTTGGCAGCTTGGTCCTTCTCAAATCTGTCAACCGTCTTAACCAGTTTTTCAGTCTGCCTTGTAAGTACCTTCAGGGCCTCCGCTGTATGTTGTGCGGGGGTTTTTAGTCTTATAGCAGCTTGAGCCTTTTCAAGCTGGCCCGCCGCTGCCCTTTTCAGTTTATCCGTCAGTTCTTTCGTCTTGTTTGTAAGTAACTTGAATTCCTTGGTTACTGTTTGGAGATCCTTCTTTAACTTTTTCATAAACGCTTTCCTCCGTTATTTGTGTTGGCTTATTAATAATCGACTCTCTCCTTCAGCTCCTTGCCACACTTGAAGAAGGGGAGTTTCTTAGATGGTACCCGGATAGATTGTCCGGTTTTTGGGTTTCGGCCGATGTACCCCCTATATTCCTTGACGTAGATGCTGCAAAAGCCCCTGATCTCGATCCGGTCGTCATTTGCAAGGGCTTTGGACATTTCATCAAAGAACAGCTCAACGACTGCCTCGGCCTTGCCTCTTGAAAGCCCTGTTTCACTTGTCAGGGTTTCTATGAGATCCCCTTTGTTCACGATGGCCCTTCCAGAATGAAATTACTTCAAGCACATAAAGGATTGTTGAGGGAATGTCAATGAATTTTGGTGACTTATTCAGAATTACCTAAACACAATGGGTTTCGCTTGGTCCTTTTCGTAGCTCCCCTTTTCATGTCTTGGTTATCCTGTATTGGAGAGTCGGCTAGCGGGTTGGACAGGGTATCCTGAAAGAGAAGTTGAAATCATACCTTTTACTGATTCCCAAACCCACACTGCTCACCGCAGTCAGGGCATGTCCAATCAATGGCGTTGCAGGTCATGCCCCACAAATTTTCCATCATGCACTCCTGGCATATCTGAAAACCGCAGCGACAGGTCCAGCAAAAGGGAACTTTTTGGCCGCATAGATGGCAGAAATACTCCCTTCTCCTTCTCCTTTTGGGTCCTGGCCTGCTGTTTACTGGTTGTGCTTCCATTGGAGACTATGTAGGCTTTTGGATTGCGGAATCCTATTTTTCAAATGATATAATACAGCACAAGAACTTGTCCACGCCTATTTTGGAGCCGATAGAGCGGCTTGTGGCCGTTGTCATGGTTCCTGATTCATGGTAATTGTTGAGATATCATGACCTTCAAGGAAAATACCATCTATCTCGTTGACGGAAGCAGCTACATATACCGAGCCTACCATGCCGTCCGCCATCTCTCCACAACCCAGGGCCTGCCCACCAACGCAACCTTTGGTTTTACGAACATGCTATTGAAGCTTCTATCAGATCGGGAACCTGAGCACATGACTATGGCATTTGACGCAAAGGGCCCTACCTTTCGCCACGAAATATACGAGGCTTATAAGGCGAACCGCCCCCCAATGCCAGAAGACCTAGCCGTGCAGATACCCTACATCAAGCAAGTCGTTGAAGGCATGAACATCCCCTCATTGGAACTCACCGGATATGAGGCTGATGATATTATCGGAACCCTAGCCCGCACTGCACAGGAAAAGGGTTTCCAAGTCGTCATGGTCACTGGCGACAAGGACTTTAAACAACTGGTCACCCCCGGGACCAGCATCTGGGATCCCATGAAAGACCGCACAATTGACTATCCAGGTTTAACGAAAGACTTTGGCCTGGAGCCCTCTCAGTGGGTGGATGTCATGGGGCTTTCCGGTGATACCTCGGACAACATACCAGGGGTCCCGGGCATCGGAGAAAAGACGGCCATCTCATTGATCAAGACCTTTGGGAGTTTGGAGGAAGTCTTTGAAAACCTCGCCAAAATAACAAAGAAAAAACTTCGCGAGAACCTGACAAACTTCCGTGAACAGGCCTTTTTAAGCCGTCGGCTGGTGGCAATCAATACCGAGGTTCCCTTGTCTGTCGAGATCGCATCATTGAGGGTTTCAAGTCCTGATGCAGATAGGCTTGCCCGCCTTTTCAAGGATCTGGAGTTTCAAAGACTCCAGAAACTGTTTCCTATAAAGAGCGACCTGAGCCACAAAAAATATCGCGTCATTCTGGATGATGAGAACTTCAAGGCGCTAATCGATGAGCTGATTCAGACAGGGATATTTGCACTTGACATAGAGACAACGGCAAAGGACCCCATGCAGGCTGAGGTTGTGGGGCTTTCCTTTGCGTGTCGGCCGAATGAAGCCGCCTATATTCCCTTGCGACACCGCTATTCTGGTGCGCCCAGGCAGCTTGACCCCGACCGCACCCTTGGGAGCTTGAAACCACTTCTTGAAGACCCGAAGCTGGCCAAAGTGGGCCAGAATATCAAGTACGACTGGATCGTACTGAAGCGTTCCGGCATTGATCTGCAAGGCGTTATCTTTGACACCATGGTGGCTTCCTACCTCCTGAACCCGACCCGTCGTGCCCATAACCTGGAGACGATTTCGGCCGAATACCTTGACCATGAAATGATATCCTATAAAGAGGTCACCGGTGGCAAGAAGGGCAACAAGGGCTTTGACGAGGTCCCCGTAGACGATGCGGTGCCCTATGCTTGCGAGGACGCAGATATCACCTTGATGGCCTACGAGGTGCTAGAACCCAAGCTCCGGGAAGGCGGCTTTGACAGCCTTTTTAACGAAGTGGAGATGCCCCTCATACCGGTCCTCGTGGACATGGAAATGTCTGGAATTTGCGTGGACAAGGATCGTCTGAAGGCCGTATCAAAAGAATTTGAGCGTCAGCTCCATGAAACAGAGGACCGAATATACGCCATTGCTGGAGAGCGTTTCAATATTCAATCCCATCAGCAACTGGGCCGGATACTTTTTGAAAACCTCAAGCTCCCCATTCAAAAAAAGACGAAAAAGAAGACCGGGTATTCCACAGATGTAGAGGTCCTTACTACGCTTTCCCTCGAACATGAACTCCCTGCGCTGGTCCTGCAATACCGGTCGCTCGCCAAGCTCAAGTCCACTTATGCCGATGCTATTGTAGATCTGATTCATCCAGAAACCCACCGCATCCATACGTCGTACAATCAGACCGTCACGGCCACAGGCCGTTTGAGCAGCAGTGACCCCAACCTTCAAAACATTCCCGTGCGGACCGGGGAGGGGCGCAAGATTCGGGCAGCCTTTGTTCCGCAAAAAGGCTGGATCTTGCTATCTGCTGACTATTCCCAGATCGAGCTTCGGCTCCTTGCCCACTATTCCGAGGATCCCACGCTCGTTGAGGCCTTTGAAGAAGGTCAGGATATCCACGCACGCACAGCGGCCGAGGTTTTTCAGTTGCTGCCGGGTATGATTACACTGGAGATGCGCCGTCAGGCCAAGGTAATCAACTTCGGGATTATCTACGGGATGAGCCCTTTCAGGCTCTCCAAGGAGCTAGGCATCACTCAGAAGATGGCAAAGGTCTACATTGAAAACTACTTTCGCAGGTACAAAGGCGTCAAGCGGTTCATAGAAGAAACCAAAGAGGAAGCGCGCAAGGCGGGCAAGGTCACCACGCTGCTGGGCCGTCATCGCTGGCTGCCCGACATTTCAAGCAAAAACCGCACGGCCCGTGAGTTTGCCGAGCGCACGGCGGTCAACACGCCACTTCAAGGCACGGCTGCCGATCTCATCAAGGTAGCAATGATCCGGATACACCAGGCCCTTGACCAAAAAGGTCTGAAGGCGAAAATGCTTCTGCAGGTCCATGATGAATTGGTGTTTGAAGTTCCTTCTGAGGAGCTATGGCGTGTAGAAGAACTTGTCACCGAGGTCATGGAAGGGGCCTACAAGCTAAGGGTACCGCTCAAGGTTGATGTCAAGACAGGCCGGAACTGGGCGGATGTGCACTAAGGGCTCGCCCAAAAATAACTTCCTATCTTCGCATCTCAGCTTCGGGCTATCTTTGCCCGATACTCATTCGCAAAATCCGCGAAACAGCCTGTTATTCTTGTGGTTTTGCTCATTCGCATAGACCAAATCTAACCCAAATCTGAGCGCGAATTCTGCAAAGTTATTCTTGGGCAAGCCCTAAGGGTTGATGGCTTGCTCCTGAGCCCAAATCACCAACCCCGTGGTATAGGGCGTTTCCATCTTCTGGCGACTCGGCATGACTCTGATGGTGAAGCCATACTTGCCGGTCCGCAAGCATGGTATCTCGCCCTCAAAATGATGGTTGCCGTTGCCGTCAGAATCAGCAGCTTTCATCTGGACGGTCTCTCTTTCCGTGAACTCGTCCTTGAAGCTCAAAGGGCCGAAATAGATATCCACATCCACGTCTTCGGCGTCAAGTTGATGCAGAAAAATATCGGCCCCTATCCTGAGGTGGCCAGACACCGGCACCGGTACGCCATCGTGCACATTGACCCGGTTGATCCGAATCTGATCCCAGTTGGTCATGATTTTGTCTCGCCACTGGGCCAGCCCTTTGGCGCCCTGCATCTCATCCCGTGAAAGCTCATTGTAACGCCTTGAGGCACTTATGTAGAATTGATCGGTATACTCCTGAACCATCCGATGGCTGTTAAAGATCGGGGAAAGATGACACATGGCCGCCTTCATCTTTTCCAGCCAACCGTGAGGCAGATTGTCCGGGCCCCGGTCATAAAACAGGGGTACAATCTCCCGTTCCAAGAGATTGTAAATGTCCCGGCTCTCTACCTCGTCTTGGAAATGATGATCCTCATAGGTCTCACCCCGGCCAATTGCCCATCCGTAACTTTGGTTATAGCCTTCGTCCCACCACCCATCCAGGGTGCTCAGGTTCAAAACACCGTTGGCAACGGCCTTCATACCACTGGTACCGCACGCTTCCATGGGTCTCCGGGGGATGTTGAGACAGACGTCACAGCCCTGAAGCATCATGCGTGCTACGGTGATGTTGTAACCCTGGATGAACACAAACCTATGCCGAACCTGTTCTTTGTTGGCAAAGCGAATAATGCTCCGGATGAGCTCTTTGCCTGGCGCATCATCAGGATGGGCCTTGCCTGCCACAACGATCTGTATAGGGTGTTTAGGGTGGGTGAGCAGTTTCATCAGCCGGGCCTCATCGTTCAGGAGGAGGGTGGGCCTCTTATACTCCACGAAGCGACGGGCATACCCAATAGTGAGGACTTCAGGGTTGAGCACTTGAGAAGCAGCATAAAGCTCTCGGGCTAATGCTCCAGAGTTTTCAAGCTGGGCCCGCAACCTTTGTCGTGCAAAGGCGACCAAGCGTTCCCGATGCCTTTCATGCGTCTGCCACAGTTCCGAGTTTGGGATCTGTTCAACCTGTTTCCAGACCTTTTGGCTGTCAGGGTCTTCCACCCAGTTTGGTCCCAGATATCGGTCAAAGAGTTCTGCCATCTGTTTCGAGATCCACGATGGGATGTGAATCCCGTTGGTTATCGGCAAGATAGGAAGATCTTCGACCGGATTCTTGGGCCAGATCCTGTGCCACATGTTGCGCGAAACCTTGGCATGGAGTCGACTCACGCCATTGGCGTGGGCAGAGAGCCTCAAGGCCAGCACGGACATAGAAAAGGGTTCCTGGTCGTTTAGGGGCTCCGAGCGGCCGTATCCCAGAAAGACCTTAAACGCAATTCCAAAAGAGTGGACGTATTCTCCAAGATATGTGTGCATAAGGTCTGGCGAAAACACATCGTGTCCTGCTGGCACAGGGGTGTGCGTGGTAAACGTATTGGTAGCAACCACGAATTCCCTTGCGGCATCAAATGAGAGGCCCCTATCCCTTCTCAGCATACAGATTCGTTCCAAAGCAGAAAAGGCAGAGTGGCCTTCATTCATATGGTATACTGTGGGCTCTACACCCAGGGCCTGGAGTGCCCGAACACCGCCAATGCCCAGGACAATCTCCTGTCTGACTCGCATGTCCTGGTCCCCGCCATAGAGCCTGGAGGTGATGTGCCGATGCTCAGGTGAGTTTTCTGCCACATTCGTGTCAAGCAAGTATAAGGGAACCCGTCCCACCATCAGGCGCCATATCCGGATCTTAACCACTTCGCCGCGTATCGAGACCTCCACCATCACAGGCTGCCCACTTTGATCCTTCATGAGGTGCACAGGCATGGTAGAAACATCGTTTTCAGTATAGGCTTCCTGCTGCCAACCGTCGGCATTCAAGTATTGCTGAAAATAGCCTTCGTGGTAAAAGAGGCCAACACCCACCGCGGGCAAATTCAAGTCGCTGGCAGACTTCAAGTAGTCCCCTGCCAGCACACCGAGACCTCCGGAATAGATGGGCATACACTCGGCGATACCGAATTCTGCCGAAAGATAGGCAATACAGAATCGATCCAAAGCTTCTGTCCCAGGAATGACCGAGGACTGAACAGAGAGATATCTTTCCAGCTCCTCGTAAAGACGGTCCATGTCGGCCAAAAAACCTGCATCCTCTGCTAGCTCCTCCAAGCGCTCTTGGCTGATAGCCCCAAGCATATAGACCGGGTTCTCTTTCGAGGACTCCCACAGTTCGCCATCAATGCGCCTGAACAGGTTGACGATGTCATGGTGCCAACTGAACCACAGATTGTTAGCAAGCTTTTCCAGAGGCATCAACCTGCCAGGGAGCTTGGCAAGGATGTTGTACTTGAAAATGGCTTTCATAGAACCAACTACTTCTGTTTGGCTTTCTGACTATTGCTCGAGGTCAGACAGTCGCTTCTCCAAAAGCATCTCTCCTCTTCACAATGGTCCACCCTATCGGTGCCGTAGCAGTCGATATTGTTTTCTTTCCTTTGAATAGTCCGGATTATATCCGTCTTTTTCATCTTGTAGGTGTTAATACCCATGCCTTTGGCAATTTTTTGAATCTCCTGAAATCTCATTCTAGCCCCCCTTATGTTGTGTGTTGATTATCAGCCTTCTTCAATTATGTAACGTATATAGATTACTCTAGATGAAAATATATCACATCTGTCAACTAAAAATTGTAAAAAATCGAGCGGGCCGCTGCTAAATTTTAACCAACTGATATCATTATAATTATCTAATGGATGGTCTGTGTGTTTCCTGACCTGCCAAACCCCTTTTATTTTATATGGTTACAAGCCTTCCCGCCACAAATTTGACCAATCTTGAAGTGTTTCTGACCCCTCAAAAAGGGCCGGTTGGGAGGGTAAAATTTCGTGAAGATTTCTTTTGATTGCGCTGAAAAAATTTTCAAATGTAGTTTGACTATACCTACCACAATAGGGTATATGGATTTACGATCTATCTAAACTAAGTGGTAAACGAACTAACAACATAACTCCAACCCCCTGAAAGAATTCCTGCTCCCTCTGATCTAAAGCGAATCTTAAGCTGAGAGAAGATAGCCAAACTTCAAGCTTTTTCCCGGTGTGCTTCTGAAATATCCGTTGCCTCTGTTCTTTCGCTTTGGGAGCTTTAAGGAATGGGCGAGGGTTCAGATATCAATCTAAACGAAGTGCCAAGCGAAACAATAATCCTTGTGCTATACGGAGGCCTATGATGCGTATAGCAATGTTGAGTTGGGAATCGCTGCATTCGATAGCAGTCGGCGGCGTAGGTGCTCACGTCACGGAGCTGGCGGCTGCCCTTGAACGGAAAGGGCATGAAGTGCATGTCTTCACCCGGATGGGACACGGGCAGCCGCATTATGATCTGATCGACGGAGTCCATTATCACCGTTGCGCCTTTCAGTTGAATTATGATTTCATAGCAGAAATCGACGACATGTGTCGGTCTTTTGTCCACCATGTCTTTCAGACCGAGGACTTCGTTGGCCCCTTCGATGTGGTCCATGCGCACGATTGGCTGGCCGCGAATGCCATGATCTGGATCAAACAAGGGCGTGGGCGAAGAGGAATTCTCACTATTCACTCCACTGAATACGGCCGTTGCGGAAACAATTTTTACGGTGGCCGTTCTGCCGGCATTCGCGAGATTGAGCGAGCAGGGACCTACTGTGCAGATAGGGTGATAGCGGTGTCTCAAGCCCTTCGAAATGAGATCATGTGGATGTATGAACTCCCTGACTGGAAGGTTTCCGTGGCCCACAACGGGGTCAATCTCCATCATTTCGATGGCTGGCTGTCCCCGGATGGAGTCAAAGGGCGGTACGGGATTGATCCTATGGATCCGATGGTCCTTTTTTGTGGTCGCATGGTTTATCAAAAGGCCCCGGATCTTTTGGTCGAGGCCATCCCTTACATCCTGAGATTTCATCCACACGCTAGGTTCGTGTTCGCCGGTGACGGAGAGATGCGACCTTATGTTGAATCGCGAGCGCACGATCTTGGTGTGTCACATGCGACCCGGTTTGTGGGTTTCAAAACGGGCTGGGAATTGGTTGATCTTTATAGGGCTTGCGATGTGGTCTGCGTGCCGAGCCGTAACGAACCTTTCGGCATTGTTGTCCTTGAAGCTTGGAGTGCTGGTAAGCCTGTGATCGCCACAAAGAACGGTGGGCCTGATGAGTATGTATGGCATGAGGTAAACGGGCTGAAAATACATCCCCACCCGGAATCTATCGCTTGGGGCCTGGGGACGCTCTTTACAAACTTCGAATGGGCTCGATGGATGGGGCGCAATGGGAGAATTGCCGTTGAAACGGTTTTCAACTGGGACACTGTTGGGGATCAGGTACTCTCCGTGTATTATCAGTAAGTGGCCGCTACTCCATCCGTCTCGGAAAGGGGGTGGTGTTCAACAAAACGAGCGATAGTCAATCTCGGAAAAGATGTTGTCCCGGCTTTCAATCATTGAGAGCCTCCCTTCATCTATCCCACCGGCTTCAATTTCATCCATCAACCTGTTTAGTCGCAAAAGGTGGGTCTTCGTTCTCTGTGTCGCATATTCTGCCATCGCGCCCCTGTTGAGCATGAAGGCCCAGTCACTCGCCTGTGCCAGCAGCAACTCTCTCGCCGCCTGCTTAAGCGCCCTCAGCGTCAGTCCCTCAGCCTGAGGATGACTCCTTACCAGCCTTTCCATGAGCGACGCCCCTTGATGCAAGTGGCGATAGACCCAGTGGTTGCTCCCATTGAGCCATGTTTCGTGGAATCCTTTGTATCCCCAACTGGAAGTGGAGGGTGTTGAAACCTGATTGACCTGATACTCCTCCAGATATTCGGAAAGAGTAGTGAGCCGGATTGTCTTTTGGTCGTGGGCGATCTTACGAATCAAGCAGTTGAGCCAGATCGGGCCTTCGTACCACCAGTGGCCAAACAGTTCAGCATCATAGGGCGCCACGATGACCGGCTTGCGATCCATGACCGAAGCCAGGTACTCAACCTGTTTTTCCCTGTTGAACATGAAATTTCCGGCATGGAGTTCGGCCTTTTTTTCTGCCCATTCACGAACGTAGACTTCCTTATGATCGCTCTTGCCGGTAATGCGGAAATACTTGAAGCCGGTGTCCACTCGAATGTCGTCTCGATGGATATAGGGTCTGATGTAATCAAGATCGAGATCGTAGGCGATATCACGATAGAATTCCCGATAATCATAGTCTCCCGGATAGCCTTCTATTGAACACCAGACCTGCTTGGACGAATCGGGATCGCGTCCAAAAGCGGCTACCCCCGATGGGCAATAGATTGGGGCATAGACACCATGTTTCGGCCTCGACTTAGCCCGGGTGATCCCGTGAGTCTCTAAGATAGTGTAGCGAATGCCATGTTTCCTAAGTAACTCGTCGACTCCGGAATAGTAGCCGCATTCCGGCAACCAAAACCCCTTGGGACTTCGACTGAAGACTTGTTGATAATGCTCAAGCCCGACTCGAATCTGGGCTCGAACTGCGGATCTATCTACGGAAAGCAGCGGAAGATAACCGTGAGTGGCGGCGCTGGCGATGATCTCCACTTTTCCCAGCTCTTGCAGGCGACTGAAAGCCTGAACCAAGTTCCGATCATAACGATTAAGGAATGCGCCGTGCACCTGGAGAAGCCGCTTGTGGTACATGTGAGCCAGGGCATTAAATTCCGGGGACGACCTAGTTCGTTTGATCTCCTTTTCTGCCAATTCTATCAGCCGCTCAAGTCTATTCAGATAACGGGACTGCAAAAACGGATCAACGAGCATGGAAGCAAGAGTGGGGGAGATCGATAAGGTCAAACGAAAATCAACCCCGTCTTCCACTAAACCATCCAGCACGAAAAGCAGAGGGATGTATGTCTCGGTGATGGCTTCGTAGAACCAGTTTTCTTCGAGCGAATCCTCGTGTTCGGGGTGTCTGACATAGGGAAGATGTGCGTGAAGGACGATAGCCAGGTAACCTTTTTCCATTTTCAAATGCCGTTATCGGTTTGATGATAAACCAGAGACGAACCTCTTCTCACTCATTTCTGTAAGATCAAGGCAACCTTCTTTCGGGTGCCCTTTTTCTTTATGAACTTCGGCTCCTGAGGAATTATCTTCTGCTGCAAAAGGAGACCGCGTCTCCCGGTGACGATCTCTTTCACCAGCCGACGGGAATTCGGGTTCCGCTTGAGATGCCTTGGGTAGTGTTAGGCTATCAGAAGGCTGTACGTCAATTGGCGCCGGGACGGTTTGGAGGAGATCGTAGTCTCCCGCAACAAGCATATAGTGTTCGTCCGATTTGGGGGCAGGCCAATCAGGGGGGATCTGTGCGATATTTGATCGAGCTATTGGATAGAATCGGCCGTCTTCGGTTTTAAACCCTAGTTCAACAAAGTATGATTTTTCAGGGCTCCAGAGATGGACATACCGGCTTTTGGATAGAAGATCGATATACACATCAAAAGAGCCATGGTTATTCATTCCGTCAAAAACGATGTTGGTGACGTCATAGCATCTCAAAATGGCCTGTGGTTGTGCATGTTCTTCGTCTATGTGATGTTTCGCTTTGTCAAGTTCGGCAGGGGAAATGTTCCAATAGACATGTAGCATGTATGGCTCAACGGGAAGCAAAACAACCCTGGTTTCACCGTATGAGACAGGTAACTCACCAGGATCACACGTAAGTTTCCCGAAACTCTCAATAGCTTCAGGGCTAGATTCTTCGACCTTGTCGTACTTTTGCGTCTGATGATTATTCATGGTGTTAGCATTTGTTGTCCACTTGAGTGGATCTGCCTAGAAGCTGTTTAAAAACCCTTTTCCTTATAATTAATCTCACTGCGTTATCGGTCGAAATCCTCAACAACATGCTCCTATGTATGCCTTACACAGACTTCTCCCTCTATCCTTGTGAAATTAATTATCTAAAAACCTATAGGCGCAACGCGTCAGAATCATTGAAGACATTTACTGAAAGCTGACAAAAAAATCCAGCAAAAACGCCACTCCCCCTCCCCCAGACCTCCAATGACCCTGTTCGGGGCCATCTGTTTTTGTTTCGTCTTCATTTTTTGCTTGCAACTATGAGCAAATTATGCTTTGATTGAGTTGCTGTAATAGAGCAAGGGGGCAACTTATGAAAAGGAATCCATTTTATCTCAAAGAAATGCCTGTTGATGCACCGTTTTGTGACCGGGAAAAAGAGCTATCCGACCTTATTTCCTACGCCAGATCTAATTCAAACGTCGTTCTATTTTCACCCAGGCGATACGGCAAAACATCACTTATAAAAAGAGTTCAGAACAGCCTGAAATCCGATGGGACATTGACGGCTTATTGTGACCTCTTCGGTGTTACCTCGGTTGAAGAAATCGCGGGAAGAATCGCTAAATCAATTTACGCCGTAACTCAAAAAAAAGAAAGGATATTTCAGAAAGCCATAAACCACATTACGTCTTTTAGGCCTGTTTTGTCACCAAGTCCTGAGGGGGGAATCTCGATTTCCGTTCAAACAGCATTCAAAACAGACGGGCTCAAGATTCTTGAGGACACAATGGACTCTCTGGAAAGGTTTATTGATGATGTTGCCCCGCCCGTCCATGTGGCCTTTGATGAATTTCAGGAGATTGCTGAAGTTGATAATTCAATTGGCATAGAAGGTATTTTAAGACAATATATCCAGAAAATTCAATGTTCTTTTTTCTTCATAGGAAGTAGAAGGCGCATCCTGCTTGATATTTTTAATGATCGAAAAAGACCGTTTTTTCAAAGTGCTCTCAATTATGAGTTAAAACCACTGCCTAAAAAGGATCTGATTCCTTTTATAACATCACAATTCAAAAGGGCTGGAAAAGCTATCAACGAAGAACATACATCCAAAATTTGTCAATTGGTATCGAACCACCCGTATTATATGCAAAAATTCTGTTTCTTTCTGTACGAAGAAATTAATAAGGAAGTGACTCACCAGGATATTATGGGAACAAATGCGCTTGTTATTGAAAGCGAGAGAGTGGTTTTTGAGTCAATTCTGCAAGGGCTCACAACGAAGCAGATTGTCATGCTTTCGGCATTAGCCAAGGAGCCGACAGCCAAGGTCTATTCGGCAAGCTATATGGCACGGCATAACCTTGGTTCGACCGGAGGTATCCAGCAAAGCCTGGGTACCTTGTCCAAGCGAGACTTGATTGAAAAGAACTATAAAACAGGGGTTTGGTTCGTCGTTGATCCTATCTTCAATAATTGGCTCATTGAAATGAGCCTATGACAAAGAATGCGGTTCCTCCCTAAAGTTCACCTTCGTTGGTTGTCTCTTGTCCAAGAGAGCCCTTGAGAAGGATTTCCCGTCTGAGAAAAGGGACCAAGGATAATTGCAGATGTTCGAGAAGGTCACGACAAGGTTTCGTAAAAAGCTTCGTATCAAGTATCTTCTTGATCGTATTCTTGCTTGGATTTTACTCGTCATTCTGGGGCCTTTTATTCTTCTCATTGCTTTCTTAATTAAGCTTGAAGGTCTTCTCAAACCCGAAAATTCGGGTCCAGCTTTTCACAGGGAACCGCGCATATCCAAGGGCCGGGTGTTCCAGATGCTGAAATTCCGAACCGTCACGACATCCCACGTCCGTTGGATTCGCGAGAAATCGGAGTCCAGAAGTAGTTCTTATCCGACAAAGAACAGGACACGTCTGGGGAAAATCATTATGAACTCGTATCTAGATGAAATTCCTCAATTGTGGAACATCGCAAAGCGTGAAATGTCTTTCGTTGGTCCAAGGCCGGACACGATCCAGATGCACAAAAGAATGGTTCAAGCGGGTTTCACTTACCGCAATCTTTTGAAAGGAGGCCTATTGGGAATCACACAGGCGTGCAAAAGCAATAAGAGATACCAGCTCTTCTTCCAAGAGCTGGCTACACAGCACACTGACCGGAAGGAATTTCCGCAAATGTTCGACGAATTTTACCTCCAATCGTTAATTAATAGCCCTCCATCAAAGATATTGCTTTTTGACTTATTTATCATGCGAAAAGCGCTTCGGACTTTCTTTGTCGGCGAAAAGGACGAGTGGTTGCTAATGGAAAATGAATGAGGACTTGTGCCCATACCTTCACAAGCCCTGGCCCAGCAGAACAATAACCTTAAACCAAAAAATGTGGCCAAGCTTTTTCTTTGACACACTACTGCACTTTTCCTATACTCGCCCCACCAAAAAGCGAGTCCATATCAATATAGAAAGAGGAGGATCTATAATGAGAAGGACTTTTTTCGGGTGGATGACCGGGGCTCTCGTTTTGTGCGCACTGGTCGTTTTTAGCGGAGTTGCCTTAGCTGCCGAATTCTCAGCCGACCTGATCCAGAAAACAGCCGGCATGACCACCAAGGGTAAAGTCTACATAAAGGGCAATAAGATGCGTACGGAGATGGATACGCCTGCAGGTAAGTCCATCAACCTAATGGACATGGATTCGGGTTTGACGCAGATGCTCCAGCCCGCGCAAAAAATGTATTTTGAGATGCAGGCCCCTAAGGCCGGTGTTGTTCAAACCGATGAAGTGCTTGCCGAAATTGCAGACAAAAAGAGCGTGGGAGTTGAGAAGGTGAACGGGTACAAGTGCGACAAGTACGAGATCATCTATCATGATAGGAGCCTGGGCAAGATGACCCAGTGGTTTTCCAAGGAACTGAACTACCCCATTAAGATCATCTATGATGGGCCTCAAGGTGAGATGGTTGTCGAATATAAGAACATCAAGCAAGGGAAAGTAGATAGCTCCCTGTTTGAGATTCCTCCCGGTTACCTGAAGATGAAAATCCCGGGCATGGGTCGCCCTTCGTATTAGTGAAACGTGGACTGATTCTGGTATTCCCCTTAGTCTTCCTTGGGTTGGAGGATTCTAGAAGATCATAACTTTTCCCCTGAGAAAGCGTGGAATCCCGAGAGCGATACCTCATGGTTCCAGGCTGAATCTTGCCCGAAAGGTTTCACAAAGGTGGCGATAGCCATTAGAGATCTATGATGAAATCAATTGGTTGACGAGTGTGTCTGTTGGCAAGGAAGCTGTAATCTTGCCTACCGGGGCTGACCCACAATATCTTGTGCCTTATCTTTCCTTCCGTTAACCCCATTTAGGCATACCCTTTCTGTTCTGATATTCTTGTTACTGATGCTTTTGGCGATTGGAAGGTGGTGGTGGACGATCAGATGGGGCACAGACTGGAGGTCAAGGTGCCGGTTGATGAGACTGTGGTATTTCAAGAAAACCAACCACGGAAAGAGGCCGCTGAAAACCCCCTTTCCAGGTACCAAAGGGTGCTTACGGGTATCTCCATCATCTTTGGGATTTTCGGGACTATTCTGGGATGGAAGGGTTACAGAAAACCAAAACACGGATAGCCATTTTGGTTGACAATCAGGGCTTAACTGAATTATTGAGAAAGCAAAGGCCTTACATGAATACGCTGTAGCAGGAAGTTACAGCTTCAAGTATCTTCCAATTTAATAAAGCCAGGAAGGCTTAGATAGGTGACAACACCTATCAATCTTCGCTGGCTTTTTTGTGTCTTTGCAACGTGCCTACAATCCGTTTAGTCAGCAGGTTATTTGTACGGTTCCCTAAACTATTATAGTGGGTCAGGGCATGAATGCAGTAGAGGCATTGATGTCTATGCGGCCGTAGCCCGGGACAAGACGTACATTGAAAAGAAGGTTTTGAAATGTGTGAATCCAATGTCTATCTGATGAGAGACGGGAAAGAGGGGCTTGTTATGGAAAGTGTGGATATTATCATACCTGAGGAAGAGGGCATTTATCTTCAGAACATATTTGGTGAACAGCGTTTGGTCAAAGCGCGCATCAAGGAGATGAACCTGGTTGATCACCGCATTTTGCTGGAGTGAGAGAGGCGGTCACCCATTGTTGCCACCTCTTCTGAGGTGCGGCCTCGAGTTTTCCAGCAGCTTTCTCTACGATGTTTGGCATGATTGTTGCGGAGTGCAATAGAATTGTCGCAATTTGCAATATTAACCGGAGGCAACCTGTGTGCCTCCCCCCAACAGTAAAAAACCTGTGGTGGAAGAGGTCAGTATGGGAGAAGAAAGAAGAAGATTTCCACGGCTACCTATCTCTGTTGAGGTAGGAGCTAAACACAGTAATCTGCCTATTATACAGGCTAAGACTTTTGATATTAGTGTAGGTGGGATTAGCCTTTTCTTACCGGGACAGCTACAAAGGGGCAACGTGATGGAATTCAAAATGAACCTTCCCTTCCCATTGGTCATTGCCCGTGGGGAAGTAGTATGGACAAAAGAGGTAGAAACAAACAAAGGCAAATCATTCCAAACAGGAATAGATTTGTCTGCCGGTTTCATCTCA